>OLIW01002994.1_pt1 | contig 11410 bp, 10 predicted proteins | sample 1601321 | NCBI WGS metagenome assembly OLIW01 (sample SAMEA2452114, study PRJEB22498) | human gut metagenome | reverse complement strand
CCTCACGCTCGCCGTATATCCTCGCAGGAAGCACCTTTGAGTCGTTAAGCACAAGCAAGTCACCTTTTTTGAGATAATTGCATAGATTATAGAAATGGTCGTGTACCACCTCTCCCGTCTGCCTATTTATCTTCATCATTCTCGAAGCATTTCTAGGCTCGACAGGGGTCTGTGCAATAAGCTCCTGCGGCAGGGCATAATAAAAATCCGATCTTTTCATATTGTTGATATCAAGCATTTTAAATATCTCCTATTTACTTAAAATATAATAATTATAATAATGTAGGCAACGGCGTCCTCTACGTCCCACTCTCACCATTCTCAAAGTCCTTATTCCAACAACTGTCATCATTTTTTAAAGCAATTTAATTTCATATAAACTTATTAATTTACAGAAAATTAAAATATTTTTATCTATATGTATTGACAGAACGCTAAATATTTGTTATCATTAAACAGAACAGATAGAGGTGCAGTTGAAATGAGTATCATTTTTCGTGTGACCCCACACAACAGCGTCCCAACGCCTATGGTAAATGAGAAAGGTAAAACTGCCGAAGCGGAGTATCGGGAACACTCTTGCTGACTGTTAGTTTAATAGACTATCAGTTGTCATCATTACAAATGGTGGAGTGCTATCGGCATAAATTTTTATGTCAACATTCTTATTATATTGTATGATGAACTGGTTTTCAACCAGTTTTTTTATTATTTGTTTATTTTTTATGTTTTGTGCAAAATAACATTTGAACAGCGGCATATTTTAGTGTATAACGCCAAAGAAAATTGTTACCATGGCACAGGAAAAGGAGTTTTAATATGAAAAAGTACAATGTCGGTATCATCGGTGCAACAGGAATGGTAGGTCAGAGATTTTCTCTGCTTCTTGACAAACACCCATGGTTCAATGTAGTATGCGTTGCCGCTTCACCACGTTCGGCAGGCAAAAAGCTCAAGGACGCAGTTGCAGGCAAGTGGAAGCTTTCAGAGCCTCTGCCGGAAGCTATCGGTGAGCTTACAGTTCTGAACGCCGAGGAGGATGTTGAGAAGATCGCTTCAATGGTAGATTTCGTATTCTGCGCAGTTGATATGAAGAAAGACGAGATAAGAGCCCTTGAAGAAAAGTATGCAAAGGCTGAATGCCCTGTTGTATCAAACAACTCCGCACACAGACATACTCCTGATGTTCCAATGGTCATTCCTGAGGTAAACCCTGAGCATATCGAAATAATCGCTTCACAGAGAAAAAGACTTGGCACAAAGAGAGGATTTATCGCAGTTAAGTCTAACTGCTCACTCCAGTCTTACGTTCCTGCTCTTGCTCCTCTCATGGATAAGTATAAGGTAACAAAGGCTCTTGCCTGCACATATCAGGCAATTTCAGGCGCAGGCAAGACATTTGAAAGCTTCCCTGAGATCCTTGACAACGTTATCCCTTATATCGGCGGCGAGGAAGAAAAGTCTGAGAAAGAGCCTCTTAAGATCTGGGGTCATATCGAAGGCGACGTTATCGTTGACGCAACAGCTCCAGCTATCACAACACAGTGCCTGAGAGTTCCTGTTTCCGACGGTCACACAGCAGCAGTTTTCGTATCATTTGAGAATAAACCTTCTAAGGAAGAGATTCTTCAGGCTTGGAAAGATTTCAGCGGTGTTCCACAGGAGCTTCAGCTTCCAAGCGCTCCAAAGCAGTTCCTTAACTACTTCACAGAGGACGATCGTCCACAGGCTAAGCTCGACAGAAACCTTGAGGGCGGCATGGCAGTTTCTATAGGCAGACTGAGAGAAGATTCACAGTATGACTATAAGTTCGTTTGCCTTTCACACAATACACTGAGAGGTGCGGCAGGCGGAGCAGTTCTGCTGGCTGAGCTTCTTGCAGCAAAGGGCTATTTTGACTAATATAACACATATATACGCACGAAAGGAGTGCTGTTTATGAAAAAGACTATTTTCACAGGTGCAGGCGTTGCTATCGTTACACCCATGAACGCTGACGGCTCTATCAACTTTGACAAGCTGGGTGAGCTTATCGATTTCAACATCGACAACGGTACAGACGCTATCATAATCTGCGGAACAACAGGCGAAAGTGCTACCATGACAGACGAGGAGCATATCGAGTGTATCCGCTATGCTGTTGAAAAGACAAATCACAGAATTCCTGTTATCGCAGGCACTGGTTCAAACCATACAGAGTATGCCGTAAACCTTTCTAAGAAGGCTGAGGAGCTTGGTGCTGACGCTCTGCTTTGTGTTACACCTTATTATAATAAGACTTCACAGGCAGGACTTATCGCACACTTCTCCGCTATCGCAAAGGCTGTTACACTGCCTATCATTCTTTACAACGTACCGTCAAGAACAGGTGTGAACATTCTTCCTGAGACCTGCCGTGAGCTTGCAAAGATAGACAATATCGTTGCTATCAAGGCAGCAAGCGGAAACATCAGCCAGATAACACAGGTAGCAGCTCTCTGCGGCGATGACCTTGATATCTATTCAGGCAACGACGATCAGATCGTTCCTATCATGGCTCTGGGCGGAAAGGGTGTTATCTCAGTTCTTTCCAACTGTATGCCATTTGAAACACATGAGATCACACAGCTCTGCCTTGATGGAAAGTATGAGGAAGCAAGAGAAAAGGTATTCAAGACCCTTGGTTTTGCAAAGGCACTTTTCAGCGACGTAAACCCTATCCCTGTCAAGGAAGCTCTTAATCTTATGGGCTTTGAGGTCGGCGAGTGTCGTCTGCCGCTTGTAAGAATGAGCGATGATAAGATAGAAAAGCTGAAAGCGTCAATGAACGCTCTCGGACTTATCAAGTAAAATATACAAAGGGCGGAGAAATTCGCCCTTTATGTTTATAACAAAATTTTAAGGTGTGCTGTAGGGGCGAACAGCGTTCGCCCGTTTCCCTGCACATACTGGTCAATAAATAAAAAGAAAAGGAATGATATAAATGACTAAGATCGCAATATGTGGCGCCTGCGGAAAAATGGGCAGGTTCATATATGACGTTATATCAGAGCGTGACGACTGCACAGTAAGCGCAGGTATCGACAAATTTGGCGAGGCTTATGCAGACTTCCCTGTAGTAAAAGAGCCTGCCGACCTGCCTGAAAAGCCTGATGTAATAATCGACTTCTCACACCCTTCCGCACTGGACGGACTTCTCAGCTATTGCCTTTCAAACGGCACTGCCCTTGTAATAGCTACCACAGGCTATACAGAAGAGGATACAGCGAAGATACACAAGGCTTCCGAGCAGATACCTGTTTTCTTCACATTCAACATGACCCTTGGTATCAATCTTCTTGCAAATCTTGCAAAAACTGCTGCAAAAGTTCTTGGCGGTCAGTATGATATCGAGATAATCGAGAAGCACCATAACCAGAAGATAGACGCTCCGTCAGGCACTGCTATCATGCTTGCAGACGCAATAAACGAGGAGCTTGACAACAAGTATCACTATGTTTACGATCGTCATTCTGTAAGAGCCAAGAGAGAAAATACCGAGATCGGTATGCACTCTGTCCGTGGTGGCACTATTGTTGGCGAGCATGAGATAATCTTTGCAGGCAGAGATGAAGTCATCTCCCTCAAGCATGAGGCTCATTCAAAACAGGTTTTCGCTGTGGGTGCGGTAAATGCAGGCGTTTTCCTTTGTGGAAAGCCGGCAGGACTTTACGCAATGAGCGATCTTCTTGCTTCACTTTAATTAAATATCAGATACATTGGGCGTCCTTGACGTTCCACTATTTCAGAGATTTTTTACACTCTCAGGCTGCTGTTTTATACGGCAGCCTTTTTTCATACGAAAAAAAATAGCCGTGCGTGATTATTCCGCACAGCCATTTCATTACATATTCTTATCAAGCTCCAAAGTCGTTTTCTCACGCTTTGTGAGCTTTTTCCATTGTGCTTTGTACTCTGCATAGACCATTTTCCACTCGGTTTCATCAGGAACATATCCACCGAAGCAGGTCTTTTCAAAAAGATCTATAAGACCGCCAAGCTCAACTCCACGCCTCTTAACAAGATATTCTCTTATCATTTCAGGCGTGTATCCCGATAGCTTATCATTAGAAGCTATGGTCAAAAGCCTTACCACCCGCCTGTAAAGCCTTATGACTTTGTCGCCGTTATCTATGAATTTAAGTGACAGTCGGAAAAATACCTCGATAATTCTGTTAAGGAACACGAAAACCACAAGCACAAACGCTACACCGATAAACAGTGCGATCCTGCTGAAATAGCTTACAAAAGTTGAAACATCAAAGTTCGTACCATTTACACTGTAGTCACGCTGATAGCCCGGAACTGTCGGGTCAAAAGTCATCCAGCCAATGCCTGTGATAAAGACCTCTACAAAAGCGTGAGCGTGGCTATCTCTTACCACAAACTCTCCACGTTCATTCTTTTCATATGCTGCAAAGCCCTCAACATACCTTGCTGGAAGTCCCAGCATTCTCGCCATAAGCGTCATGCTTGTGGCATAGTTCGTGCAGTTTCCACGCTTGCTCGTGAAAAGAAAATATGCGATAGACTCATCGTCAGGCTCATACTCGTTATCGTAAACATAGCCGTTCTGCTCAAAATAATCCACAAGCGCCTGAGCTTTCTCATAATCATTTTTGCAGTTTTCCGTTATGCTCTTTGCAAGATCCTCCATTTTTCCACCTTTATCGTCATATGCAGAAACATCTGTGTACAACGCATATATCTTATAAATATTCCGCACTTGTTTTGATGTGACATCTCCGTTTGTCAAACCATAAGAAAGCAGCAGTTTGAACTGATTTTCGGTCATATCAAGATTTGCCGCAGCCTGTCTTTCGCTCTCCGTTTCAGGGATATACTCAAAGCTAATGCCAAGCTTATTTCCTGCGGTGTCATATGGTCTGTAGACCTCGCTGTGAGTTGTTTTGATATAAACGTTGTTCTCCCCTGGAGTTATCATCAGCGGGGCAGGGATATAGCTAGGGGCAAAGCTGTCGCTGAACTGATTCATGACTGCCTTTTCACTGAACAGATCATCAGGAAACTGTGACCTGTCCACGCCAAGATCCTTGGTGTAATCCTTATCTGCAAGTGACTTTGCTATGCTGTAAACATAGCTCGGTGAGTTCACCTCGTTGTCACCGTAAAGATGAACATTTTTGTCAATATCAAAATCGTAGAAGCTATCGTCTGTTACCCACTTCTCGTTTCTGAAAAGGTCAAAGGATTGTCTGCGGAGGTAAATGACCTGTTCATCAGAGGTTGTGGTGAAGTTGAAAAGTATCTCGCCCGTTGCGTCTGCGCCAAATCTTGGGGAAGACTCATCACTAAGATTGTCATATGTGCCACTGCTTTTGATATTCACATCAAAGAAGTTGCTATTTTTTTCAAGATAAGATGTCTTTGAGGAAGTCGGCATAAGCATTGCAAGCGCACCCACAAGGGTAACGAAAACCGCCGATGCCGCCACATAGGAACCGTTTATAACAAGGTCATGCTTGCTCTCGTCTGAAACAAGTCTGCTGTGCACCATAAGTGCAATGAACACAGTGAGCATTATGGTTATGTCAAGAGTATCCATTGAGTCGGCACGCTTTCCGTAAATAAAAAACGGAAAAAGCACAACGAGCATCGTTCCAAAGCTTCTATAGCGCACAATGGTGAAATAATAAAGCACCGAAATGATAAAGAAGCCTAGTCCCACAAACAGAAAGTAGAAATATTCATCTATCTGACCTATCTCCTGCCTGTTTACATAAAACCAATTGATAAATGATTTTCCAGAATGTTCAAATCCAGCACGAAGAAGCTGAAAGCCCAAAAACAGCACTGCCACCATAAGGGCGGTATAGACAAGACCTCTCAGGACTTTTTTCGGCTTCAGCCACTCAAAAAGAGCGAACAGCAGACATTCATAGACCACATATCCAAAAGTATAAAGTCTGACATTGTCTACAAGATAGGTCTTAAAGATTATGTTCATGACCACTGCTCCAAGGAGCAGCGGCAAAGCATATTTTGAAAGAATATTCACAAGGGTGTTTTTTATCTGAGCAGTTTTAGTATTCAAAAGCCACACCCCCTATGTCATTTTACGAAACTCGAAAGTTTCGTCTACAAGCCACATATTTTCTGTCTGCTTATCAAGACCGCTAAGACGTGTCACTACAAAAGAGCCGTTAAATTCTTCTATAAGAGAAGAAAATTCCCCCTGAGAAGTCGCCATGCAGGCTGTGAAGCAGATAGGAGCTGTCTTGCCTATCTCATGAGAAAAGGCAAAACGCTTTTCCTGCGGATATGGTGCTATTGCCGCAAGGTCGTTTTGAAGCTCTATTATATCACCTGCCTGCTTTATTTTCATGCTTTTCCAGCCGTCAAGATAATAATTATACTCACTCTCAAAGCCCTCCATGATAAGCATTGAAAGCATTGCAAGGCTCGCTTCGACTATATTATCAATATTCATAGCAAACATAGGGTCATGATTTTCGCTTGGTATATCAAGGAAAAACGCCTGACTCGAAGCCGTGACCTTTTCATCAAGGCGCACCATAAGCTCGTCACGCTTTGAAGAAAGCTTCCAGTTTATTCTTTTCAGCGGGTCGCCTATCTCATACTGTCTGTGGTCATAGCCCGGAACGCCTGTAAGGCCAAGTGCATTTTCATCTGATTCGCTTTCGTTATCGTCAAATGAAGCGTTCTCGGAAGTTGCTTTAAGAAGCTCTGTTTGAGAGCCAGTGTCAGGGATATTCGGCATTATCTTTATTTTTCCCACGGCTTTTTCATAACGTGAACTGTCAAGGTGCAGGGTGATTATTCCAAGATAGTCATGCAACCGTATGCTTTTTATTTTCACTGTGCCAAGACCTGCATAGCGTGTTTTCAGCTTAACGCTGACGCTTTGCTGTCTGCCGCCTGCCACGATAGTTTTAAATTCAAGTGGGCTTACAGCACCGATATTATCTGAACACTCTGCCGTTACCTCAACAACGCATGAGGGAATAATGCGTATTGCATTTAAAAGCATTATGTCAGCGTCAAACTCCTCGTTCTTTGCACTTATTTCTGTGGAAAGCTTTATGGCTGCCACAAGTTTACGCTTGGTAATGAGAAGTGCCGCAAGAGATATCACAAAGGCTATAGCTAAAAGGTAAAGCACAAGCGTACCACCGCTTCCGTTTATATAAACTCTAAGCAGTATCGCCACCGCCACGCAGGTAAGATAACCTAAAAGATTTTTCATGGGGTCATATCCTCTATTTCTCTATTGCGTCAGGTGATTTTACTGTAAGAGCGATATTTTCAAGAGCTTCCCTTTCATTTTCAAAGGCGGATTTGCCTTTAGGAGAAAGCATAAGTCTATGTGCAAGAACGTCAGGCATAACAGCCTTGACATCATCTGGCATGACAAATCCTCTGCCCTGAACAAAGGCATAGGCTTTTGAAGCTTTGAGAAGTGCGATACTTCCACGGGGAGAAACGCCAAGCTTTACATAATCTGAATTTCTTGTTGCGGTAACAAGGCTCAGGATATATTTTCTCACAGAAAGCTCTGCGGTCACATTTTCAGCGTAGCCCATAAGCTCACGGACGTTTTCAAGGGTCATGACAGGCTGGATATTCTTTGCAAAGCCTGATCTTTCGGCTCTTGACATGATATCAAGCTCATCATCATATGAGGGATAGCCCATTGATATCTTCATAAGAAATCTATCCATTTGGGCTTCAGGCAAATGATAAGTGCCGTAAGTTTCCACAGGGTTTTGTGTGGCAAGCACCATAAATGGTAATGGAAGCTCATGAGTTTTACCGTCAATGGATATCTGATGTTCTTCCATGACTTCAAGCAAGCTTGACTGAGATTTTGGTGAGGCTCTGTTTATTTCGTCTGCCAAGAGGAAATTGCACATTGCCACACCCTCTTTATACTCAAGCTCATGAGTTTTCTGGTCTATCATAGAAAAGCCAACGATATCGGACGGCATAACGTCAGGGGTAAGCTGGATACGATTATATTTGCCGTCCACTGACCTTGCGAGGGCTGATACAAGCTGAGTTTTGCCTACTCCAGGCACGTCCTCGATAAGGACATGACCGCCGCAAAGCATGGCTGTGATTATTTTAAGCACAGAGTCGGTCTTGCCGACGATAACTTTTTCGATATTATCTGTGAGAAGTTTTACCTTTTCGTTCAATTTTTTTATCCCCCTTTTTATCAGGTGTTCTGTTTGGTGTGAGCGATATCATTTTTCTTTTTAAAAGCACCACATTTTCGATACCTGTGGTATGCGGGAACATATCAACGGGCTGGATAAGCTGTGCTTTATAGCCTATTTTTGCAAGAAGCTTCAAATCACGCTCGAGAGTTTCTATTTTACAGGAAACGTAGACTATCTTTTCAGGTCTGAGTTTGCCCAAGGCTTCAACAAATTCTTCTGTTGTGCCTGCTCTTGGAGGGTCAAGGAAAACTGTATCACAGCTCTCCCCTGCCTGCGCAAGCTTTGTCATGAACTCACCTGCGTCCTCATTATAAAACCTGATATTGTCAAGCTTATTGAGCTTGGCATTTGAAACTGCGTCCTTTACGGCTTCGGCATTAAGCTCAACGCCTGCCACGTCTGCACCGCTTTTTGCAGCGATAAGACCGATAGTACCTGTTCCGCAATATGCGTCGATAACTTTATCGCCTTTTTTAAGTTCGGCACAGGAAACTGCCTGAGCATAAAGTTTTTCGGTCTGCTCGGGGTTTACCTGATAGAAAGAATGAGGTGAAATTCTGAACTTACAGCCGCACATCTCGTCGGTGATATAGCCTTTGCCGTACATTATAATATCACGGTCGCCCAAAGTAAGAGGAACTCTGCCTTTATCAACGTTTTGGACGATAGTGGTTATATACGGGTGTTTTTCAGTAATAGCTTTAACGAAATTTTTCTTTGCAGGAAATATGGGGGTAGCTGTAACTAGCACGAGCATTACCTCGCCTGTTGTTTGGGAGGTACGGATAAGGGTATGCTTAAGAAGACCCTGATCACTTTCCTCGTTATATGGAAGGATACGGAAGTCAACCATAAGTTCTTTAAGGGTAGCGACTATTTGCTGTGCTCTTATATCCTCCAAAAAGCAATCGTCAGTTATTACCATGCTATGGGTAGAGGACTGATATACTCCTGAGACGATACGCTTTGAGCTATTGACCTTATAGACAGTTTGGACTTTATTGCGATAATTATAGGGGTAGTCCATAGTTATTATCTGCTGAGGTCTGCAAAAGCGGCTCAACATTCTATCGGCTTTTGCCTGTTTCCATTCTATTTGCTGGGCGTAGACCTTATCCAACTGACAGCCGCCGCAGCGTTTAAAGCAGCTACATTTTTTCTCGCCTGTTGACTTATCGATAGTGGTATGTTTATTCATCACATTTACTCTTTTCATTATGTATAAATTTTATTTTAAGTATACCATTTTATATGAATAATGTCAACAAAGGCGGTTATAACAATTAAATTTAGCAGTATGCTCATGGGGTATAGCTAAGGTGTGTCGGTATAAATATTCAATTTTCAAGCTTCAGACGGAGTGCAGGAAGTGCTTTTCTGTGCGATCAGAACCTCTCATCGTGTTCACCTAACTCACGTTGACAAAATGTTTCCTCATACACTGTCGCTCCGCAAGGTTTCCGATTTGTGGTGAAACCTCTTCTACTTATACACGAAAAGTGGGTATTTTGTTGCAGAAAAAATGCAACAATTGCAGAAATGTTGCCAAATTAAATTATAAATCATTTGTTTGCACAAATTTCGGGGTGTGAATTGGCGGATTTGACGGAAAACACATAAAAAATGTATAGTATTTGGGTATAAAAATACCGCCCGACCTTAGTCAAGCGGTTATTTGTATTATTCAATATCGATTATCGGCTCCCACCGATAATGTCCGTTGCACTCTTTGTTAGTGCAGACAAAGTAATGTGCCTTATCTGCTGTTGTATTCACAGGAACATAGTAGCCGTTATGGCAAACAGGACACTCAACTTTTTCGCCTTTTTTAACTTCGTGAGAATATCATTTTCTTCTGCCATGAACATAGCCCCTTTTCTCCAGTTAAATTCAGGATAAGCGTCTTTTACTGCAAGCTTTGAACACCATACACAGCATTTGCTGTGGTCTGAGCGGATAACGTACACCCTAAGTCCTGCGTTGAAACGAAATTTGACTCACACGCTCAAGTGGAGCGTGACAAGTCACAAATAGTCGCACTTGAAGTCACAATAAATTTCAACTCACACGCTCACGTGGAGCGTGACAGCGGGGTGAAATATTGCCCCGCTAAATTTTTATATTTCAACTCACACGCTCACGTGGAGCGTGACGATTTCTTGTGGAACGCAGATGAAACTAAATTTCATTTCAACTCACACGCTCACGTGGAGCGTGACCAAGATATTGACCGGCAAAGCAAACCCTACAATTGATTTCAACTCACACGCTCACGTGGAGCGTGACCAAATACCTCAAGCACATCATGAAACACGCTTCAATTTCAACTCACACGCTCACGTGGAGCGTGACAATAGGGTATCTGCCTACATACGGGCAGGCGAATATTTCAACTCACACGCTCACGTGGAGCGTGACATTTATAAGTCTTAACACGATAAATGCAATCGTATTTCAACTCACACGCTCACGTGGAGCGTGACGAGCAGTATGAGGGAATCACTGGGAGAAGTATGAATTTCAACTCACACGCTCACGTGGAGCGTGACTAGACTCATTTTCTTTTATGTAATTGGCAAAGATATTTCAACTCACACGCTCACGTGGAGCGTGACGTGTACTTGTTTCAAGTGTACTCGTTTAATGGTATTTCAACTCACACGCTCACGTGGAGCGTGACATTTCCATCTATGAAATCTACAAATCGGATGCCGATTTCAACTCACACGCTCACGTGGAGCGTGACGAGCAGTATGAGGGAATCACTGGGGAGAAGTATGAATTTCAACTCACACGCTCACGTGGAGCGTGACGCAATAACATTAGTTAATTCCACTTCAAAAACGCATTTCAACTCACACGCTCACGTGGAGCGTGACCGTGTATGTATGGGGATTTTCAAAATTTTAGAAATTTCAACTCACACGCTCACGTGGAGCGTGACGATTTACATTTGAATTCTCGATAACTTCATTATCATTTCAACTCACACGCTCACGTGGAGCGTGACTGACTTACCACCCCGAAAAATTCGGTTACGATTATTTCAACTCACACGCTCACGTGGAGCGTGACGACATGAGAGAAAAAAGAGGCATGACACAAGATATTTCAACTCACACGCTCACGTGGAGCGTGACTTCGGTGTACAAGTCTCTCTGATCTGCATGAATTATTTCAACTCACAC
>OLIW01002993.1_pt1 | contig 11411 bp, 9 predicted proteins | sample 1601321 | NCBI WGS metagenome assembly OLIW01 (sample SAMEA2452114, study PRJEB22498) | human gut metagenome | reverse complement strand
TCTAGAAGGGTCTGTTTCCTGGTTTTCATTTCGGTGGATACTGTAATGCCATGGGAGGATGAACCGCCTCCTTGAAGTGTTCATGGTGTTTTGTATGAGTCTCTTTGTTTTGGTTCGTGAAACACGTTCTAATGATCATACGGAAGTGTTTAGGGTTGTGGTGATGATGGCGGTACAATGGTGGATACTTGTACCAACTGCAAGAACAAGGTATCTATGAAGCAAAATGCACAAAAATGGAGTGTATCGAAAAGAAACTGAGTATCACATTTGTTTCACTATTCTGTTCCATTCTTCGGAATCAGGGGTGCCTTCCCAACCCGACCGTACACCTCCTTTCGTTGGTTTTCTCTCTGTGAATCTGAGGGTTTTGCACGAATGTTTGGTTCTCCAATCAGTATCGCTCTTTTGGGTTGTATTCAGAATGCGTGAATTTTGCAGTAAATGTTCTCATTCTTGCTCTAAAGGTTTGATTGTTCCCACTGATTCATTTGCTTACGACATTGTTCACATCCGAATGCTCCCATTTTGTTCTTTCAACTATCTAGTCACTCGTATAGTGTTCTAGCGACTCATTTTCCGAAAGATCCTTGGGTCAAAGCGCACGAAATATTTCGTTCACCAGTCATTTTGCCTCCCTCCCCTTTCTTCGTTTCCTGCGCCCTCGCGGGCTCTCCGTTTGGGTGCCAGTAATTGGTTTTACGATGACAGATATATCCGATAAGATCGACAAAATCTGTAATCGACTCCAGGTGCTACTCGATGAATGGGTAGACACAATTCCAACCATTTCAGAGGCTTCTGCATCGACGCTGATGTCCCAATTTGGCTTGTATTGCACTGTGATGCGTGACTACTCAAACAAGGAGGAGTGGGCTCTTCATGATATGGCCTATCTCCTCATGCAGACAGTGTCGCAGCTCTGGGAAAAGGAAAACGGCCGCTGGCAGCTGGTGATGAAAGTCATGGTAAAAGATGGCTGTGTTACCACAAGAGAGCTGACAAAGGCGGTAGCCGGGGCATTGAACCGGCGCATGATTCCGGAGAAGGATACCAAGACGCTGATTGGAAAAGGCGTCAATCTCTATACCTATGAAGAAGAACCACGGTTTCAGGCAATTTATGGCGTAGCGCGGATGGTAAAGGATGGAGCAGCAGTTTCCGGGGATAACTTTTCCTTTTTGGAGCCGGAAAGTGGAAAAATGGTCATGTGTCTGTCCGATGGCATGGGCTCCGGAAGCCTTGCCTGTAAGGAAAGTGAAATGGTCATTGAACTGGTGGAAAAATTCCTGGAGGCGGGCTTTGATGTGGAAACGGCGGTCCGTATGATGAACTCTGCCATGGTGATGAAGGGGCAGGATGACTTGTTTTCCACGGTGGACATCAGTGAACTGGATTTATATGACGGAACCTGCCGTTTTTATAAAATCGGAGCGGCGGCAACCTTTATCCGGAGAAATGGTGTGGTGGAATGCCTCATTTCTACCAGCCTTCCGGTGGGTGTGTCCTATAAGCTGGATATGGAAAAGAGCGAAAAGGACTTATACAACGGAGATTTTCTTGTCATGGTATCGGATGGTGTGCTAGAATATTTACATGTGCCGAATCCGGAAGAGACCATGCAGGAAATCATTGAAAGCATTGAGACTAATAATGCAACAATTCTTGCAAAACGCATTTTAGAGCGGGTGTTACTTTTTACCGGAGGAAAGGCAGCAGACGATATGACGGTGCTTGCCACCGCAATTTGGGAGAAATAATATGATTCCTGGTGTAGAATCTTTTCTGGAACAATATCATATGATTGAGCAGTCGGATGTAGTGGTTGCCGGAGTGTCCGGTGGCGCAGATTCCGTATGCCTGTTGCTGCATCTGCTGGAATTAAAAGAAAAGCTTTCCTTTACTCTGGCGGCAGTCCATGTGCAGCATGGAATCCGGGGCGAAGAAAGCCTTCGGGATGCAGTCTTTGTGGAGGAGCTTTGCCGGCGGTATCAGGTGCAGTTTTTCCGTTATGATTATGATGTGCCGGAATATGCAAGGCAGCATGGGTATTCCGAAGAAGAGGCAGGAAGAAATTTACGATACGAAAGCTTTCATAAAGCGTTAGAAGAATTGGGTGCGCCGGAAGGGAAAATTGCAGTTGCCCATAACCGCAATGACCTGGCAGAGACCATGCTCTGGAATTTAATCCGGGGCAGCGGCATGAGCGGTATGGCTGGAATTCCACCGGTGAGAGATGGCATCATCCGTCCACTTCTTCATACAGCAAGAGCGGAAATTGAAAATTACTTAAAAGAAAAGGGCGAAAGTTACTGTACCGATGCCACCAATGCATCCTTGGATTATACCAGAAACCGGATTCGCAATCAGGTGCTGCCGGTGTTAGAGGAACTGAATGCCGGAGTTTATGCCCATATGGAGCAGCTTGGAGAAGATATCCGAAAGACACAGGACTATCTTTCTACTGTAATAGAAGAAAAAAAGGCGCAGTATGTAGTAAAAGATTTTAAAAGGCAGAAAGGTTTCCTGATATCGGAAGACCTTTTAAAAGAGCCGGAAATCCTGTATACAAGCGTTATAAAGGAGTGCATCTGTGAGGCAGCCGGAAGCAGCAAAGATATTACAAGAACCCATGTGGAACTGGTGCAGAAGCTTTTTTTCATGCAGACGGGAAGAAGCGTGAACCTGCCTTATCAGGTGGTGGCAGAGCGGACTTATGGCGGTGTGCGTCTGCAAAAGTGTGAAAAACAACCGGAGTATGAAATTACAGAATCGGCAGGACTGCTTTTCAGTCAGTCTTCCGGTCAGCCGGTCGGACGAAAGAATGGTCAGTCAGCCGGTTGTCAGGGGATTTTATTGGAGGAACATCCGGATTTTACCTGCCGGATTTGTAAACGAGAAGAGTTCCCGGAAGGAATTTCTAAAAAAAAGTATACGAAATGGCTGGATTATGATAAAATAAAAAATAGTCTTTTGATTCGGAACAGACAGCCGGGTGATTATTTTGTGCTGGATGAGACGGGCAGAACACAGAAGCTGAAACAGTATTTTGTAAATGAGAAGATTTTAAAAGAGCAGCGGGACACCATTCCATTGGTGGCGGACGGTGCTCATATCCTGTGGATTGTGGGATATCGGATCAGTGCATATTACAAAGTAAGCAGTACAACGAAGACGATTTTGGAAATACAATATCATGGAGGAAGAGAAGACAATGAGTGAGCAGATTCGTGTATTACTCTCAGAGGAAGAACTTGATCGTAAAATTGCTGAATTAGGAGAAAGAATTAGCAAGGATTATGAAGGTGAAAGCGTTCATTTAATCTGCATACTGAAGGGAAGTATATTCTTTACCTGTGAGCTGGCAAAGCGTATTACCGTGCCGGTAACAATTGATTTTATGTGCGTTTCCAGTTATGGCGCATCAACAGTGTCCAGTGGAAAAATCACCATAAAGAAAGATTTGGAAGAATCTATTGAAGGTAGAAATGTAATTGTCATTGAAGACATTATCGATACAGGAAGAACACTGCGTTATCTGCTGGATGACTTATCCACCAGAGGACCTAAGAGCTTAAAATTATGTGCAATGTTAGATAAGCCGGATCGCAGAGTGACAGACGTTGCAGTAGATTATACCGGATTCGAGATTCCGGATGAATTTGTAGTAGGATATGGTCTTGATTATGACCAGCGCTATCGCAATCTGCCATATATTGGCATTCTGGATTTGGGATAGGAAGGAGTTTGCGTGAAGAAATCATATAGAGGATGGGGCTTTTATATCAGCCTGATTGTAATTGTGGTTTTAGTCTGGTTCTTACTGGACGGACAGCATCTGAATCAGGATGACTATAATTATGCCCAGTTTAAACAGGAACTGGCTGACGATGAGATTAAATCTGTAGAAGTGCAGCCAAACAGAGTTTATCCAACCGGTAGACTGGATATTGTCAAAACAGATAAGTCGGAAGAGACCTTGTATGTGCTGGATGTCAGTGAGGCACAGGCATTGATGGATAAGGAGAAATTTACTTCTTATGTAGTCTATGATATTCCGGCAGAAAACTGGCTGATGAACTTATTACCGCTTTTACTTGTATTCGGAGCAATCTTTATTCTGTTTATGATTGTGATGAACAATCAGGCAGCAGGCGGTGGCGGCAGCAGCAAAATGATGAATTTTGGAAAAAGCCGTGCAAAGATGACCACCGATGAGAACCACAATGTAACGTTTGAAAATGTGGCAGGACTACGGGAAGAAAAAGAAGACTTAGAAGAAATCGTAGATTTCTTAAAAGAGCCGAGAAAGTATACCAGACTGGGAGCGAGAATCCCGAAGGGAGTTCTTCTGGTGGGACCTCCCGGAACCGGTAAGACTCTGCTTGCCAAGGCAGTTGCCGGAGAAGCAGGCGTTCCGTTCTTTAGTATTTCCGGTTCTGATTTTGTGGAAATGTTTGTTGGTGTCGGCGCATCCCGTGTACGTGACCTTTTTGAAGATGCCAAGAAAAATGCACCTTGTATCGTATTTATCGACGAGATTGATGCAGTGGCAAGAAGAAGAGGAACCGGTATGGGCGGCGGACATGATGAACGGGAGCAGACCTTGAACCAGCTTCTGGTAGAGATGGACGGATTTGGTGTCAACGAAGGAATTATCGTAATGGCAGCAACCAACCGTGTCGATATCTTAGATCCTGCAATTATGCGTCCGGGCAGATTTGACCGTAAGGTACATGTGGGTCGTCCGGATATTGGTGGAAGAGAAGAAATCCTAAAGGTACATGCAAAGAATAAACCGCTGGCAGAGGATGTGGATTTGAAACAGATTGCACAGACTACAGCAGGTTTTACCGGAGCAGACCTTGAGAATCTTTTAAATGAGGCGGCAATTGTTGCAGCCAAAGAAAACAGAAGTTATATTATCCAGAAAGATATTAAGGAATCCTTCTTAAAAGTAGGTGTCGGTCCGGAGAAGAAGAGCCGGATTATTACCGAGAAAGAAAAGAAGATTACCGCATATCACGAATCGGGTCATGCGATTTTATTCCATGTACTTCCGGATGTGGGACCGGTATATACCGTATCCATTATTCCAACCGGTGGTGGAGCAGCAGGCTATACGATGCCATTGCCGGAGCGTGATGAAATGTTTGATACCAAGGGAAGAATGCTTCAGCAGATAATTGTTTCCTTAGGTGGACGTGTGGCAGAAGAGCTGATTTTTGATGATATCACAACCGGAGCTTCACAGGATATCAAACAGGCAACCGAGCTTGCTAAAGCAATGGTAACGAAATACGGATTTTCCGAAAATGTCGGACTGATTAATTATAACAATGATGATGACGAAGTGTTTATCGGAAGAGACCTTGCGCATACCAGAGGCTATGGCGAGGGTGTGGCATCCAAAATTGATGAAGAAGTAAAACGCATCATTGACGAATGCTATGCCAGAGCAAGGGCAATCATTCAGGAAAATAGTGATGTACTCCATAAATCTGCAGAACTTCTTTTGGAAAAAGAAAAGATTGGAAGAGACGAATTTGAAGCATTATTCCAGAGCGGAACTGATGTTGCAACTGAGACAACAGAGGAATAGAACCCAAAGAGAAGGTTTTTTCGAAAATGGGAAAAAGGTACTATACAAAATGCATAAAAAGCAAATGCAACTTTTGTGAAGTTTGTGCACACTTTAAACGGGAGAGGTGATACTATAATTAACGTAAAAACCCCCCAATACATTATATATATAGTTTTTACTACACCCCATAGTAAAAATACCTTCTCCTTAAAAGGACAGCCGATCGGTGGCTGTCTTTTTTTTACTTTACAGGAAATTGCTTTCCTGTAAAGTAAAAAACGCTCCGCGAGGATGCGCACTGCGGCGTATAAGGTAGATGTCGCAAGCGACCGCCGCAGGCGCGAGAATGTGCCAAGGCACATTCTTTGTTCCGCGAGTAATGAGGAAAAGTGACGGGTGAGGAAAAGAGCAGAAAAATGGTCAGACCAAAATAGAAGCCTTAAAAAGCCATTCTTTTGTGCAAAAAATAAGCAGTATTTTCAATTTGAAATTTATGCACTATACAGATTGAATAAAAGGAATGTGAATTTTTTTGGAAGTTTGTGCACACTTTTGAATGGGAAAATGGTACTATAATTAACGTAAAACCCCCCCAATACATTATATAATTTTTGCTACACCCCATAGTAAAAATACCTTCTCCTAAAAGGACGACCGTGCGAAAGGTCGTCTTTTTTTTCGCGAGTAATGAGGAAAAGTGACAGGTGAGGAAAAGAAACCAAGCTTGCTTGAGTTTCTTTTTTGCAGCTTGGAACTTTGACGAATACCGCGATAGCGAGGGAACTTGTTCCCGAGCCTGTCGCGGAAGTGAGGGAGCTTTTCCCTCACTTATCTCGCATAGAAAACTTCCAGCTGACTCCCATCCCTCAAACAGTGGACATCGGTCCCAAAACTGCCTATAATGAATCTTAAGAAAAGAATAGTTCGATAAAGTTAATACATAGATGGGGGATACAGCATGATAAAGGCAGCTTTTTGCGATGATGACGATACGGTTTTAAAAGAACTGCAGAGGTTACTGGAGGAGTATCGCAGGGAACGTGATTACAGAATAGATGCAACAGTCTATCACAGCCCGCTGGATTTACTGAATGAAATGGAAAAAGGAACCCGCTTTGACATTTTATTTTTGGATATTTTAATGCCGGGGGTAGATGGAATTCATACGGCATCCGAGATTCGGAAGTTTGATAATAATATAAAAATTATTTTTCTTACTTCTTCTGTGGAGTTTGCGGTGCAGTCTTATGAGGTGAAAGCATATTATTACCAGTTGAAGCCGATTGAAAAGGACAGATTCTATCATCTGCTGGATTCTGTGCTAGAACAGATGGAAAAAGAGCATGGCAGTAGTATTGTACTGCGCTGTAAGACGGGAATTGCCCGGATTGCGTTAAAACAGCTGGAATACTGTGAAGTAATTCACAGGACATTATTGATACATCTGACCGATGGGACGGTATATGAATGCAGCGGCAGCATGGATGAACTGGGCCGGCAGCTTATGCCTTATGGAACTTTTATACGTCCACATCGTTCATATCTTGTGAATCTGGAATATATAAAGAATCTTTCTTATCGTACCATTACGATGTCAAGCCTTGTGGAAATTCCTATTCCAAGAGGGAAATACAATGAAATAAAGAGTGCATTTCTGAAAAATGCATTTGAAGATGGGCAGGTGACGTTATGAGTCTTTGGATGTCCCTTCTTAACAATGTGGCAGTCAGTGTTTTTGGAAGTGTGCTGGCGGCATCCTTCTGTGATGCACTGGACCGGCGGAAAAACCGGATCATATTCTGGATATGCATTGCACTGATTCCGATTGCACAGGGGATTATTTACTATGTATGGGATGATAGCTTTTTGAGGCAGATTTATCCGCTGCTGGTACATGTTCCGTTGATTTTACTGTTATGTGGACTGACCGGTAAATTGTTATGGCCGTTTTTCTCTGTGATGGCAGCCTACCTGTGCTGCCAGTTACGACGCTGGCTGGCACTTCTTGCAGTGGAAATTTTGGGCGGAGGAGTATTGATGCTGGATGTGGTGGAATTATTGATTACCCTGCCACTACTGTTTGGACTGTTGCACTTTATGACGCCGGCAGTCCGTTATATTTCCTGTTATTCCAGAAAAATGCAGTGCCAGTTTGGCGTGATACCGGTGCTGTATTATGTATTTGATTATCTGACAAGAGTGTATACAGATCTCTTGTCCAGTGGGGCTCCGGTTGTCGTGGAATTTATGCCATTTATCTGCTGTGGGGCGTATCTTGTGTTCCTGTTGTATAACTTTACAAAAGGACAGGAAGAAAACCGGATGAGGGAGATTCAAAAAAGCCTTGATATGCAGGTGGCACAGTCCATGCGTGAAATAACGGCGTTACGGGAGTCGCAGAATCTGGCTAGCCGTTACCGCCATGACCTGCGTCATCATTTACAATATCTATATGCCTGTCTGGAGAACCATCAGATACAGAAGGCAGAGGATTATATATCTGATATCTGTAATGAGCTGGAACAGCAGAAGGTGATACAGTATTGTGAAAACGAAGCTGCAAATCTGATTTTATCATCCTTTGCAGGAAGGGCAGAAGCGGAAGAAATTGTAATGAAAGTGGAAGGCGGCATGAAAGCGAAGACGGTGATAAGTGATACTGACTTGTGTGTGTTATTGTCTAATGCACTGGAAAATGCCATCCATGCCTGTGAAAAAGTGTTAGAGGAAGGCAAAGAAGCGAAAATTGAGGTACAGATTTACGAAAAACAGGAACAGGTATTTTTGCAGGTGAAGAACTCCTGCAAGAGTGGAATTGCCTTTGAAAACGGCATTCCTGTTTCGAAAGAAAAAGGCCATGGCATTGGCGTACAGAGCATCTGTGCAATTGTGGAACGCTATGATGGTGTGTATACTTTTTCAGTGGAACAGGAGTATTTTATACTTCGTTTATCCCTGTCAGAAAAGAGTGTCGATTCAGTACATTTTACTGCCGATTGAGACATGAATCCCCTGCCGGATAAGAAAGAATGGTAAAATATACCTAAGTCAAGGATGGCACACAAAAGACAGGAGGAAGATGAAAATGAAGAAAATAATTTCATGTTTAGTGGTATTAACTATGTGTATTTCACTGGCTGCCTGCGGGGGGAACAGACAAACAGGCTGCAATCGATGCATTCAATAAGGCAAGTACAGCATTCGATGAAGTAGCAAATGCCATCAATGAAAATCCGGATGCATATGATCAGGATGTGATTGATACCATGATTGAAATGTCAGGTGTCTTACAGCAGCACAAAGAGCTGTTAGAGGGAGACACCGAAATTGAAGAAGACAAATTAAATGAAATGATTGAATGGTATGGTACTGTAGAAGACTGGGTATCAGACGTAAAGGCGGAGTTAGGTATATAATAGATTTCATAGAGTTACTTCTTAAAAAAAGGGACGGATGCAGAAAAATGTATCCGTCCTTTTCTGGTTGTAATCTTTAGAAAATTCGTATATTATAATAATAAAAATAATTATTTTAGAAACGAGAGGCTTGTTGTAAGATGATGAAGAAACAGCAATCGATTTATGAATTAAACAGAATTCAGCAGTATATTATGCAGATGCGCCCGATTCTTAGAAAACGCGCACTTTTTTCTGATGGAACAGAAGATTATCGTAGTCCGGCAGAACCAAAGGCTGGAGAGCTGGTGACCATTCGTTTTCGTACAGCAAGAGATAATGTAGATGCAGTCTGGCTCTGCACGGAACAGAAAAAATATTTTATGGAAAAGACGGAGTCGGAGGGACTTTTTGATTATTATTCCGTAGAAATCCGCATGACAGAGGAGCATTTCTCTTATTACTTTGAAATTGAGACGGGAATGCTTCACTGTATCTTTGACCGCTATGGCGTGAATCAGACACCAAGACCGCAGTATAATTTTGAAATTGTACCGGGCTTTTCCACGCCGGACTGGGCAAAGGGGGCGGTTATGTATCAGATTTTAACAGACCGTTTTTACAACGGAGATACTTCCAATGACCCGTTGACGGATGAATATTTCTATATCCGTACTACCAGTCAGAAGGTAGATAACTGGGAGAAATGCCCGGAGAATTTTTCGGTAGCAGAATTTTATGGCGGAGATTTAGAGGGCGTGAGAAAGAAAATGGATTATCTCGCAGAACTTGGAATAGAGGTGATATACTTCAATCCATTGTTCGTTTCTCCGTCCAATCATAAGTATGATATTCAGGATTACGATTATATTGACCCGCATTACGGCAAAATAGTGGTGGATGAGGGAGAACTTTTACAACCGGGTGACCGCAATAACCAGCATGCCAGCCGCTATATCACCCGCGTGACGGATAAACGGAATTTGGAGGCAAGCAATGAACTTTTTGCAACGCTGGTAAAGGAAGCGCACCAGAGGGGCATCCGTGTCATCCTAGATGGAGTATTTAATCATTGCGGTTCCTTTAATAAATGGCTGGATCGTGAAAAAATCTACCGTAGTGAAGCAGGCTATGAACCGGGAGCCTATATCAGCAAGGACAGTCCGTACAATGACTTTTTCCAGTTCCATGATCAGAATGCATGGCCGGATAACGGAAGTTACGATGGCTGGTGGGGACATGATACATTGCCGAAGCTTAATTACGAAGATTCAGATACATTACACGATTATATTCTGCATGTGGCTGCAAAATGGGTTTCTCCACCTTATAATGCCGATGGCTGGAGACTGGATGTTGCGGCAGATCTGGGACACAGTCCGGAATATAACCATCAGTTCTGGAGAGAATTCCGTGATGCCGTAAAGAAAGCCAACCCGCAGGCGGTGATTTTGGCAGAACATTACGGCGACCCGAGAGACTGGCTGGGTGGAGACCAGTGGGATACGGTTATGAACTATGATGCCTTTATGGAACCGGTGACATGGTTTCTTACCGGAATGGAGAAACACAGTGATGATTTTAAACCGGAAAATATTGGAAAGTTTGAGAACTTTAAAGGCGCTATGAAGCATTATATGGCAAGCTTTTTGACACCATCGCTGCAGTGCTCCATGAATGAACTTTCCAACCATGATCATTCCAGATTCTTAACCAGAACCAATCATAAGGTGGGCAGAGCGGAACAACTTGGAACAAAAGCGGCAGAAGAGGGCGTAAATACAGCAGTTCTCCGGGAGGCGGTTGTTATTCAGATGACCTGGCCGGGAGCACCTACCGTTTATTACGGTGATGAAGCCGGACTATGTGGATTTACAGATCCGGATAACCGCAGAACTTATCCGTGGGGCAGGGAAGATAAAGAGCTGATTCGTTTCCATCGTGATATCATCAGAATTCATAAAGAAAACCCGGCACTTCGTACCGGAAGTGTGAAATTTTTAAATGGCGAGGATAATCTTCTCTGCTATGGAAGATTTAACCGGGAACAGCAGTTTGTCATTATTGTAAATAATGATGAAAATATCCGGCACATTGATTTGTCTGTATGGGCAGTGGGGCTTCCGAAGTATGGAACTTTAGAACAGATACTTTTTACCAGTGAAAATGGATACTCCATTTCTTCTGTCAGCTATGACATCGTCAATGGAAGACTGGATATTACATTGCCAAAGCATGCAGCTGTCATTCTGAAGAGAAAGAATCCGGAAGAATAAAAAATGGCAAAATAAAAAATGCAAAAAATGCATAAAAACGCCTTGCACACAGCAGGGCGTTATGCTATAATCTATATTCGTCAGGACAATTAAGGACTGATAAATGGGCAGATTCCCGAGTGGCCAAAGGGGACAGACTGTAAATCTGCTGCAAAT
>OLIW01002988.1_pt1 | contig 11436 bp, 8 predicted proteins | sample 1601321 | NCBI WGS metagenome assembly OLIW01 (sample SAMEA2452114, study PRJEB22498) | human gut metagenome | reverse complement strand
CTCCTTGTAACCGGGCAGCATTTCGGCGGCGGGGTCGGAAGCGAGCGTTATTGTATCGCCTATCTTTATTTCAGTAACGTCTTTTATGTTTGTTACTATGTAGCCGGTGTGGCCCGCAGTGATGTCCTTTTCAACGAGCATTGAGGGGGTGAATCTGCCGACTTCCTTGACGCTAGTCTTTGCGCCGTTAGACATCATCATTATTTCATCGCCCGCCTTAAATGTTCCGGAGAACACTCTGACATAGCATATAACGCCCTTGTAAGTATCGAACACGCAGTCGAATATCAGTGCTCTCGCCTGCTTGTAATCGGCCAAGCGCGGCGGGGGAACTCTCTCCACTACGGCGTCTAAAATATCCTTTATTCCGATACCCGACTTTCCGCTTGCAAGAATTGCCTCATCGGCTGGAATTGCCAAAATGTCTTCTATCTGCTGCTTGCACTGTTCGGGGTGGGCGCTTGGAAGGTCTATTTTATTTATAACAGGTATGATTGCCAGATTTTGGTTCATCGCAAGGTTTGCGTTTGCAACCGTTTGCGCCTCTACTCCCTGGGCTGCATCAACTAGTAGCAGCGCTCCCTCGCAGGCTGCAAGCGAGCGCGATACTTCGTAGGAAAAGTCGACGTGACCGGGAGTGTCTATTAGGTTTAGAAGGTACTCCTGCCCATTGTGGACGTACTTCATCGAGACAGGGTGGCACTTGATTGTTATTCCCCTTTCGCGCTCCAAATCCATAGAGTCCAGGAGCTGATCTTGCATATCGCGCTTGGCAATAGTTTGCGTCTGCTCTAAGAGACGGTCTGAGAGCGTTGTTTTGCCGTGGTCAACGTGCGCTATTATGCAAAAATTCCTGATGTGATTTGTGTCCATTACTTATCGATAAAAATACAAAGCGCCAATTTTTCAAATTTGGCGCCGTCTTGCAAGCTATAAATATTTGGCTTTTTAAGCGTTCTTTTCTATGTAGAGGCTCTGTGACGGGAAGGCGAATGAGGCGCCGTTATTTTCCACAATCTTCATAATTTCAAAATTTATGCGCTCCACGACTTCCAAGTACTTTGGCGTCTCGATATAGACAATGAAGTATATCACGTCTATGTTTAGGGAGCTGTCTGCAAATGTTGTGAAATTTACAAGGGCCGAGTTTGGCACTACGCCGGAATCCTTGGCTAGCAGCTGCCTAATGTCGTCTCTTATCTTTTTAATTTGCTCTACGCTCGCATCGTAAGTGAGCCCTACAGTGAGCGAGGCCTTGCGCTTGCGCCAGCGCGCTACGTTTACTATGTATTCGTTTGCCAAATATGAGTTCGGCAAAATCGATAGGCTCTGGTCTAAGTTTCTTATTCTCGTCGAGCGTATGCCTATCGATTCAACTATGCCGTCCAGCTTCTGGCTTACCTGTATTCTGTCGCCAACCTTAAATGGCGCATCCATAATTAGAGATATTGAGCCAAAGAAGTTTGCGATTGTATCTTTTGAAGCAAATGCCAGCGCCGCGCCGCCTATTCCGAGGGATACCATAAAAGCCTTCACATCAAAGCCCAAGCGCTGCAGTATCATTAGAAAGGCCGCTATAACTATTACCCAGCGTATGCAGGCGTTAAATATGGGAAATATGTTCTTGAAACCGTCTTTGTGGCGCGCAATCTGATCTATCTTCTCCACAAATGAATCGTATATTTTGATAAGCGCCCAGGTCAACAGGCCAAGGAATATAACGGTGAATGCGTTTTGGTACAGGACGTTTGCGTCTAGTGAAATTGCAAGGCGCATGAAGGATACGTATAGCGCGAAGAAGTAAACCAAAAATTCAACCGGGGCTTTTATGTTTGAAAATATTTTTTCCAGGATGGCTAGCTTGTTAAATTTTGATATTTTTATCGCAATAAACAGAAAAACTTTCAGAACTGCAACCCCGAGTAAGCCGTAAATTACAAGCAGAGCAAAGGTCGATACCCATGCATAATTTGATATTCCAAGCGTGCGCCCCTCAAATTTTGATTCGCTTATGCCTATGAAATTCAGTAGTTTTGACGAGTCTTCAATAGTTTTTACGGCGCGTTTATAAGTAGCCGCGTCCGCAATCTTTTTTGTCTCAATCTCCTCCTTTTCGCGGTAGGATAGCTTATCTGCGGTGAACTGCTCCTTGTAAGAGTCAGACAATTCAGAGCTTTCTACGGTGGCCTTCGCGCCGCTTGGCTCGGTTTGGGCGTTTGCAAACGCAGGGGCAATGGCGGCAGAGAGCGCCAGTAATATTATCGCCGATATTTTTTTCATAATTTTCTTAAGATATTTTCTTTTCAAGCCTTCCGGTGAGCTCGCACATAGAGCGCAGGAACTTTGACTGGTCGGAGATTGCTCCCCTTAGCTCAGCCCAGCTCATTCTCCACTTCCAATTGCCCGAGGCTTTGCCCGGGGTATTCATGCGCGCGCTTCCGTCTAGGCCCAATACATCTTGCATCGGAATAATTGCGATTTTTGAAACACTTGTCATTGCAGCCAGCGTCAAAGTCCAGTTTGGGGCATCGCCGGAACTTGCAAAGTAGCGACGAAATTGGTCTTTAGTCTTTTCGTCCGCATTTTTGTACCAAGAGATGCTTGTGTCGTTATCGTGCGTTCCGGTATAGCAGACCATATTGGGCTTTAGATTGTGGGGCAGGTAGGGGTTTGAGGCGTCTCCGCCAAAGGCGAATTGAAGGACTGCCATTGACGGGATTTTTAGATCATCGCGCAATTTTTCGGCGCGCCGCGAGAGCAGGCCGAGGTCTTCTGCTATAAATTTTTCGCGCTTAAAAGTCTTTCGCATCTCATCGAAAAATTCCATTGCCGGGGCCTTTAGCCACTTGCCATTGCATGCGCTTTCAGAACCGTATGGTATTGCCCAGTAGTCGGCAAAACCCCTGAAGTGATCCAGGCGCACGACATCGTACAACTTGAAGGCCTGAGCTAGCCTAAGCTTCCAAAAGTCAAATACTTTTCCCTTTTTATTTTTCCAGTCGTAAAGGGGATTTCCCCAGAGTTGCCCGGTTGGCGAGAAGTAGTCGGGCCCGACGCCAGCCACATTTACGGGCTTGAAGTCGCCATCTAGCTCAAACAATTCCGGATTTGCCCACACATCGGCGCTGTCGTACGACAGAAAGATTGGTAAATCCCCTATAATTTCGACGCCCAATTTTGCCGCATCGCCTTTGAAATTATTGTATTGGTTTGCAAAAATCCACTGTGCAAACTTTATGCATTCAACTTCCTCCTCGTCCGCCTTTGACAATTTCGCATTTTTGTGGTTTGCAAAGTCCTTTGGCCAATCGTACCACGGCGCTCCGCCGAAGCGTTTTTTTAGAGCTCTAAACTTTGCGTAATCTTCAAGCCAGTAGGAGTTTTGCTTTTCAAATTCCTCAAAAGTTATTTTGAAATTGAGTTTTGTTGCCTTGTCCCTGTTTTTAAAGGCCTTAATCAGTATGCGCGTGAAATTTTCATATATTTTCCCGTAATCGCAAGAGCTCTGCGAGCCCTCTTCAAGGTGCATGTAATCCGATTGTTGAATCATTCCGCAGTCGGCAAGTTCGTCTAAATCGATAAAGTAGGCATTGCCTGCAAAGGCCGAGAATGACTGGTACGGAGAGTCTCCAAAGCTTGTCGGACCAATGGGGCATATTTGCCAGTATTTAAAGCCCGAAGCTCTCACAAAGCGCAGAAAGTCGCGCGCTCCGGTTCCCAGCGAACCAATGCCTTGGCTAGACGGCAAACTTGAAATGTGCGCCAATACGCCGGCGCTTCTCGAATCAATCCACGAATAGTCTGACATATATTATAAAAAATAACCTTGGATATAATGCAAAATAGCCGATTTCTTACAACAATAAAAACAAGACGATTGACAAACTCAATTTTTGCGAAAAGTATTGCTTGTATGGGTGAAAGTACGACAAAACCAATATACACCGCGTTTTTGGACGAAGCTTTAAGCAGGGCGGAATCCCTATTTTCCTACATAGATAAGAAGATAAAACCCCAGATGTTTTTGGTGTCGGTCATTTCCACCCCGGATTTTGGGCAGAGGGTGTCTCTTTTTACAAAGGGCGACACATGGATTTCAGAGGCTGATTTCGCGGAGTATCCAAAGGTTTTTGAGAAGATTTTTGCCGATGCGCAAAGCGGGAAAAAAAAGTCTTTGCGCAAAATAAATTCGCAGGCTCTAGACTTAAAAAAGATATGCATGCGCGAGTCCGTGTTTAAGATATTTGAATCGGCCGAAAAAAAACCCGCGGGCCTTTCGTTTTTTATATCGGAGGCCGCGACTGTCGAAGATGAGGATTTCTTTGTAGTCTTGGCAGTCGGCAGCGACGATTTGGATAAATATCCGTCGATAGAAGTTAGCGCCTCGGATAGCGACATATATTTAAGCCCCTCCTTTATGGCCTCGCTAATAGACGAATTTTTGGAAAAGCATAGAATTGAGCTTGATATGCACGCGGCCGACTTTTTGTCGAGCGGCTTTCACTTTGGCTTGGATTCCATAATACAGCAGGCTGGCAGAAATTTTGTGGGCGATATAGCCTATCGAGTGTCGGGCAAACCACAACCATCTTGGAACGAGCATATATTTTCGGTGTGTACGGAAATATCGCGCACGCACTACGAGCTTGCCGAGGCCTGCGGCTCTATAATGCTTGCGCCAAAAGATGTGGTGATAGAGCCTCACGCGGTTAGGTTTTCCGCAAATCCAAAGCTCGGCGACGTGCGCTCAACGCGCAAGCTCTTAGAGCTTACCAAAGACGGTATGGCGCTGCATAGCGATAGCGAAACAATATTCGGGCTTTGCCGCCCGCCAAAGAGACTATCTAAGTCTTACATACGCTTTGACATAGAATTTTTGGGCAAGCACAAGTGGCAAATTTCCTATTTGGGTAAGCCTCTCATTACAGTTTCCTACGGCATACCGAGGCCGCCGAGTTCGCCCTTTGAGGCTGCTGAATTTGCCGACGCGCTTAAGAAGGTATTTGGGTTTAAGTCGCCCAGAAAAATTGAGAGGCTTGTTGAAATCATACAAGTTGCAATGCGCGAGAAAAAGGGAACTCTACTTGTGTTTTCAAAGAAAGCCAAGGAGGAGGCAAAGCGCCTTTCCTCACAGTCCACTCTGATTGCACCAATTGCGCTAAATAAGCAGCTTCTTTTGAGTTTAACGCCCATAGACGGCGCGCTTATGATAGACCAAAATGGTATTTGCTATTCTATCGGCACTATTTTAGACGGAATGGTAACTCAGAATGGAGATTCCGGCAGGGGCGCACGCTACAATTCGGCTGTAAAATACATAGACTACCGCAAGGCTTTAGGCGAAACTTGCATGGCTGTTGTAGTTTCGGAAGACGCAAACGTAGATATTGTTACCTAAGCGCTTTTGACTTGAATTTTACAGCGCAAAAATGGGGCGCAGGCTGCTACTGCGAGTGTTGTGTTTTGCTCTTTTTTTGCTCGCGCACGACACTTGTAGCGAATTTTCGCTTCGCAAGTTAATTGCGCATTTACTTAAAAAATGTTTTAAACTTTTGGCAAGATGTCCTGTAAGTTGTCGCGCTCGGATTTCTTTAACTTTGCCAAGACCTCGCCCGCAAGGTAGCAAGAGCCCGTGCAGACCACGCATTCGCTTTCCAAAATAAGCGGCGAATTGCAGGAGCTAAAAATTTCATCTACGCTCGAATAAATTATCGGCGGGTGTTCCTTGGGCAGGCAGCTTTCAAGTTCCTGCAAACTCAGCGCTCTGTCTTCATTGACTTCGACAAACGCAATTTTTTCGGCGTAGTTTGAAATTACTTTTAGGAGGGGAATTGCCCTGTCTTTACCGAGCACGCCGCTTACGATAAGCGGCTTCTTGCCGCCGTTTTTTTGCAGAAGTAAGGCGAGATTTTTTTCAAGCTCAACCGCGCACTCTGCGTTGTGCGAGCAATCTAAAATTAACTTCTTTCCGTTTGGCAAATTTATATTTTGCCAACGGGCGTCCCATGTCGTTTTTAAAAGGGCATCGCGAGCCTTTGCCTCTGAAAATTCAAAACTCTTTTTTGTCTGCGATAAGACTTTGCAGATTAAGAAGGCAAGAGCTGCATTTTTCTTTTGGTAGTCGGCCTCAAAGGAAGTGTCAAACTGCGGATTTTTTGTGTAGAAATCTTCCAGCTTGTAAAGCGGCGCATTTTTTTCGCGCGCGATTTTTTCAATTTCAAATTGCGCTTCAGCCGGCAAAATTCCGCAAACAATTGGCGTATTTTGCTTGATGATTCCCGCCTTTTCGCGGGCGATTTTTGCGAGAGTATCGCCCAAATATTGCGTGTGCTCAAGCGAGATTGTAGTTATTGCGCAGATGTCGGGGCTAACTATATTACTTGCGTCAAGCCTGCCTCCAAGACCCACTTCCAAAACGGCAAAATCGACTTTTTGCTCCTTAAAATAGCTCAGAGCCATTGCCGTAATGTATTCAAAAAATGTGGGGCTAAGCTCGGGATTTTCGCGCTTCAATTTTTTGGCGGCAAGTTCGAGATTTTCAAATATTCGCACAAAGTCGCTATCCGAAATATTTTTTCTGTTAATCTGTATGCGCTCGTTTATCTCTATTAAATGCGGCGAGGTAAATAGCCCGACATTGAAGCCGTGTGCTCGTAAAATAGCCTCGCAGAATGCGCTCGTAGAGCCCTTGCCGTTTGAGCCTGCTATGTGGATTATATTTAAGCTATCCTGTGGATTGCCTAATAAGCTCGCAAATTTTTGCATAGCTTCAAGCGAAAATTTTGAACCGCCCGCGCGCAACTTAATTATGCGCGAGGCAATTTCCTGCTTCTTATCTTGCATTTATATGCTTGAGGATTTCGCTTTTGAAATGGCGTCCCAAACAAGCGAAGATGCTCCTAAAATTGCGGCGTCAGATTCGGGCAAGTGGGAGGGCAAAACCTTTATTTTCCCACCCTTCCAAATTGGAAGCAGAGAGGCTTCCATGGATTTTATAGTGGGCTCTAAAAGCAGGTCTCCGCTCTTTGCGGGGCCGCCGAACAAAAATATTGTTTGAGGGCGCGAAAAGGCCACGAAACTTGCCAAAGCCCTGCCGAGAATTTCGCCTGTCTTTCGGTATGTCTCTAGGGCCAGCTTGTCGCCCCCTCTTGCGGCCTTCTCAATCATAAGCGGGTTTACCTCGTCCCAAGTTTTGCCGCTTAGAACGCTCTTGCCGTTAAATTCGCTCATAAGCTCAAAGAATGTGCGCTTTATTCCGTTTGCCGAAACGTAGGTTTCTAGGCAGCCGCGATTGCCGCAGTTGCAGAGCCTGCCGTTTGGAACAACGCACACGTGGCCAAGCTCGCCGGCAGAACCGTCTGCGCCATACAGCAATTCTCCATTTACGACAATTCCGGAGCCGAGCCCTGTGCCTATTGTTATTGTTATAAAGTGTTCAAGATTCTTTGCGCCTCCATAGATTTTTTCGCCCAAGGCTGCGGCGTTTGCGTCGTTTGTAAGGTATATGTGCCTTAGCCCGAGCTCGTTTCTTATTGATTCAACTATGGGCAGATCTCCCTTGGCAAAATCGATGTTCGGGGCGTTATCTATCGTACCCTTGTAATAGTTTCCGTTTGGTGCACCTATGCCTATTCCCGCACATTCGCCGTCGACCGATTGCATAAGCGCCTTTATGTGCACGACCAACTCTTGTATGTAAGATTCGTAGTCGTGAAAATCCGTAGTGTTAAATCTGTCGTGTTTTAGCACATTCGCGTTTATGTCCACAACTCCGAGTTTAGTGTTCGTGCCGCCTATGTCTATGCCTATGGAATACTTCATGGTGTAAAAATTTTTTCGATTTACTGTAAGGTTAAATTTTTTTAGCGCAAATATTTTCTATTTCAAGAGCTGCGATTTTTGCCGTAGTCCAAGCCGCCTGGAGGTTGAAGCCTCCGGTAAATGCGTCTATGTCCAGGCACTCGCCCGCAAAGAAAAGCCCCTCCGTCTTTTTAGACTGCATGGTCTTAAAGTCTATATCGGCAATATCGACGCCTCCGCAAGTTACAAATTCGCCGGCGTTTGCCGCGCGCGATACCACAGTCAATTCCAAGTCGGATAGCGCCGACAAAAGCTTGGCTTGATTTTCCTTTGAAAAGTGCGCCCAGTCCAAGTCTTGCGGAATTTGAGCTCTATCAAGCGCAAAGAGCCAGTAGCGCTCTGCAACTTCCGGAAAGCGGAAATTCTTTACAAGCTTCTTTGCCTCTTTATTCCTTGCCCGCACACAAAATTCGCAGAAGCTTTGCGCACTTGAAATAACGCTTAAGCTAAGCTTAAAGCGGTAGTTTTTTTCGTAAAAAGCTCTTGCGCCCAAAGAGGACATTTTAAGCACAGCAGGGCCGCTTATCCCCTCGTGCGTGATGACTAAGCCTCCGGCAGTCTCAAAGTTAAATTCCTCCGACTTTAACGTGGCGTTATCCAAGCTTAGCCCCGCAAGCGACAAAAATTTTTTGTCGCCCAGTGCAAAAGGAAATAGAGAAGGCAGTGGCTCTATAAATTTGTGCCCAAGTTTTTGCAAAGAATCCTTTAAACTCTCATTCCACCTTCCGCCCACTGCCATCAAAACGATGTCTGCGTATATGGCATCGCCAGATTTTGCGGATATTAAAAAGTTTCCGCTAGGCGTCTTTTCAAGTGCGCATACTGAAAAATTTTTTACAAGGCTTGCTCCGGCTTTTTGAGCCTCGATTTTTAGGCAGTCTATTATTTGCAAGCTTCTTTGGCTTGCCGGGAAAATACGCCCGTCGCCTTCCGCTATGTGAGCAACCCCGCGCTCTTTAAACCACTGCAAGGTCTGCGGCATTCCAAAGCGCATGAAGGGCTTTCTCAGGCTTCTTCCGCCGCGCGGATAGTTCTTGATAAATTTTGAGATGTCGCTTTCCGCGTTTGTGAAGTTGCATCTTCCGCCGCCCGATTGCGCGACTTTTCGCAAAATTTCTCCGCCGCTTTCAAGAATAGTAATATCGGCGCTTTTTATATTTGAAGCCGCAAACATTCCCGCAGCTCCCGCTCCTACTATTGCAACTTTCATTTTTTTAGCCTCGAGAGCTTTTCGCCTATAAAGTTAATCGAATATAAAATTGCAGAGAAAAATACCGCCGGAAAGCACAAGAGCCACGGGGCGTCTTCCATGTATTCCGCTCCGTCTTTTACAAGGCTTCCAAGCGAGGGTAGGGGAGCCTGCACGCCCAGCCCCAGAAAACTCAAAAAGGCCTCTAGCAACATCACGCTCGGCATCGTAAGTGCCGCACACACCGCCACGGCACTTGCCAGATTCGGCAGTATGTGCCTTAGCATTATGTTTGCATTTGTCTGCCCCATTGATTTTGCGGCCTCGACAAATTGGCGCGACTTTAATTCGAGCGTCATTGAACGCGCAATCCTTGCCATCGTAAGCCACTCAACCGCTCCTATTGCCACAAATATAAGCCACACAGAGCGGCCGAATACGAGGGTGAGTAAAATTACAAAAATCGTAAAGGGAAGCGCGTAAATTATATCGACTACCCTCATCATTATCGCATCGATTTTCCCGCCCGCAAGCCCCGATACCATTCCGTAAAATAGACCTATTGTTATCGCAACCGCCGTCGCTAAAAGTCCGACTAAAAATGAAATTCTACCGCCGAAAAGCATTCTGCTAAAGAGGTCGCGGCCGAGCATATCGGTGCCCATTATGTGGCTAAGCGATGGGGCGCTTGCTCCCAAGTCCATATTTTGCGCTTCGTACGGATAGGGGGCTACAAAGTCCGCAAATAGGCAGATTAAAAAGGCAAATAAAAGAAAGCCTAGCATGAGCGTTCCCGCCTTGCCCAAGTGCGCATTTAAAAATTTGACTATCGCTTTCAGATTCATTCCTTCAAAAGCGCCTTTGCAATTTTGGGGTTAATAATCGCCAAAATTACATCGGCGATTAGGTTAAATAAGAGTATGAAAAGCGCATAGACGATTACGCAGCCCATGACCATCGTGTAGTCGTTGTCAAGCGCACTTGATATAAAGAATTTTCCGAGCCCCGGAATTTGAAAAATCGTCTCAACAACAAAAGAGCCCGTCATCATTCCGGCGGCGGCGGGGGCGACGTAGGCTACGACGGGCACAAGGGCGTTTCTGAGCGCGTGTACATAGTAGATTTTGAAAGTCGAGCAGCCCTTTGCCTTTGCCGTCCGCACATAGGCTTTTGAAATTTCCGAAAGCATTGCAGAGCGCGATAGACGCGCAATCCAAGCCGCGTAAAATAGCCCTAGCGTAACGGCGGGTAAAATGACATCTCTTGCGCTCTCCCAACCCATAGCGTTAAAGCACTTAAGCTTTAGCGCAAAAATTAAAATTAGGACGGGCCCGACGACAAAGGAGGGCAGGCAGATACCAACAAGCGAGAGCGCGCCTATCGCCTTCCCCGAAATTCTATCTGCATTTGCCGCCGAAAATACGCCCGAAAATACGCCGACGGAAAGCGCAAATAAAAGCGCCCAAAAGCCCAGTTCTAGCGATACGGGCGCCTTGTCGGCAATTAGCTCGTTTACGCTCCAGCCCTGGTATTTGTAGGAGGGGCCCAGCTCGCCGTGCGCTAGGTTTTTTAGAAATTTTACATACTGCGTTCCGAGGCTATCGTCGAGTCCGTAGTATTCTTTAAGCGCCTTTCTAGTTTCCGGCGGAAGCGGCTTTTCGGCATCGAAGGGCCCGCCGGGCACGAAGCGCGCCATAAAAAATGTAGCGGTAATTATTATGAAAAATACGGGGATAGCCTCCAGAATCCTCCTTAAAATAAAGCGCATCATTTTTCGAGCCTTTCCAAGTCGAAATCGACGTCTTTATAGTTGTGGTAGTCTAGGGGATTTGAGCCCCAGTTTTTAACATAGGGCTTAATTAGAAATACGCGGCTGTAAAAGTAAATGGGAATTACGGCAAAGTCCCGCAAAAGAATTTCCTCGGCTTTTGCGAAAGCTTGCGCGGAGTTTTCGGCGCTTGTGCGGCTTGCAATGTCAAGAGCCTCGTCAAATTTCTTATTCTTGTAGCGCGAGTGGTTTAGGGCGCTATCCGATTTAAATATTGTTAGGAAGGATTCCGGCGAGGCGTAGTCGGCAGTCCAGCTTGCGCGCGTAATAAAAAAGTCGCCGACTTTGCGGGCGTCGAGGTAGGCGGGCCATGAGAGGTTGTAGAGCTTGACGTCTATATTTAGGCCGCTTTTCCACATAGCCTGTATGGCCTCCGCTATCGGCCTGTGCTGTTCGGAGGTGTTGTATGTAATTGTAATTTCCGGAAAGCCCTCGCCGTTGGGATAGCCCGCTTGCGCGAGAAGTTCGCGCGCCCTCTTTAGGTCTTCCGAGAGCTTAAACTTGCACTCGTAACCCGCCTGCGATTTTTCGGGAACAAAGCTTAGGGCGGGTTTTTGGC
>OLIW01002977.1_pt1 | contig 11480 bp, 10 predicted proteins | sample 1601321 | NCBI WGS metagenome assembly OLIW01 (sample SAMEA2452114, study PRJEB22498) | human gut metagenome | reverse complement strand
CGTGCTAAATTTAGAATTTAAAAATTATCCATGGAAGCAGACCGTGAAAAAGAAAGCCCGCCGCGTGTTCATGCTGAGATGGATGATTGTCATTCTGGCTATCCTTGCGATCTTTTTTCTGACCTGTCAGAAACTTATCTCCAATGTCTGGACACTTCCTGCATTCCTGTGCCAGCTTCTTGCTGTTATTGAACTGGCTTTCGGGATGCAGGCTGTGGAAGCAGGCTGGAGCAGAAAAATATCAAGCAGGATGCCATTAGACGAACATTATGAGTATGCTCTTTATATGTATCATGCACAGTCAATCCGTGATCTTGCTACAAATAATCGCATGCTGTTACTGATTGCGCGTCTTGAAATCCAGCTTGGAAAATACGAGCAAGCCACACAGACCATCACACAGATTTCTACTGAAAAATGTACACCAGTCCAGTTAAAGCAGTTATATTATATGCAGATTTTGCTGGCAGCAGAAGCGGACGACACTGATGCATGGAACCAGTTTTTAACCCGTTATACCGGAATCCCGGACACAAATGGAATCTATCCATCGGAAACAGAACTGACCACCTGGATCGAACAAAACGAAATGGATCAGCTGATTTCTGCATTAAAGAAATTCACTCCCACAAGAAAAGAACATCCCCTGCGTACCTGTCTGATTACAATCATTCTGGCATACAGTACCTTTTTCTACGGTGCATGGTATGGAATTAACAAAAGCGCAGGGTATGCGATCCGTTACTATTTTGCGGAAATATCCGGTGTCTGTGTTTCCATCAGTTTGTCTTGTCTGCTGATATGGGGCATGATCTGTCTGTATAAAAAGCAAAAAAGTCTTCTGAATGGAAAAGCAGCCAGACGGATAATTGCGGTTTCTTATGCTGTGCTGACTCTTTTCTTACTTTCGTTAATCGGTTACAGCTTTTTAAATGTAAGCTTTGGCGTAGAAGGAACAGAAACCGTAACCGGTCAGGATCAGCAGTATACCTACCTTTCTGTACAGCCTGATTATGGTTATGTTACGCAGTATCGGACTGATAATTTTATTTACATGCAAAAAACAGGTTTGCTTTTACCAAATACAGATACCCTGACAGAATCTTCTGAACCTGATTCTGACCTGAATGGTTCCGAAACACAAGATAGTAGTACCACTGATTCCACCGAAAATTCTCCGGCACAGGAATCACAGAAGGCTTCACCGCTCCAGGACGAAATGCGTGCTGTTTATCAGTATATCCAGCAGAAGAATATGCTTCCAGATATGAACTTTACTTACACGGCGAATGCAAAAGGTGAAAACTATGCCATCCTCTGTGAGACAACAGAAGAGAAGGATGGCACAACAGTAAATGTCAATTACTGTCTGTATGATAACGGGTCGAAAACGGACGAAAACAATACTACCTTCGAGGAGCTGGTTCTGGAAAAGGTATATCCGGATGGTGGATATGAGACAGAACTGGTTGATTTCTATCTGGTAAATCCAGAGACTCTGGAAGTTATGGATGAACACAAATCAAGCTGGTAATTATTTTTTCTGAAATATTTATTAGAAAGAGCAGAGTCATCATTCGGATGTACCTCTGCTCTTTTGCTTTATATTATTTCATCAAATAACTTTAGAAAATCCTGCAATTCCACCGGCATCCTGCCTTTCCTCCATGCAAGAAGAATTTCAGTTGTAAGATCAGCTCCAGTAATATCATATGCTTTTAATTTATTAGTGAGCTTCAGCATAGACTCCGGAAGAATTGCAATTCCCAGTCCCTTTTCTGCCATCGTCATTGCAGTGCGGGCATCCTCACAGGCAAAATAAATATCGCAGACCAGTCCGGCACCCTCAAATGCAGCAAGCATATATTTGCGGTAGCGGTGGGAGAGGATTAAGGGTTGTTCGGAAAGTTCCCGCAGACTGATGGATGTATGTCCCTGCAACAGAGGGTGATCAGGAACTGCCATCACAAGCAGCTTCTCCCGGGAAAGAGACTTGGTTTCACAGCCATTTAACACAATTGGTGTGCGGAGTGTAGTCAGATCGATCATTCCATTTTCCAGCTGATCTTTCAGTGTAAATGTAGATCCTTCATGTACATCAAAATGAATTTGAGGATATTTTTTTGCAAAGTAAAGCAGATATTCGGACATCATCGATACAGTGGATGGTGTGATCCCTATGTGCAGAGTAGCTGCCTGACCGGATTTGACAACCTCCTGTTTGGTCAGATCTGCAAGCATCAGAAGATTACCGGCCTGCTCATAAAGCGTCTTTCCGGCATCTGTAAGAGTAATTTTCTTTGTACCGCGCAAAAAGAGTGATACCTGTAATTCTTCCTCCAGCATCTTCATCTGATAGCTCAGCGGTGGCTGGGTCATGTGAAGAACTCTTGCTGCACCGCTGATCGTTCCGGCATCTACGATCGCACGAAAATATTCCAACTGTCTGATTTCCATAAAAAAATGTAATTCCTTTCCTGATTATTTGAAAATGAAAATATATTATCCATATGATTTTTATTGAATTATCATATAAAAACAATAATTTACATATATATTACATCATGTTAGAATTAAAAAAGCAAGAAAAAATAAAAAGGAATGAATTTACAAATGAAACGAGTTGATTTTGAAAATGGAACAATAACCAGCAACATTCTTGGAGCAGCACTCCCGATGCTGGTTGCCCAGATCTTAAGCTTACTTTATAACATTGTAGACCGCATCTATATTGCACGTATCCCAAATGTCGGAACTGCAGCACTTGGTGGGGTCGGTCTTTGCTTCCCGGTAATTGTTATTATTACCGCATTCAGCAATCTGTTCGGAAGCGGCGGTGCACCATTATTTTCGATTGAGCGCGGAAAAAATGAACCACAGGAAGCTAAGAAGATCATGAACACTTCTTTTTCCATGGTTTGTATCTGTGCCGTTGTCCTGATGGCCATTGGCTTTTTATTTGCCCACCCGATTCTGGTGCTGTTTGGCGCATCAAAAGACGCCCTGGTCTATGCATACCCGTACCTGATGCTTTATCTGATCGGAACGCTGCCATCGATGATTGCAACCGGTATGAACCCGTTTATCAACGCACAAGGATATTCAACAATCGGTATGCTTTCAGTTACCATAGGGGCAGTAGCGAACCTGCTACTTGACCCGTTGTTTATTTTTGTGTTCGGGCTTGGCGTGCGCGGTGCCGCAATTGCAACGGTCATTTCTCAGACACTTTCTGCGGCATTTGTCTTTTTCTTTCTTACAAAGAAAGCAGAACTTAAAGTGAGGCTCCTCAAAAAAGAGGAACTTGCCAGCTGTACAGCTTATGCAAAAAACATTGTAAGCCTGGGAACTGCCGGATTTATCATGCAGTTGACAAACAGTCTGGTAACGATTGTCTGCAACAATGTACTTTCTGTCACAGGCGGAGATATCTACATTTCTGTTATGACCATCGTATCCAGTGTCAGACAGCTTGTAGAAACTCCGATTTATGCAATCAACGAAGGGACTTCGCCAATCCTGAGTTATAATTACGGTGCAAGACGCCCGTCCCGTGTGAGAAAAGCCGGTGTCATGATGGCACTTATGATCCTCGGCTATACGGCAGTGATGTGGAGTATTATTATCATCGCGCCAAAAACCCTGATCGGTATTTTCAGTTCGGATGCTATGTTAATGAAAGATGCTGTTCCAGCCCTGAAGCAATATTTCGCAGCCTTTATCTGCATGGATATGCAATATATTGGTCAGACGGTCTTTAAATCCCTGAATAAGAAGAAACACGCAATCTTTTTCTCCCTGCTTCGGAAGGTATTTATTGTTGTCCCTCTGACCTACCTGATGCCGTATGCCCTGCATATGGGTACAGACGGCGTGTTCCTCGCAGAACCGGTTTCTAACGTCATTGGTGGTGGATTATGCTTCATCACCATGTTACTTACCATATTGCCGGAATTAAAGCGTATGGAGCGGAAGAATACGCTCTATGAGACAGGAGTGCTCTTGTAATGCACGAATTTTGTTTGGAAATTTCTGTTAAAACGGACGGATTTTTGCTATACTGAATGACATATTTAACAATATCCAGGAGAAATGACAAATGAACAGAAGAGAAGTAATAGAAAAAGTGCAGGCAGAACTTTTTGAAATGCAGGATCTTACTTACCGTGATTTTCATGCAAAGCTGATGCCAACCATTGATAAAGAAACAATCATCGGTGTACGGACTCCGATGTTACGTACCTATGCGAAAAAGTTTGGAAAAACGGCTGATGCGGTTACCTTTCTTGAAGTGCTTCCACACAAGTATTACGAAGAAAACAACCTGCACGGACTGCTAATTGAACAGATCAAAGATTATCCAGCCTGTATTGCCGCGATAGAACGTTTTCTCCCTTATGTGAACAACTGGGCAACCGGCCTGATTACGCCGCAGCCGCCGAAAGTGCGCACCGGAAAACGCGTTGCCGTTGTAGGAAGCGGTCCTTCCGGCCTTGCAGCAGCGATGCAGCTCAACCGCCGCGGCCATTCTGTTACGGTCTTTGAACGCCGCGACCGCGTGGGCGGACTTTTACGCTACGGTATTCCGAACATGAAACTCGATAAGAGCGTCATCGACCGCCGTGTGGATCTGATGAAGGCTGAGGGCATCGAGTTTGTGACGAATGCTGATATCGGAAAAGATGTAAAAGCTGACAAACTCTTAAAAGAATTTGACCGTGTCCTGCTCTGCTGCGGTGCGGCAAATCCAAGAGATATCAAGGCAGAGGGAAGAGATGCAAAGGGCATCTACTTTGCTGTCGATTTCCTGACTTCCGTAACGAAGAGTCTTCTGGATTCCAATTTTGAGGATCATGCCTACATCGATGCAAAGGGCAAACACGTTGTTGTCATCGGAGGCGGCGACACCGGTAATGACTGTGTTGGAACTTCCATCCGTCTCGGTGCCAAATCTGTGACACAGCTTGAGATGATGCCGAAAGCACCGGATCAGCGTGCCGAGAACAATCCGTGGCCGGAGTGGCCGAAGATCTGCAAGACGGATTACGGCCAGGAAGAGGCAATCGCCGTATTCGGTCATGATCCGCGGATTTACCAGACAACCGTAACGGAATTTATCAAAAACAAAAAAGGTGAAGTCTGCCAGATCAAGACCGTAAAACTGACACCGAAAAAAGATGAGAAATCCGGCCGCATGATGATGGTTCCGGTTGAGGGAACCGAAGAGATTCTCCCGGCAGATCTCGTTCTTATTGCAGCAGGCTTTTTAGGATCCCAGAAATATGTGACCGATGCATTTAAAGTGGAAGTCAACCAGCGCACCAACGTGAAGACAGATGACGGAAAATACCAGACAACAAAAGAAAATGTCTTCACCGCAGGCGATATGCACCGCGGCCAGTCCCTGGTCGTATGGGCGATCCGTGAGGGACGCGAGGCAGCAAAGGCAGTCGATGAATCCCTGATGGGATACACGAATCTCTAAGTTTTTCTTGACAAAACACGCGAAAAACTGCTATAATATGCCCAAAACAAGGGTGTTTTTACGCAAGGTGTCTTTCTGCCCTGCCGCGTGAAAGCACCCTTTTCGTTTAGAATCGTCTTTGATAAAGGAGAGAATCGATATGGCAAAGTATACGAAGGAAGCGATCCTTCAGATGGCGGAGGAAGAAGATGTTGAATTTATCCGCCTGCAGTTTACCGATATGTTTGGAATGATGAAAAATATGGCCATCACCGCCGGACAGCTGGAAAAAGCCCTGAATAATCAGTGCGTTTTCGATGGCTCTTCGTTCGAAGGATTTGTCACCATCGAGGAAGCAGACATGTTTCTGCACCCGGATCTCGACACCTTTGCAATACTTCCATGGCGTCCGCAGCAAGGAAAGGTTGCAAGATTGATCTGTGATGTGTATGATAGAGAGGGGAATTTTTATGCAAAGAGTTCCCGAACCATCCTTCAGAAGGTAATTTTCGAAGCGAAAGCGATGGGCTATGAGTTTGAAATCTCACCGGAGTGTGAATTTTTCCTGTTCCACACCGATGAGGACGGCGGTGCAACGAGTGTAACGCACGACAAAGGCGGTTATCTGGATCTGGGACCGCTGGACCTGGGAGAAAACGCGCGGCGCGATATGGTGCTGACCCTCGAAGAAATGGGAATCGACGTTGAGTCTTCCTTCCACGAGGTAGCGGCAGGCCAGCACGAACTGGATTTCTGTCCGGCTGCAGCACTTCGGACGGCAGATCAGCTGATGACTGCCAAATTTGCTATCCGTACGATTGCAAAACGTCATGGCCTTCACGCAACCTTTATGCCAAAACCAAAAACCGGAGTTCACGGATCGGGTCTTCATCTTTCCTTCTCCCTGTTTCATGAGGGAAAAGATGTGTTTGCCGACAAATCCGATGAATACGGGCTCAGCAAAGAGGCATATTACTTTATGGGCGGACTGATGAAACACATCAGCGGAATCGCAGCGATTACCAATCCGCTTGTAAATTCCTACAAACGTCTGACACCGGGATACGGTGCACCGATCTACGTGGCATGGTCTGCAAAGAACAGAAGCCCGCTGATCCGCATTCCGCTGACGGGAGACGGTATCATGGCCATTGAGCTTCGATGCCCGGATTCGGCAGCCAATCCGTACCTGGCACTTGCTGTCTGCATGGCAGCAGGACTTGACGGTATCAAACAGAAAATCGTTCCGCCGTCCCCGGTGGACCGCAATATTTCCGATCTGACAGAAGAAGAACGAAACGCGATGCAGATCACCCTTCTCCCGGGAAGCCTTGGAGAAGCGGTCGCAGAGTTAAAAAAAGACGATTTTCTGTGTCAGGTACTCGGCCAGGAATTTGTGGATGGATATATCAATGCCAAAGAAGAAGAGTGGCATGAGTATCTCCGCCAGGTATCCGACTGGGAGACCGAGAAATATCTGTACCGTATTTAGACGACGAAGGGGCCTGAAAATGCATGAGCAGCATAGTGATAGTACTTCCCAAAATAGAAGATGGAAAGCGCATCCGGGATATTCTGGCAAAAAGAGGATATGAAATCGATGCTGTCTGTTCGACAGCGGCAGCGGCGCTCGGAGAGATGAACAACTTAAACGGCGGTATCGTCATCTGCGGCTACAAGCTCCCGGATATGTTTTTTACGGATCTGAATGAGTGTATGCCGTCCGGCTTCCAGATGCTTCTGATTGCATCGAGCCGCGCATTAAGTGCGGTGGAGGGAACCGGAATCATGGCGGTTACGATGCCGCTTTCCGTGTACGAGCTGGTCAATACACTGGAGATGATGCTGCAGAGTGCGGCACGGCGCAGAAAGAAAGAGCGGGCAAAGCCCAAGGTGCGCAGCGCCGAGGAACAGCACATCATCGATCGTGCAAAAAGCCTTCTGATCGAACGAAATCACATGACCGAGTCGGAGGCCCATCGCTACATGCAGAAATGCAGCATGGACAGCGGCACCAATCTGGTTGAAACGGCACAGATGGTGCTGACGCTTTTGACAGAGTAAGAAAAAGTGAAAAGGAGCGACATAATAATGTTCAAAATCAATGACAATTATCTGAAATTGCCGGGAAGCTATCTGTTTTCCACCATTGCAAAAAAAGTTGCAGCTTACATCGAGGCAAATCCGGATGCGAAAATCATCCGTCTTGGAATCGGCGACGTAACCCAGCCGATCGCACCGGCGATCATTGAAAAGCTGCACGGAGCAGTGGATGAGATGGGACACGCAGAGACCTTCCACGGATATGCACCAGATCTTGGATATGCTTTCCTTCGCGATACCATCGCAAAAAATGATTATCAGGACAGAGGATGCGATATCTCATCTGATGAAATTTTTGTATCGGACGGCGCAAAATGCGATTGCAGCAACATTCAGGAGATCTTCAGCCTGGACAACAAGATCGCTGTATGCGACCCGGTTTATCCGGTTTATGTAGACTCCAACGTAATGGCAGGCCGTGCCGGTGACTACGACGCAGCAACCGAGCGTTTCACGAATGTGATTTACATGCCGTGTACCGCAGAAAACAACTTCACCCCGGAGCTCCCGAAAGAAACCCCGGATCTGATTTATCTGTGCTTCCCGAACAACCCGACCGGCGCTATGGTTTCCAAAGCCGAGCTGCAGAAATGGGTTGATTATGCAAATAAAGTAGGAGCCATCATCCTGTATGATGCTGCATACGAGGCATATATCTCAGAAAAAGACATTCCGCATTCCATCTATGAGTGCGAGGGTGCAAGAACATGTGCCATCGAAATGCGCAGCTTCTCCAAGAACGCAGGCTTTACCGGTATGCGTCTTGGATTCACCGTTATCCCGAAAGACATCAAATCCGGCGATGTGACTCTGCACAGCCTGTGGGCACGCCGTCACGGAACGAAATACAACGGAGCTCCGTACATCATCCAGAGAGCCGGCGAGGCTGTTTACTCTCCGGAAGGAAAAGCACAGTTAAAAGAGCAGGTTGCTTACTACATGAAGAACGCAAAAGTCATCTACGACGGATTAAAGGGCGCAGGCTACACCGTATCCGGCGGCGTCAACGCTCCGTATATCTGGCTGAAAACACCGGGAAATATGACTTCCTGGGAGTTCTTTGATCACCTGCTTGCAGACGCAAACGTAGTCGGAACACCAGGATCAGGCTTCGGCCCGAGCGGAGAAGGCTACTTCCGTCTGACTGCATTCGGTACGTATGAGAATACAGTAGAGGCAGTGGAGAGAATTAAAAAACTGTAAATTGTGTGCGAAATACCAATAAAACGGAATTTCTGTGCAATTTTATAAACACACGAAAAAATAATTTTATATAGATAAAGTTCACGAAAAATGCATTAGAATTTATATAAAATCCGTAAAAATTAGGTGTTTACAAATGCAAAACTGCTGTGCTATAATGCACAGTATGAAAAAGGCAGTGAAGGAAACTCCGTATGCGGAATCTGACAGGAAGCCGATGTCACCGACTGAGAGCATCAGCATGGAGGAAACATACAATGGGGAACATTCCGGAGCCGGTCTGCTGAACATGAGATCCGAACAGGAAATCAAGTAGGCAGATCCGTGATACGCGTTAAGTATAAATGAGTGGGCGTTTTCCCCCGGAAAACCGGAGAGAAAAACGCAATGCGGGTGGTACCGCGGGAATATAAAATATCCCGTCCCGGAACAGTAGTTAAAAAACTGTTCCGGGACTTTTTTATTTGAAAAAGCAATCCGGGACAGGCGAGAAAGAGAGGAGAACAAGACATGGAATTTATGACAGGCGTAAAGAAAAAAGAAGACATCTCCGTAAAAACTCTGCTGGAGACACCGGAAGGCACAGAAGTAAAACTCGAAGGAGCCGTACACATCATCCGTGACATGGGCGAGGTTGCCTTTGTCATCTTAAGAAAGAGCGAGGGACTCGTTCAGTGTGTGTACGAAGAAGGAAGCGTTGACTTCCCGCTGAAAGATCTGAAAGAGGAATCGGCAGTTGCCGTAACCGGAACGGTCAAAAAAGAGGACCGCGCACCGGGCGGCGTCGAAGTCAGGCTGCAGACCATCACCGTTCTTTCCGAGCCGACCGAGCCAATGCCGCTCGCAGTCAACAAATGGAAAATGAACACCTCCCTTGAAGCAATGCTGAACATGCGGCCGATCGCTCTTCGAAACGTCAGAGAGCGTGCAAAATTCCGCATCCAGGAAGGCGTGGTACGGGCGTTCCGTGATTTCCTTCATTCCCAGGGATTCACCGAAATCCATACACCGAAGATCGGCGCGAAAGGCGCTGAGGGCGGCGCAAACATCTTCAAGCTGGAATATTTCCACCGCCCGGCTGTCCTGGCACAGAGCCCGCAGTTCTACAAACAGATGCTCGTCGGCGTGTTTGACCGTGTCTTTGAAGTCGGACCGGTTTTCCGTGCAGAGAAACACAACACGAAACGTCATCTGAACGAGTATACCAGCCTTGACTTTGAGATGGGCTACATCGAGGATTACACCGACATCATGGCAATGGAAACCGGATTTTTACAGTACATGGTGGAGCTTCTTAAAAAGGATTACGCAAAAGAGCTGGAGATCCTGAAAGTTATGCTTCCAAAGACAGAAGAAATCCCAACTGTACCGTTCACGAAAGCGAAAGAGCTGGTAGCCGAGAAATACAACCGAAAGATCCGCAACCCGTTCGACCTTGAGCCGGAGGAGGAGCTTCTGATCGGCCAGTATTTCAAAGAGGAGTACGACGCAGACTTCGTATTCGTCACCGAATATCCGTCGAAAAAGAGACCGTTCTATGCGATGGACGACCCGGAGGATAAGAGATACACAAAGAGCTTCGACCTGCTGTTCCACGGTCTGGAGATTACAACCGGAGGCCAGCGTATCCACGATTACAAGATGCTCTCTGAAAAGATCGCAGCCCGCGGCATGACAGAAGAGGGCATGGAGCAGTATTTAAGTGCTTTCAAACACGGTATGCCGCCGCACGGAGGTCTTGGCATCGGTCTGGAGCGTCTGACCATGAAGCTGATCGGTGAGGACAACGTCCGCGAGACAACGCTGTTCCCGCGTGATCTTACAAGACTGGAGCCGTAAGCGGATCCTGCTGGAAAATAAAAAAGGAGAATGAGTGAAATGGCAAATGTGATTTCAGATGAAACGATGGAATATGTCGGCATCCTGGCAAAGCTGGAATTAAAGGATGAGGAAAAAGAATCCGCACGGCAGGATATGCAGAAAATGCTGGATTATGTAGATAAATTAAACGAGCTCGACACCAGCAAGGTCGAGCCGATGACCCACATTTTCGAGATGGGAAATGTATTCCGCGAGGATGAAGTAACCAATGGCGACGACCGCGATGCAATGCTTGCCAATGCACCGGAAGTCAAAGAGGGCCAGTACAAGGTTCCGAAAACGGTAGAATAGCAGGAGGAGATTCGATATGGAAATCAAAGATATGACAGCAGTACAGCTTTCTGCCGCGATCAAAGAAGGAAAGATCACCGTATCGGACGCTGTGGAAGCGTCCCTTGCGGCAGTCAGAGCGTCTGAGGATGCGATTCACGCCTTCCTTCTTGTGGATGAAGAGGGTGCGAGAGCACGCGCAGCAGAAGTGCAGAAGAAAATTGACGCAGGAGAGCTCACCGGTCCGCTGGCCGGCGTTCCGATCGCGATCAAGGACAACATCTGTACGAAGGGTCTTGCGACGACGTGTGCGTCAAAGATCCTGCAGAATTTCGTTCCGACGTACGATGCGGAGGTTATTACACGGCTTGAAGAGGCGGGAGCCGTTATCATTGGAAAGACGAACATGGATGAGTTTGCGATGGGAAGTACGACAGAGACTTCTGCGTACGGCGTGACGAAAAACCCGTGGAACACCGAACACGTTCCAGGCGGTTCCTCCGGCTTCTGTACACAAAAAGGCTGATGATCAATGCATAGAATACGGAGATAACAGCCG
>OLIW01002976.1_pt1 | contig 11485 bp, 9 predicted proteins | sample 1601321 | NCBI WGS metagenome assembly OLIW01 (sample SAMEA2452114, study PRJEB22498) | human gut metagenome | reverse complement strand
ACAGACGGCGACATACGAAGGCTCTTGCAGCAGCACATAGAGTTAGATACCGTTACGGCCGCTGAAATTATGACAAAAAACCCCATAAAAGTATCGCCCGAAGCTAGCCTTGCAGAAGCGGTAAAACTCATGGAGGAGAGAAAGTCAAAGCTATCGGTCCTGCCCATAGTAGACGCCGACAACCGCGCGCTTGGAATTATAAGATTGCACGATATATACCAACCAAACACCTAAGGATATGAAAAGAAGCAGCATAGGCGACATTCTAAAATTTACGGGCAAGTTCTTTTCAAAGCCCCGCTTTACCGGTTCAATTTTGCCAAGTTCGTCGTTCTTAGGGCGCGCAATGGCGCAATTTGTGCAATTTAGGCAAAACTCAATAGTTGTGGAGCTAGGACCGGGAACTGGTCCTGTGACGGCTCAGCTTCTAAAGGCGGGAATACCGGCAAAAAACCTATACTGCATAGAGTTTGACAAGGGGCTTTGCGAAGTCTTGGAAAGAAGGTTTCCGGATGTCGCAATCTTAAACGATAGTGCCGAAAACTTAAGAAAGCTCATTAGCGCAGACGAGCGAGAGATTTGCGCCATAGTATCTAGCCTGCCCTTTCTCAGCCTGCCAAAGGAAGTTGGAGAAAAAATCATATCTGAATCGGAATCCGCACTGCCAAAGGGGGGGAGATTCATACAATTTACCTACAATTTAAACCGCAGCCCCAGCGAAGTCGGCTTTAAGAATATGGGGCATGTGGCCTGCAAGAAAGTTTATTTAAACGTTCCTCCGGCCAGAGTTGACGCCTTTGAAAAACTTTAGAAACTGAAGCGGATTTGCCTTGTATGAAGAATTTTTTTATCAGGGGAAATTTAAATACAAGCGCCTCTATAAATCCCTTTCAAATTCTAAAAAACTTAAAGAGTTGCTCAAAGGAAGACGCCATAAACGACTTGAAGGCGGGTTTGAGCGTTGCAATGCTTTCGTTTTCAATGGGCATAGCCTACGCTATGATAGCGGGCTTGCCCGTAAAATATGGGCTTTTTGGCGGAATAATAGCGGCCTTTGTATCTTTTGTATTTTCATCGTCGCGCTTTATAATGTTTGGCCCAAGCAACGCCTCGGCAGTGATGTTAATGAGCGCGTTTGCGTCAATGGGGCTTGAGACGGAGGCTCAGAGAGTCGCGGCGGCATCTGCTGTGGTATTCTTTGTCGGGTTATTTTTAATAGTTGCAAGCTTCTTAAAGATAACAAATTTTGTCCGCTACGTTTCAAGGACGGTAATAACAGGCTACATAACTGCCGGCGGGCTTTTAATTATCGCAAACCAACTAAACAGCGCACTGGGCATACAAGAAATAGAGAAAAGCTCGCCAAACCTCTTTGGAGAACTGTCGCAAACGCTATCGGCAATAGGAGATTGCAATGTGCAGGCAATATCGGTTTGCGCTCTAACCTTGGCTATACTATTTGCCTGCAAGATCTTCTTTAAAAAATTGCCTGCGCAAGCCATAGCCCTGATTTTAGCGGCGGCTATTTGCGCAATATTTGGCAAATTCCACGATTTAGACTTAAGCTACATAGCAAGCGTAAGCGTTTCGGATTGGTCATTTACGCCCCCCGACTTTAAGCAGGTGCCGCTCAGACAGCTTGCGATTTCATCGCTTGCAGTCGCGCTGTTTTGCGTTATTGAATCGACTTCAATAGGAAAAAGCATGGCGGCAAAAAATGCCGAGAGGCTAAATACAAACCAAGAGATGTTTTCGCTTGGGATTGCAAATATGCTGGCCTCGCTATTTTCATCAACAGTTGAATCGGGCTCGCTAACCCGCTCCGCCGCGGCAAATGACGCCGGAGCAAGAACGGTCTTTATAAATCTATTTAGCGGAATTTTTATGTTGCTTGGAGTATTCGTGTTCGGCTCTTACATAGGATATATTCCGAGCGCATCGCTATCGGCGGTAGTGATAGTAATAGCATTTTCGCTATTTAGCAGAAAGGCTCTCAGGCTTGCGCTTAGAAGCACCTGGGAAGACGCCCTCGTATTTTGGCTTACGTTTATCACGGGCGTTGTATCGTCATTAGACGACGCCGTTTACGTGGGTGTGTGCGCATCGATAATTCTATTTTTAAAGAAGGCAAGCGCACCCGAAGTTATGGAAGTTGCCATAGGCGACGACGGCGAGGAGCGCAAGCTCGAAGACCCCGCGCAAAAACGAGATCCCGAGATTTCAATAGTGCATGTGGGAGGCAATCTATTTTTTGGGGCAAGCGACGTATTTCAAGACCAAGTGCGCAGGATTTGCCAATCGCCCAGCATAAAGGTTCTCATATTAAAATTAAGAAGCGCCATAAATTTCGACGCAAGTTCCGCAGCCGACATAGACGAGCTTGCAAGCCAAATGCGCGAGAGGGGCGGAGTGCTCTATTTGTGCGAAGTATCGCCTGAAATTATGAAAGTTTTAAAATCCTCAAAAGTGGCAAAGTCTGTTGGCGAGGGAAATATATTCGCCTACACCGACGAAAACCCGACACTCTCAACGGCGTACGCGCTAAAAGCCGCAAAAAAATTTCTAAAAGGCGGAAGAGCCGAAGTCGAAATCTACGTTTAAGCTTTTTGCAAACTATGAAGTTCTTGAAATTTATAGATAAAAAATTTGAGCTTTCAAAGAGAAACTCAAGCCTTGGCACTGAGTTTATCGGGGGGCTTACCACATTTGCAGCCATGAGCTACATACTGGCGGTAAATCCGGTGATACTTGCGAATGCGGGAATGGACAAGGCTGCGGTGCTCACGGTCACGGCGCTTGCTGCAACATTCGGCTGCTGGATGATGGCGCTTCTTGCCAACCTGCCCATAGCCCTAGCGCCTGCTATGGGAACAAACTCATACTTTGCGATTATAATTTGCCTGGGAATGGGCCTGAGCTGGCAGCAGGCCTTGGCACTGACCTTTTACAACGGAATTTTCTTTCTTTTAATATCCGTTACGGGCATACGCCAAAAGCTAATATACGGAGTTCCGAAGCCGCTGCAAATAGGGCTTCAGTGCGGGATAGGCGTATTTATCGCATTTCTGGGATTTCAGAGCGCGCACATAGTTGTAAAAGACGACATAACGCTTGTAACGGTCGGGCAATTGGCCTCGAGCGAGTGCATGCTGGCGCTTCTGGGCGTGGCTTTAATGGCGGTTTTGATGGCAAGAAAAGTAAAGGGAGCGATAATCCTTACCATACTCTTTATAACGCTGCTTTCATTTCTAATTAAGGATTCTTCGGGAAATACAATAGCGAAAGTCCCCGATGCAGTATTCTCGCTTCCGCACGGAATATCCGAGACCTTTTTAAAGTTGGATTTCATGTATCCAATAAGGAATTTCAACGAGGCAATACGGGTGATATTTGTCCTTCTTATGCTCGATATGCTGGATACGATTGCAACTGTAATTGCAATGGGGAGGCGCTCTGGGCTAATGGATAAAAACGGCAGAATGCCGAATATGGGCAAGGCTCTCGTTGCCGACGCAAGCGCAACTATTTTTGGGGCGCTTTTGGGAACGTCCACGACGGGCTCTTACGTGGAATCGTCGGCGGGTATTGAGGCGGGGGCAAAGACGGGGCTTTCAAGCATATTCGTCGGCGTATTTTTCATATTATCGCTATTTTTGACACCCCTTATACAATCGGTTCCGGCCGTTGCGACGGCGCCTGCGCTAATAATAGTTGGCGTTATGATGATGCAGGGGCTTAGGGAGATAAACGTGGACGATTTTGCGGAGCTTGTGCCCGCCGTATTTTGCATGCTTATGATAGCCTTCTCTTTTAAAATATCAGAGGGCTTTGCCTTTGGAATGATAGCCTATGTGCTGCTTTTGCTATCCACAAAGCGGGCCCGAGAGATAAGCCCGACTGCCTGGGTTTTGTTTGCCCTTATGTGCGCATTTATGGCAAGCGTATAAGATGAGGCTTCCATTCAACTTTCTGAAAATAAAGCGAATAGGCGCACTTTAAATTTTTGGGCTTGCCAGATACTTTGCCGCAAAGAAGGGAAAGAACAAGGCTGCGGCAATTGCGCCGAGGGTGTCGCAAAGCATGTCTTTTTGCGCGTCCCAAATATCGCCCTGAGAGCCCAAAAATGCGGCACCGACCTCTCCGCCGTCAAGTTCCGCATAGCTCCACTCTATTAGCTCCCAAGCATTTGCCAGCGCCATTATGAATATTACCCCAAAAAAGGCCGCAACGCGCGCACTCTTAACAAGCCCCTTTCTGAGGACAAACTCCGCAACTCCAAAAGAATTTAAGCCTATTATGAAGTGGGCGAATCTATCGTAGTGGTTTCTCGAAAAGCCGAAGAGCTCTGTAATAAAATCAAATGGAACGCGCTCAAAGCTGTAGTGGGCGCCTATTGCGTGAAGCGCAAGCCACATAGAGACAATCGCATAGCTTAAGTTTGTGAAGGCAAACCTTTTGTATGTTAAAACAAGAGCAAAGAAAACGAGCAGCACGCTCGATATTTCGACATACCAAATCCCCCTGCTAAAGGGCTCTATTCCGGACCAAATAAAAAGCAGAACAAGAAAGGCTAATAGTATCTGCAAGAATAGGTTCTGAGAAAAATCTTTGTTCATAGAGGCATGCTATTAAAAATCCGCCCTTAAAACAACAAAAATTTGAACAAAAGCTGTCGCGAAAAAACAGGAAAATTTTTCCAAATTTTGGCGCAAAAAAATTAAAAAAATCGCGGCAAAGAAATCGCGGGCAAAAAAATCCGAGAAAATTTTTAAAACTAAAAGCAAAATTTCTAAGTTACAAAAATAACTAATCTATAACTTGCGGAAAAATCAAAATGTTACAAAAGCGGCGTTTCCGCATCTAAAAATTCTAAAAAATTTTTAAAAAGCGAAAAAAAAGGCCTTTTTTTGCAAAAATGGGTTGACAGTGGGGAAAAATGGGCGATTATGGTTGTAAATGGGTAAAATATAAGGAAAGTGGCAATGGCACAGACAAATCAGCAAAAAGCGGTGTATATGGGCGAATACTCTCGTCCAATAGACGAAAAGCGCCGACTTACTGTGCCCTCAAAGTGGAGGTTCTCCGGCGACGATGCCGACCAAGCCTACCTTGCCCTGCCCAATCCGAACGGCTCAATAACGCTCTATCCGCCCGAAATGACTTCAAAGCTCTACCAGAAGGTCTCGGAGATTGGTATGGCAAACCAGCAGAAGCAGAAGGTCATTCTAAATCTCTTCAGAAAGGGCGAGAGTTTGGGCTGCGACAAGCAGGGGCGCATAATGCTGTCCGAAAAATTGATGGCCTACGCGAATATCGCAAAAGAGGCGCTGCTTGTCGGCGGACTTGCAACTTTCCAGATATGGAACCCGCAAAACTTTGAAAAATGGGTTGATGAAGACGTCAACGAAGAAAGTATCGCCGACGTCATGTCAGACTTGGGTATTTAACGCAAAGGAGTTAATTATGGCAAATCTATCAAAACTTCTTATATCTACCGGAGCATTGAGCTCCACCAGAGAGGATCCCCGCAAGAGCTGGGAGTACTTCTCTATGCCCAAGACCAGAGAAAGCCACGCAACCGGCCAAACTTTAAAAGATTTCTTCAGGATTATACTAAATGCCCTCCGTATGCCCTGACAGTGAAATTAAAGCGACAAGCGGCCACGAACCGGTCTTAAAGCGCGAGGCCATAGAACTGCTCGCGCCCAGAGACGGCCAAGTGTATCTAGACTGCACATTCGGAGGCGGCGGGCACTCCCGCGCAATTCTAGAAAGCGCAAACTGCAAACTCGTCGCGATAGACCGAGACGCCGATGCAAAGCTAAGGGCAAGAACTCTAGAAGAGGAATTCCCCGGCAGATTTGAATTTGCAAGCTTAAACTTTTCAAAACTAAACGAACTAAAAACAAGGGGATACGCCGGAATCCTCATGGACTTGGGCGTATCCTCCTTTCAGCTCGACGAGGCAGACAGGGGCTTTTCCTTCAGAAGCGATGGACCTCTGGATATGCGCATGAACGCAGAAAGCGGAATCACCGCCCTTGAGTTAATACGCAAAACTCCCTTAAACGAGCTTGAGGAAATTCTAAAAAACTACGGCGAGGAACCGCGTTATAAGAAAGTTGCAAGTGCAATGAAGCAGGCTGTGGAGGAAGGGCAAATCCATGGAACTGCAGACTTGGCGAATTTAATAGAGCGCACACTGGGCCGCGACCCTCGCTCTAAGATTCACCCGGCAACACTCAGTTTTCAGGCGCTTAGAATAGCTGTCAATAACGAACTTGGCGAGATAGAAGAGGCGCTGCCAAAGGCCTTTGATGCGCTTGCAAGCGGCGGAGTTTTGGCAGTGATAAGCTTCCACTCGCTGGAAGATAGGATAGTAAAGAGATTTTTTAAGAAAATGGCCGGAAGGCCCGAAGACAGGCACGACAAAAGCTTTGTCCAAGACCGCGTAAAACTTGCCCAAATTCTGACGCGGCATCCCATTGTGGCCGGCGAAGATGAAATAGCCCGAAACCCCAGAAGCCGCAGCGCAAAGTTGCGAGCCATAAAGAAGGACTGATATGAAACAGAAATCCTACAGCACAAAAATACTTCTATCTATACTTTTACTCCTCTTTGTTTTCACAAGCGGAGCCGCTTGCACTATGGGTTTGCAGCGCATGTGCGCGGGCGAGGCAAAGCGCATAAAGTCCTCGGAGGCAACTTTAAAAAAGTTAAAGAGGGAAAACGATTTCTGGAACGCTCAAATTGCGATAAGTCGCGACCCCGCCACTCTCAGAAGAAGAGCCGCCGACAAATTTAAGCTGCCCGAAAGCAACAGGGTTGTTTTTGCGTATCAAATTCACGAGGGCTCCTCAGACGGTTTGCAGAGACCCGTTTACGCCTTCAAGGCGAGAAACTCGAGCGACAATATAAGGACGGCTAAGAGATGACGATGGCACCATTCATATCCAAGTGGCGCTTTGCGCTAATGGCCACACTCTTTAGTGCCGCTTTCGTCGCGATTGCGGCGCGCTTGTTTGTGCTGCATGTGTGTGAGAGCCAAAAGAGCATAGACGCCCTCGAGGACCAGCGCCAAACCACGACACTAATAAGCGCAAAGAGAGGCAATATAACAGACGCCAGAGGCAACTTGCTAGCGGTGTCTCGCCCCGTAATAAAGCTAGGTGTTGACCCGAAGGTTTTGGAGTTGGACGACCCAAAAGTTAAAGAGAAGCTTGAGACTGCATCGCTCATACTAAAGATGCCGCTTTCTGAGCTTCTCGAAAAGTGCAAGCCCGAAACTTTTGAAGTCGAAACCGAAAACGGAATGGTATTAAAGGAGAGGCGCTGGAGGTTAATCGACACCGTTGAAGAAGACGTATTTGAAAAAATTGCCGCTCTAAACATATACGGATTTAAGGGCGAAAAGAAATATGTGCGCACCTACCCGTCGCAGGGACTAGCGGCGCACGCCATAGGTTTTGTCAATGCAGAGGGCACGAGCGTAAGCGGCGTAGAGAGAATGTGCGAATACTATCTGAAGGGCCAAGACGGCTGGATTCAGACGGAAAAAGACGCCCGCCGCCGCGAGATAGCCCAGTTTAGAATGAGAGAAGTCCCGGCAGTTGACGGAATGAACGTGGAACTTTCAATCGACATCATTTTGCAGGAAGTTGCGCAGAGGGAAATTCAGCGCATAGTTGAGGAATTTAATCCGAACAAGGCCACAATCATAATAAGCGACCCCGCCACGGGCTTTATATGCGCAATGGCAAGCTACCCGAGTTTCGACCCCAACAATTACAACAAGTACCCCGTCGAAAACTTGCGAAACTACGCGATTTCAGACCGGTTAGAACCGGGCTCAACATTCAAAATAGTTCCGATTTCCGCCGCTTTAAACGAAAACATAGTAACTCAAGACGACACCTTCGACTGCTCGCAAAGCACGGCAAACTTCAGGGGCAGGATACTGAAGCTTCCGGGAGAATCTCACAAGATGGGTATTCTTAGCGTAAGGCAGATAGCGGAGCAAAGTTCCAACAGGGGTGCTGCACATCTCGGAATGTTGCTGGGCGAAAAGAAGCTCTACGAATACGCAAAGCTGTTCGGCTTTGGAGAGCGCACGCACATAGGTCTTGCGGGAGAAGTTGACGGAACCTTGCACAATCCAAAGCGCTGGGACGGCCTGACGATAACAAGAATGCCCATGGGGCACGCTATAGATGCCACCCCCCTTCAGATACACTGCGCAATGAGCGTTTTGGCAAACCAGGGCGTATACATGAAACCGCAACTCGTAAAGCGAGTTTACTCTGCCGACGGCAAGAGCGAAATTTTGTTTGCGCCAAAGAAGCTAAGGCAAGTTATTTCTCCAAAGGTTGCGGAGGAGATGTGCGACATACTAAGCGGAGTTGCAAGCAAGGTTGGAACGGCGAGAAGAGCGGCTGTGGAAGGTTTTAAAGTTGCGGGAAAAACGGGAACGGCGAAGAAAATTGTAAACGGCAAATACAGCTCTTTGCACTACGCCTCCTCATTTACCGGAATATTTCCCGCGGACAGGCCGAGGCTTGTAATAACGATAGTTGTGGACGAGCCTCACAGCAAAATTTCCCGCTACGGCGGCGCGGTTGGAGGCTCTGCCTTCGCAAATATCGCACGCCAGGCGGCAGCTTATTTGGGGATACAAAACGACGAGGAATATCAGAAAATTTTAGCATGGAAAGACTCTCTATGATAGGGTTTAAAAATTTGACTAGTTTAATTTGCCTAACTCCGCGCGGACTTTCGTTTGCGCAAAGCGAGGGCGGTGAAAGTGCATTTACAGTCGATATGCTTGCTAGGGCCGTCGGCTGCAAGAAGCTTGTGGGCGATAAAAATTTGGAGATAAAAACTCTCATAAACGACAGCCGCAGAGCCTGCCCGAAGTCGGCGTTTTTCGCAGTTGGAGGCGCAAATACTGACGGCAACCTCTACATCGAGGAAGCTACGCACCGCGGAGCTGTGGCTATAGTTTCCGAGCGCCCCGCCCCGGAAAAATACTATCCTGCAGCGTGGATACAGGTCGATTCAATTGCAGACGCCATGGCTGCCGCGGCAAAAGCCTTCTACGAAAAGCCGGACGAAAACCTAAAATTTTTTGCAGTCACAGGGACTAACGGCAAGACGAGTGTAACTTGGATGATACAGCACATACAAAACGCCCTCTCTCAAAAGTGCGGCCTGATAGGAACTATACAGTACGACTTGGGCGGGCGCTGCCTGCCGGCTTCAAGAACAACTCCGCTTGCCCTCGAAACATTCGCAATGCTCCACCAGATGCGAAGGAGCAGATGCGTATCGGCGGCAATTGAAATAAGCTCGCACGCAATTGCTCAAAAGCGCGTAGAGGGGCTCAATATAGACTGCGCCTGCTTTACAAACCTCACCCAAGACCACATCGACTACCACCTCGATATGGAGAGCTACTTTGAGACCAAGGCCTCTCTGTTTACGGGCGCACTCGGCAGCATTCCGAAATCCGCCGCGATAAATATAGACGACCCAAAGGGGAAAATCATAGCCGAGCGCATAGACCCTTCAAAGACAAAGCTCATTACTTTTTCAATAGAAAATCCCGAAGCCACAATAAGCGTTAGGGATTTGCAACTAAACGCTCAAGAATCCAAGTTTACGCTCGTATATCCGGAGGGACAGGTTGAGATAAAGCTCAAGATGCCCGGCAGGTACAATGTCTCAAATGCGCTGACGGCAATGGCTGCTCTGTATTCTCAGGGAACCGATATGAAGGCAGCGGCAAATGCTCTAAACACCTTCAGGGGCGTACCCGGCAGAATGCAAAAAGTAAGCTCTAATGCAAAATTTGACATTCTGATAGACTACGCGCACACGGACGATGCGCTGAAAAATGGGCTTGAAATGTTAAGGGAAGTAGTCAAGGGTCGAATACTCGTAGTTTTTGGCTGCGGGGGCAGGCGCGATAGGACAAAGCGCCCTAAGATGACGGCAGTAGTGCAAAAGTACGCCGACATTGCTTGGGCCACCAGCGACAACCCGCGCGGCGAAGACATAAACCAGATATTTAACGATATGAAAGCCGGAGTTTCAGACCCAACAAAGATTGCCTTTATAGAAAACCGCAGGCGCGCAATAAATCTAGCAATAGACGCCGCAAGCGATGGCGACTGCATACTCATAGCGGGCAAGGGCCACGAGGCTTTTCAGGAACTCGGCGACACAATAATTCCCTTTGACGACAAGAGAGTCGCGGAGGAATTGCTAACGGTGAAAGGATTGGCCTAGACTATGCCTCTATTTAAAATTGACGACTTGCAGATTTGGACCGGCGGAGAATGGAAAAATCTGCCAAAGAAATATCCGGAAATTCGCGGGTTTTCCACAGATAGCCGAAACATACCCGAAGGTTACGCATTCGTAGCACTAGTTGCAAACAGGGACGGCCACGACTTTGCGCAAGATGCAGTAAATAATGGAGCAACTGCCGTTATCGCGTCGCGCGAAATAGGTATAGAAGCCCCTACCCTAATTGTAAAAGACACCTTGAAGGCCCTGCAAACAATAGCAAAATTCCACCGCCTGCGCTTTGAAGCCCCCGTAATAGGAATAAGCGGCTCTTGCGGGAAAACTACGACAAAGGAATTTTTAAATACGCTGCTATCTTGGCGCCACCCGCTTAGCACGAAGGAAAATTTGAATAACGAAATAGGCGTTGCGCTGACTCTGACACAAATAGACCTGCGCGAAAATCAGTGCGCGATAATTGAAGCCGGAGTTGGAGCCCCCGGGCAGATGGAGGAGCTTGCAAAAATGATAGAGCCCGACTTGGCAATCATAACCTGCGTAGCCCCCGCTCACATGGAAAAATTCATGGAAATTTCCAACATAGCCAAGGAGAAATCAGTGCTTGCAAAAAATGTTGCAAAGGACGGTTGGGCGCTTATGCACAGCAATCTCCTAAGCTGGAAGGCCTTTGAGGAGTTAAACTGCAAAAAGGCGATTGTTGCGCCAGCAGAGGTTCCGGAAGTGTCGGCAGATCTAGTTTTTAGATACGTATTGAGCGAGGAAAACGGGCTAGTAAAGGTTGATATGTGCATAGAGGGCGGCAACGAATACCTCTTTGAAATACCCATTATGACAAAGGGCATGCAGGAAAACGCCCTGCTTGCAATTGCCGCGGCCCTTATGCTTGGAACTTCCGAAGAGCAACTTGTGCAGAGGCTCGAAGCCCTAAAGCCGGACGCAATGAGGGGCAGTGTCGTAGAATTTGAAGGGTCGAATTTCTATGTCGACTGCTACAACGCCTCGCCGGCCTCGATGAAAGACGCGCTTAAGATGTTCCTGCGCAAGTCGGAAGGCTCGCCGCGGCTATTTGTAATAGGCGATATGGCGGAGCTCGGCGAGCTCACTGAGCGTGCGCACAGGGAAATCGGAGAACTCACCAAAGAGCTTGGCATCGACACTGTCATCGCAATCGGCGCAC
>OLIW01002963.1_pt1 | contig 11534 bp, 9 predicted proteins | sample 1601321 | NCBI WGS metagenome assembly OLIW01 (sample SAMEA2452114, study PRJEB22498) | human gut metagenome | reverse complement strand
CCGCAGGAACAGGTAAGCGTGAAGCAGGCCGAGCTGTTGGGCGCTGCTTTCACTCTTGCCGCCGGTGGACAGGCAGAGGTTCATGTCGGCACCAGTGGTGGAGGGGTGTCTTCGGAACTTCCGTGGAATGATAAGAAATCCAAAGGATTGAAACGATAAAGCTATCAATTCAATAGATAGATTAGCAGAAAAATATCTACTTTTGTATTGGATATAAAAATATAACGATGAAATTATCAAAATTATATAGTAAGTCACTTTGGAAAGACAGTTTTTTGTACGCAGTTAGTTTCATTGCTGCTATAGAAACTATTTGTGCTATCGCTAATTTTAGCATTACAGATATTTGCAATATACAGAAGTGGTGGGAGAAAGGCTTGGTTATTGTGGGTGTATTTTTATTATTTTGGCTTATAATATCTGTAGTAAAGGCATTCAGAGCAGACCATTCAATCACTTTAAAAATAAAAGGAATCAATGTTAAAATTGAAGAAGGGGATATATTTGAGTCAACAGATTGGAAATTAATCCCTTTTAATGAATTTTTTGATACCACTGTAGATGATGTCGTTATTGCTCGGAACTCGTTGAATGGAAAATTCATAGAAAGATTACAAGATATTGATGATTTGAAGCGACAAATTAACGAAGCAGAAGACATACCTGGAATGAAAAGAAAAACAAAAGCAGGTAAAATTTGTTATCCACTTGGACGAATCATTGTATATCAAGATTATTTGTTATTGGCATTTTCTCATTTTGAGAATAATCAGGCTAAACTATCTCATAACGATTACGAAATTTGTCTTAGGGCGATGTGGAATGAAATAAGCAGAGTATATGCTAATAAACCTATTGCTATACCGTTACTTGGGGGAGGAATAACACGCATTACAGATAAGAATGAATTTAATTTGCTTCGTTGCATTCTTTGTACGCTTAAAACATCGAATGCTCCAATATATCAACCGATAACAATTGTATTGACACGAGAAACTATTGATAAAATTAATTTGTATGATATTAAAAAAATATTTTAATCATGTATTACAGGACAAGAACTTACATCGCCGGAGATTGGGATCATGACAAAGATGCTGTTGAAGCATTACACCGATGGAATGAGAGTTCCAAATACGGACTTTCGTTTTCAGATGCTCATGAGTTAAAGCAAGCAAAGGACACAAGTCTAAATTGCTCGATTAAAAGGTCATTGGCTGAGAGATTGGATGCATCTAAAACATTTATCCTTATCGTTGGTGACCATACCAAAGAGTTAAAAGCTGGAGGATGTCAATACTGTGGTAGTTATAACAGCTATAGGGGAACCTGTAGCAGAGGTCATACAATAGATACTCGAAGTTATATTGATTTCGAATGTGAGAAAGCAATTCGAGATGGTTTAAAGATAATAGTCCTATATAAATCAACATTCGTCAATAGGGACAAATGCCCAGAAGTAATCAGATGGAAAGGCATTCATGTTCCTATGGAAAAATGGATTGGAAATACCTTATATTGGGATTATGATTCGGTGAGAAATGCTATTGGACAATAACTAAACACTGCCCCATAGTTTTTTGTCTATGGGACAGTGTTTTATTTACCAAGTTATCACTCTATCTACAATCTCCTGTTGTTCGGCGCTGCTACGACGCAGATAGATACGGGTAGTTTCTATGCTTTCATGTCCCATGAGGTCAGCAAGCAGAGCTATGTCATTGAATTTCTCCAAAAAATTCTTGGCAAACCGATGGCGGAAAGAGTGGGGATAAACGACTTTTTCATTCAGTCCGTATTTCACAGCATAGTTCTTCAACTGCTGGGCGATACCTCTTGTAGTGATACGCTCTCCGAAACGATTGAGAAAAAGGTAACCACTTGTGCGATTGCTTTTGATCAGCCATTCGGCTGCCTCCTTGCGTAATGTCTTCGGGATATAAATTCGGCGTATTTTGCCACCTTTGGTGTAAATATCGTAATACCCAATCTGAACATGCTCTACTTTTATTTGTATCAATTCACTGACTCTTGCGCCAGTCGCAGCGAGGAAACGCACTACAAAATACCATGTCAAATTATTTTCCCTTTTCAGTTTGTTTTTTAGGAAGATGTAGTCAGCATTGCTGATTACATTCTCTAAATATGAACGCTGTTGCACCTTGACAGATTTTAATCGCAAGCGCGGCTTTTTTATGCACTCAAGGTATTTATTCATAGCCTGTATGCGCAGATTCACAGTCTTTGGTTTGAAGGTTTCGATGAGATAAGTTTTATAGATAAGCAAATTTCGCTTGTTCAATTCCCTATGCCTGGAATAATACTCCTTGATGGCATAAAGATAAGCATTAATAGTATTTTCCGCCATATTCCCTTGACGCAAATACAATTCAAAATCTTCGTTGTTCATATTCTCTACATTATTAGTTAAACAAATTGTTATCACTAATAATGTAGAGAGTGGTTAGTGTTTTGAGTTCCTATTATGAGAAGTTTCTCGCCACAGGGGAGGTGAAGTGCATTGACGAGGAGATTCCGTTTGAGATTCCACAAGGGTGGGAGTGGTGCAGGTTTGGAAGTTTAATGATAAATCGGGATAGCGAGAGGATCCCATTGTCTGTTGCCCAGCGGCAAACTCTTAAAAAGGTGTACGATTACTACGGGGCATCTGGAGTAATTGATAAAGTTGATAAATATCTTTTTGACAAAGACTTGTTGTTGATAGGAGAAGATGGCGCAAACCTTATCAACAGAAGTACTCCTATTGCATTTATAGCCAAAGGGAAATATTGGGTAAATAATCATGCTCATGTCCTTGATGTATGCGGAGGACTTAATCTGGCATACATAGCTTTGTTTATAAACGCCATATCACTTGTGAATTATGTAACAGGGACTGCACAGCCAAAGATGAATCAGGAAAAGATGAATTCCATTTTGGTTACAGTTCCTCCCATATCAGAACAGGCGCGAATTGTTAATCAAATTGAAAGTTTGCAACCCTTAATAATAAGGTATGACAAGGCGCAAAGTGAACTTAACATACTAAATACCTCTGTCAAGGAACAACTGAAAAAATCTATTTTACAAGAGGCAATACAGGGACATCTTGTTCCACAAATTGTTGAGGAAGGAACAGCCGAAGAATTACTTGCCGAGATTCGTAAAGAGAAAAAGCGCCTTGTGAATGAAGGCAAGTTGAAAAAGTCTGCACTCAATGATTCTATCATTTTCAAAGGTGACGATAACAAGTATTATGAGCAGATAGGAAGTAAAGTGGTTGATATAACTGGCGATATTCCTTTTGAAATCCCTCCAACTTGGATGTGGTGTCGATTCGGCACAATCGTTAAAATGCGTATAGGAAAGACACCACCGCGTGGAGAGCAGGTATATTGGAGTAATGGTAAACATAATTGGGTTTCAATATCAGATATGGTTGAAGGAGGGACAATAAAAGCAGTAAAAGAAAAAGTGTCAGATATAGCTGTTAATGAAATCTTTAAGTGTTATCCAACTCCTAAAGGTAGTTTGCTTATGAGTTTCAAACTTACTGTAGGACGCACATCTATCTTAGGGGTAGATGCCTATCATAACGAAGCTATAATCACGATTGTGCCATATGCAGATGTTAATAATATATTTCGAGTTTATCTGTTTTATATTCTCCCTACAATTTCTAATAGTGGAGATTCTAAAGATGCTATAAAAGGAAAAACACTTAATAACAAAAGTCTAAATAATTTATTGATTCCTTTGCCGCCTTTACTTGAGCAGAAAAGAATTGTGACAAAAATAGAATTAGTAAATAGCAAGATTAAGGGCTAATCAGCCCTTAATCTTGCTGTATATTCCATTGATTCTGTTCACAATTCTCATTTGCTCTTGGTACGGTGGAATGCCGATAATAAGCGAATAGAATATCTCCTTGTTTAGATGTGGAATGGCTGCGCCTCGTTTAGACTTTCGCAATAACTCCTTGTAGAACAGAATATAGTTTAAGACATACGGCAAATGCATAATAGAACTAACCCAGAGTTGCTTAAATGTGCTACCCATATAGCCATCGCAAGGCACTGTGAAAACTTCGCCGGAGTTCTCCCCATCCACAAGGATGATATTATCTCCTTTGTGGACAAATTTGCCTCTTTGCTGATATTCTCCGGCACTCTTGCCTCGTAAAAATTTTGCATCAAGACACAACTGCTGTCCCTCTTTCTTTTCGCCATCAATGAGAGAACAAATTGAGGATAATCTCACAAGCGACCAACTATAGGGAAAGTCATAATCACACTCTATCTGAACGGCTTGCCCATTTATCTGCTCATAATACTTGCTAATTCTTCAACTTTAGCCACTATTCGCTGTTGCTCTGCAAAGGGAGGAAGTGGCAGAATATAGCTTTTTATTGTTGCAGTTGAAAGTTCCTTTTGTTTAGTACTTCCATCAGCTTTATCTTCAATAACAGATTGTACTGTATTGCTTGAAAAATAGTAATAGAGATATTTAGGAAGCACAAACTGTTTTAATGCCCGTATGACAGTAACATGGCTATCAGCAACGGCTATACCATACGGATTTAGACTGCTCCGATAAATAGCCATTCTGCCTAATGTGCCTAATCCCGTAGAGTTCCACATCAAATCACCATCTTGCAACAATCGTTCTTCGCTGTAGGACATCAATGTAGAAGGTTCTATAAATTGTGCTTTATCAATAGAAAATCCGCTCCATTGATTGCACTTTTGCGCTATAACAGGATATTTCCTTATTAGAGAATATTTTGGTGATTTCCCTCGTTGGATATAAGAACAAATATCATTAAGTCTTACCCAAGCCCAAGTTTCAGGTATTTCAAAAGGCATTTCATCGTCAATACAACACACTTCTTTTCCAATCTTCTCCCAATACTTGTTATCGTCACCTTTGAAAATAATGGAATCATTGAGAGCTGATTTCTTTAACTTGCCTTCTTTGGCAAGTTTTTGCTTCTCCTGTTGTATCTGTTCAAGTAGCTCTTGTGCTGTGCCTTCTGCCTCTATCTGTGGAACAAGTTTGCCCTGTATTGCTTCTTGAAGAACAGATTTTTTAAGTATATTTTTTAATTCTACATTTAGATTATCAAGTTTTGTTTGAGTCTTGCCATATCTATCCGCTATCGGTAAAACTTCAGCAATTTTACCGGCAATTCGACATTGCTCTTCAATTGGAGGTAACGGAAAAAGCTTGTTTTCCAAATACCCAACAACAATACGCTGTTGATTTGCTGTACCTTTAAAAGTAGCTTCATCAATAAAGTATGGACTTTCAAGGAAATACAAGGTATAGAAACGATTTATAGTTTCCCCATATGGACGTAAAACTTTTAATTCTGTTGTTCCTGCTCCTATACCATTTGGTAAATTAGAGAAAACGGCTGATTTCCTGTTTTGAAAGCATGGCGTTATTTTAGCAAATGCTATATCTCCGTCAGCGAACTGAGTAAAGCCGGATTTTATTTCTTTCCACTTCCTTTCATAGTAATGGTAATCTGAACCATATACAGCACTAATTGCTTCCATTGGAATAAATGCTGCAAGCATATTATCATTGGCTTCTACCCTTGGATTAAGTTGAAATATAGACGATATGCGTGTCCATTCCCAACTACTTGGAATCTCAAACGGAATCTCCTCATCAATGCACTTCACCACCCCCGTGGCGAGGAACTTCTCATAATAGGAATTGTCCTCACCGCGATAGATAATGGATTCGTTCTTGTCTTTTTTGATTTTCTTCTCTTTGACCAACCGAGCCTTTTCCTCCCTAATCCGTTCAAGAAGTACTGATGCAGGTTCGTCATTCGGATCTTGCGGTACAAGTTTTCCCTGTATCGCCCATTGAAGTATGCTGTTTTTAAGTTGTTTTCCGTTCATTTATTTGCTGTATTGAAATGTGAAACGCTGTCTCACATATTTATCATTCGGGATATTCGTCAAGAATCTTGTCAAGTTGAGCCTGCAATTCTTCTCGCTTTGGGAGGTATAATTGGTATCTGGCAGCAAAAAGTTGATTCGTAATACCTTCGAGTGCATACTCCAACAGCAGCTCATCTTTCTTTGCGCCCAACACAATCCCGATAGGAGGATTATCATCATTCTGACATATCTCTGTCTTGAAATAGTTCAGGTAAAGATTCATCTGACCTATGTCTCCATGCTTGATCTCACCCCGTTTTAAGTCTATCAGAACATAACATTTCAATATGCAATGATAGAACACCAAGTCCACCTTGAGTCGTCTGCTTCCAATGTGCATCACAAACTGGCGCCCCACGAAGGCAAACCCCCGTCCGAGTTCCAGTAAGAACTTTTCCATATTGGCCTTCAGAGCTGCTTCCAATTCACCTTCCTTGTACTGTTTCTTCTGCGGAAGTCCGGCAAATTCCAAGACAAAAGGATCCCTAATAATATCCTGTGGAGTAAGCACCTGATGCCCCTCGTTTGCCAAAGCCAATACTCCTTTCTTATCCGTACTCAATGCAAGCCGCTGAAACAATGCACTTTTTATTTGCCGTTTCAGCTCCCGCACTTTCCAGCCTTGGCGTATGGATTCCGTGAAGTAGAACTTCATCTCCAAAGGGTCATCACATTTCAACAACTCGAAATAATGACTCCATGTCAATTTGTGAGACAGTGTCTCACTTTTTGGGAAAGCGAGATAGAGTTTACGCATATAGGTTAAATTGGACCGGCTGAACCCACGACCGCATCTTATTGTCAAGTCCTTTGATAGATTTACGAGAAGTTGCTTGCCGTATTCGGCCCGAGCCATCCCTTTTTGCTCAAATTCAACAATATATTGTCCTGTCTTCCAGTTCGCATCAAGAAGGTGTGCATTTACGGCTGTTATGGCATCGGCCTTAGCCTCCGTCCATAAATCCGTAATATGGTTGACAAGTTCACTGTACGCCGGATCGTTATATTGCACTATCGTTGTTTCTGTATTCATCTTCTTTTTCTAATAGGTCACCTTTCTATTTCTATACCGAGAATTTTCTGTATCTCGGCCAAGGTCTTGTCTATCTCATGGTCAAGAGCCGCCCGTTTTTTGTAATAGTCAGCCAGCAGCTCGGCCGGAGGCAAAATTTCTTCATCTTCTTTCGGGAACTTGCATAAGTCGAAATTGCAGTCAGAACCAATCAGGTCTTCGACTGAATAGCAGCGAGCTTTCTCGTTCCCTTCCTCAATAATGATTTCCTTACGGTTATCCCACCATTCTTTGATAGGATTACAATGTTCCAAACGCATCGGTTTTGTTTTGGAGAAATGCTTGTATCCCTCCGGCATATCCAAACGATAGAACCATGTCTCTTTGGTAGAGTAACCGACAGGTGAATCTTCTGCCTTTTCATTATTGAAAAACAGAATATTCGTTGCTATGCTGGTGTAAGGCGAAAAAATGCTTCCTGGCAATCGAATGATTGTATGCAGATTAAAATCACGCAACAATTTTGTCTTTATGGCTATCTTGGTATTGTCCGCGCCAAACAGAAAGCCATCAGGAACAATAACGGCTGCTCTGCCGTTTTTCTTCAAGCGATACATGATAAGCACCATGAACAGGTCGGCAGTTTCACTGCTTCGCATGTCGGAAGGAAAATGAGACTTGACATCGGCTTTTTCGTTCCCACCATATGGAGGATTCATGAGTACGACATCAAATTTATCCTCTTCCGTATAGTTGAGAACATCTTTAGTCAGTGAGTTGTCATGAAATACCAATGGCTTATCTATGCCATGGAGCAAGAGATTTGTTACACACAGCATATAAGGGAATTGTTTCTTTTCGATACCAAATACAGATTGATTAAACTTCTCTCTGTCTTCAGCAGTAACCACTCGCTTGTCAAGTTCTCCAAGCCAACTGGTAATAAAGCCACCGGTTCCACAAGCAAAATCCGCCATCTTCTCCCCAATCTGCGGCTTAATTATTTCCGCCATAAATTCAGTTAAAGCTCTCGGCGTATAAAACTCGCCGGAAGATCCGGCGGACTGCATTTCCTTGAGTATGTTTTCGTAAATTTCACCGAAAGCATGACTTTCTTCATAGTCGGCAAGATTGAGATCGTCAATTACATTCAGAACCTGTCGGAGTTGTACCCCATCTTTCATATATTGGTTGGCATCTTCAAAAACAGTTCTTACGATTGCTTGCCGGATAGGTGTGTCGGGAGTAATCTCTATCTTCTTGAGTTTATCAAATACCACATTGTTGACAAATAATAGCAGGTCATCTCCCGTCAGGGCATGCCCGCTTCCATCATCGTGAGCCCAATTACGCCAACGGCATTCTTCAGGAATAATGGATTTATAATCATCCTCCATTCCCCAGTCATTCTCTTTCTCGTCATAAACTTTAAGAAAGAGCATCCATGCCATCTGCTCTATGCGCTGTGCATCACCATTGATACCGGCATCATTGCGCATTATATTGCGTATCCGTTTTACGAAATTCGACAAACTCATATTTTACTTTTCTTTTTATGCTACATTATATATCAGTTGAGTCAGATTGTTTACTGCATTAAGGTAACCTTGCTTGCCGCCAAACAGTCTGGCAATGTTTGCAGGGGAGCCAAATCTTCTGAATGGATCGTTTTTCAAAACCGAAAGATTCTCCAGTTCAGAAATACCCTCGTCCATATATTTGTCAAGCAGAGCTTCAAGCACGAGTCTGGCTTGCTCTCCATATTTACTAAAGACATCTCGTTTCTTTACTTGCTCTGCTCGTTCTCGTCTTGTCAAGGTCTTCTTTCCGTATGCAATATGACAGATAAAGTCAAAGTCATCCACATCATCCATATTCCGGTCATGCTTCAGAACCGCAAGGTCAATACCGGCTTCTTTAAGCATTTCCGCTATCTCGCTTTTCCTTTTTAGGGCATTCCACTTAGAGGTAAAGGTTTCTATTGTCGCATATGTGTCAATAATATTCTTCTTAGTATAATCTGTGATGCTTTCTGTACGAAGTAGTTTCCCGTTCGTATCATAAACGGAAACCACTTTATTGATTACTTTTACTTCACAACCATTTTTATCCACAATTGGTTTTGGTCGTGGCACCGGTGTCGGGCACTCACAAGGATTTTTGCCACAGACGGGACATACCGAAGGTGGAGTAGGTTTTGGACAGACACAAGGATTTTTGCCGCAAACAGAACATGGCTTCGGAGGATAATCTGGATCAATCTCTATCGGGCCATCCCAATCCGGATCAGCAAAAAGGCGTGTCACATTGCGAAAGTCCATTACTACAAAATGTGTTTTCCCTTCTTTTTCACGAATGCGGGTGCCTCGTCCTATAATCTGCTTGAACTCTGTCATTGAGCCGATCTGTTGGTCGAGGACTATGAGTTTGACCATTTTACAGTCAACACCAGTTGATAGTAATTTACTGGTCGTAGCTATTACCGGATATTTTGATGCAACAGAAATAAAATAATCCAGTTTCCCTTTGCCATATTCATCGCTGCCAGTAATGCGGACTACATAGTCGGGATTCTTTTTGCACATATCTGCATTGGCATTGACCAGTGCGATTCGCATTCTCTCCGCATGCGCCTCGTCAGCACAAAATACAATGGTTTTTGCCATACGATCTGTGCTTTTGAGATAGTTGGTTATTTCTTGTGCTACTTCCCGATGGCGATCTTCAATCACGATGTTATAGTCGTAGTCACTGTTGTTGTATATCCTGTCTTCGATTTCATTGCCGTAAATATCCTTTTGGCCTTTGATTGGTCTCCACTCATCCCCGATGTTTGTTGAAATATTTATGACTTTAAACGGAGCAAGGAAGCCATCTTCTATCCCGTTTTTCAAACTATATGTATAAACAGGCTCACCAAAATATCCAATGCTTGATTGATAACGTGTTTCTTTTGGCGTTGCAGTCATTCCGATGTGTGATGCAGAGGAAAAATAATCCAGTATGGTGCGCCAGTTGCTGTCATCTTTTGCACTTCCTCTATGACACTCGTCAATGATTACGAGATCAAAATAATCCGGATTAGGGAAAAGCTCTCGATAGTTTTTTGCATCATTTTGTCCGATAAGTTGCTGGTAAAGTGCAAAATACACTTGATGAGAAAGCAATTCCTTCAATTTGTCCTTGTCCTTGGAATAATCTATTTTATGGATTACTTTTTCCAAAGGCTTGAAATCTTGTTCAATGGATTGATCTACCAATATATTGCGGTCGGCCAGATAAAGAACTTTTTTCTTTAATCCACTCTTAAGCAGTCTCCAGACTATTTGAAACGCAGTGTATGTCTTACCTGTACCGGTAGCCATCACAAGTAAAATACGGTTTTGCCCTTTTGCAATGGCGTTGATAGTACGATTTATAGCATTAAGTTGATAATATCTTGGAGGGAAAATATTTTGTCCGCTACACAATGGCTGGTTAATGACAGCTTCCTCCTGTTCATTAAGCCCGTTTCCTTCGTTTATCTCTTTTTTATACCGTTCAATCAATTCTTCGCGGGTCGGAAATTCATCCATACCGAAACATCGTTCCTGTCCGGTTAGAAAATCATGCTCGGCAAAACCCTCTCCATTAGAACTGAACGCAAATTTGACATCGAGCATTTTTGCGTATTCCATCGCTTGTTGTAAACCATAGGAAACAGTATGCTTGGCATCCTTTGCTTCAATAATAGCGATTGGCGTAGCTTTATTCACATAAAGCACATAGTCAGCGAACTTTGGTTTTTCACGATGCACAATATTGCCATGCAAGCTGATTTTACCATCGGTAAATTTCACTTGTTGTTCCATGAAAATACTATCTTTTGTCCATCCCTTGCTTGTGATGGCTTCGTTGATATAGCGGAACTTTACATCTTCCTCTGATAATTCATGACTGATGCCCATGTTCATATAATATTTTATTATCGGAAGTTCAACTCATCAAAACTCGGAGTTCAATATTCGGTTATCTATATCATTGGCGTTCTTTCTCGTCAGTTATCAAATCTTTCAAATCTACTTGAAGTATCTTTGAAATCGCTAAAAGTGTTTCCAAATCCGGCTGGTACCTGTTGCAAGCGTAACTATTGATTGTACTGAAACTCTTGCCAACTTGTTTTGCAAGCCAAGTTTGTGATATACCTTTTTGCTCAAGAATATCTTTTATCCTGTTCAACTTCATACCACTCTGAATTTTGCTACAAAATTACGCTAAATTTTGCGATATTAGGGCACTTTCGACGAACAAAATTGCTTTCATGCAAAAGAACACACTTTTTGAACAGAAAAATGGGTTGATAGCATGTACTGTTTTCTTAGAAAAACTTATAAATCGCGGGAACTTTGCGGTATCAAATTACAACGAGTATTGAATGTATAATTTGATAATCAGAAAGATATAGAATGTTATTCGGTTCAAGTGTGGAGTTGTTCGTTTATCTGATACGAGGTTCTGGAATACCTATGCGCAAATAAACAATACCCCACACCGAATAGAATATATCGAGAATGATATATGCCTAT
>OLIW01002954.1_pt1 | contig 11580 bp, 11 predicted proteins | sample 1601321 | NCBI WGS metagenome assembly OLIW01 (sample SAMEA2452114, study PRJEB22498) | human gut metagenome | reverse complement strand
GAAACCCAGTCGGGCAGACCGTTGGACTCGGCCAGTTTCAGGGATTCGGCGATGCGAACCTGATTCTTAGCCTTCTCACGGACGGCGATAACATCACCGGCCTTAACGGAGTAGGAAGGAATATTTACCTTGTTGCCGTTAACGCTGATAGCGCAGTGGGAAACGAGCTGACGTGCTTCAGCACGTGTGCAGCCGAAGCCCATACGATAGACAACGTTGTCTAAGCGGCTTTCAAGAAGGCTGAGGAGCTGTTCGCCGGTGTTGCCGCGTTTGCGGGCAGCTTTGGCAAAATACAGTCTGAACTGACGTTCGAGAACGCCATACATACGTTTAACTTTCTGCTTTTCACGAAGCTGAAGGCCATACTCGCTTACCTTACGGTTTGCGCGCTTTAACTCTCTGTTGGATTTTTTATCAATTCCTAAATAAATCGGATCAAGACCAAGTGATCTGCATCTCTTCAGAACCGGAACTCTATTTACTGCCATGTTATTTGACCTCCCTCATTAGACTCTTCTGCGTTTTGGCGGACGGCATCCGTTATGAGGAACAGGTGTTACGTCTCTGATGCTTGTAACTTCAATACCGCATGCCTGTAATGCACGGATTGCGGCTTCACGACCTGAACCAGGACCCTTAACCATAACTTCTACTGACTTCAGACCATGAATAAGTGCAGCCTTTGCAGCTGTCTCTGCTGCCATCTGTGCAGCATAAGGAGTTGACTTACGGCTGCCTCTGAAGCCAAGACCGGCTCTATTGAACATTCTGCCGATTCTACAATTCTGTCAATCGCAAACAAATCTAAAGGATCAGCCATTGCAACAGTCAGCGTGTCCTCAATTTTAAAAAGCGGCATAATTTTAAATCTTTTGGCATCGACATAGTTAACATATTTAAGGCAGTTCTTATCAGCAGAATAATCGTCGAGATTTACAAAAGGCGTATGGAGTTTTGTTTCAAGAAATTTAATCAAAACATCTTCACTCAGCATTCCGGAGTTAATCAAGGCCTGCCCGATGTTAATATTTTGTGCAGTTGCAATTTCTTGCGCCTGTTCAAGGGTTTCATAAGGAACCAGACCTGCTCTGACAAGATCATATTTTAATTTTTCTAAAGTTTTGTTTGTTACTGATTCCATCGTTAACCTAAATATTTTTCAACTGTTTTAACTACTACATCTAAATCAAAGGGCTTAGTAATATATTCATCGGCGCCGGTTTCTTCACCGATAATCTTGTCTTCTTCCTGAGAGCGGGCGGTAATCATTAATATCGGAATATTTTTGTATTTGTTATCGTATTTTAAAAGCCTGCTTATTTTATAGCCATTAATTTTTGGCATCATAACATCAAGAATTATTAAATCAGGCAGAATTTCTTTAGCAAGACGCAGTCCATCTTCGCCGTTATACGCCGCATAGCAGGTATAATCAGCGGCTTCAAGTACAAATTTTAAGCTTTCTACAATATCTTGTTCATCGTCTACAATAAGAATTTTCTTCATATCTTCCCCTAGTGTCGTCTGTTACAAACATTATAACATATGAAAATTCATCTTCTAGTTTGTTAAAATTTGTTAATTATTTGTGGCTCTAACAAAATTTTTTATCTTTGTATGTTAAAAATATAAAGAAGGAGAAACTTATGGTTAATTTAAATAAAATTGCATCATCAAAGGTCAGTGAAAAGCCTGCTTATCGTTTTTCCGACTGGTTCCCGTTTACAAAACCGCAAGACACAAGAACAAGAGGGCAATTACTTGCGACAATCAACGATTTAGCAAATAAAAATCCGCATGTTAAAGAATTTGTAAAAAGCTTATCAAACATGGAAACAAAATATTTAGGACTTGCCGCTGATACATTGGAGCTTGCACAAGCAAAAAGATTTATGCCTTTTTCAGAGGTTGATCTGAACAAAGTCGAAAAGCAGTCCGGAAAAAGTTTGCTTCAAAAATTGCTAAAAGTTTACCCAAAAGCGGCAAAAGAAAATCCGTATGCGATGGAGCTTGCACAAGAAGTAATTAATAATACAGATGCGTCAACTTCAAAATATTTTCTTTCTAATTTTGTTGAACAGCTCAGCAATCCGCAAGGCTCAGAACATTATAAAGCAATAAAGCCGTTGGTTAAAGATATTGCGGCAGATACTGTTAATAACTGGTTCCCGATGAAGGAAAAGCAGGAGTATTTCGTGAATATTTTAAAAATGTTTATGGATAAGGCTTCAAACCCTGAAAAAATTAGGTTAGTCCAAAAGTTAGCAAAAGCTGCTGACGAAATTCCGGGTGAAAATGTTTTATATCTCGATAACTTTGTAAGAAGCGCGACACCAATTGAACAAGTAGAAAAAAATTTAAAAACAGTTAAAGAGGTAGGCCTCTTAGCTAATGCACAAGGCAAAACGTTTGATATGGTGGACTTTGTAAATCATAACGTTAATTTAGATTAGTTAATTGGCAAAGCAAAGTGGAATTTTGAACCTTTTTCCAACTCACTGTCGCACCATATGTAACCATTGTGTGCTTCTAATAGTTGTTTTGCAATAGGAAGTCCCAGCCCTGTGCCGCCTGATTTTCTAGATAAAGAGTTCTCTATCTGCGCAAATTTGTCAAAGGCTCTCAACAAGTCGCACTCCGCAATTCCAATCCCTTCATCCTCAACTGTTACAACAACATAATCGCCCTTCATGTTCTTTAATTCATCTTCAAAACAAGAGTTGAAAATAATATCATCGGCTTTTTTGAATTCAGTTTTAATGCATATATTTTTATTTTCTGGTGTAAATTTTATTGCATTGCTGACGAGATTCGCAAGAACCTGCTCAAGTCTTTGTGAATCTGCTTTTATAAGAGGGACATTTTCTGCTTTATCAGTTGAAATAGTTATTCCTTTTTCTTTTGCGACCCCGGAAAGTGCGGCGGTTACATAATCAACGACTGTATGAATGTCAATATCTTTGAAATGGAAATCCATTTTGCCGGCCTCTATTTTTGATAAATCCAAAAGGTCGTTGATAATACCGGAAAGCCTTGTTACATTTCGTTTTGCCATTGTCAAAAACTTTTCAGATGATGGTGTTACATCAAAACATTTTCCGCTTAGCAAAATATCAAGAGAGTTTTTGATAGATGTTAAAGGTGTTCGCAATTCGTGAGAAACGATTGATATAAATTCAGATTTTAATTTTTCAAGCTGTTCCAGTTTTCTGTTTGTTTCTTTAATTTCAGCATAAAGGGTAGCGCTTTTTAACGGCAGAGTTACCTGCTGCGCTATGGTCTGAAAACATTTGGCATCTTCTGTTGTAAGAGGTTTTTCCTTAAAAATTTCAATGCATCCGTAGAAGTTATCCCCTAGAGATATCGGCGCAAAAAGGTTATCGTATTGAAAAAGCGTAAAAGTAAAACGAGAAGCCGGATATTTTACAACTTTTTGAACTTTCAGGTTTTGTTCGGTAACATCATATGGAAGTTTTTTATCTTTAAATAATGACTGGTAATTATATATAACACGGAGTTTTATGGCGCTTAAAAGCTCATCAGAAATTTCATAGAGTGAATTCAATATTAAAACAGGTTGTTTTTCCGTGCAGAAAGAAAGCGCTGCCGCAAGAGAAAAACTTAAAGTTTTATCAAAGCCTTCAATCATGTAATCAAAAAGTTTTTCCTTATCAAGGGTTCCCGCAAACTGTGAACTTGTATTGTATAGCGCATTCAATCGGTACAAACTCCCCGCCAAATCTTTGTTTGTATTTGAAAGCTTATCTAAAGAGGCTTTCATTCTTAAGTTTGCACTGATAACAGAGTGGATTAAATTCTCGGAAAAATCATTTGCTAAAATTGCATTTGTATATTTTAAAACCTCTTTATCTTCATACTTGTTTTTGGTTAGAAGTATTAGAATACTGTTTTCTGATACTGACTTTATTTTTTTTACGAAATTTTTAATTTTTAAAGACTTAATCTCGGCATCTAAAAGAATAATATCAGGTTCTTCTGCATTAATGTATTCATAAATAAGATTTTCGTCCATCAATACTGAATATGAATATTTTTCCTGCAGAAGAATTTTTTCATATTTTTCTATTCTTTCATTCCAGTCTGATACAATTAAAATCTTCACCATAATATTATGGTAGCAGGGTTAAATGATTTTGCAAATTGTAAAATTTTGTAATAAATATCCTTTGTTAATTAAAGTTTGCCGTAAAAACCTCCGTATAAACGATTAGATAAGATTTTTACGAAAGGAATAAGATGGGTTTATCCGCATCACAAGCAAGATTACTATCAATAACATCTCGTTTGTCAGATAATGAACTTCGTTCACAAACTCTGACAACAGCTAAGATGTCTCTTGCAAACCGTACAACAGAAGCAAGTGCGGAATATATGGATGCGCTAAATTCTACTAAACTTCTTTATTCAACATACGATTCGGATGGCAACAAAATTCAACAAAGCTTAACAGGTGCGTCATTATCAGAATACGCAGAGTTGAAAAATCAATATGGTTTAATAAATAAAAATAATCAAATTCTTGTCAGTGAACTTGACGCAGCAAATTACGAATCAAGCGCAAATTTGGAAGAATTTTTAGACAAATACGGTGTATTGTCAGAACCTGGCGAAGGCGAGATGGTTCAGGTCGTAAACCCTGATTGGCAGACAGCCTGGGATGAATACAACGAAGAATATGAAATATGGATGTCTCAAAAACCCGATAAGAACGATGAAATTTATTGGGATGAAAGAACAAGCACAAGCAATGAACTGTATCAAAAATTCCGTAATGCTTCAGCTTCTTGCTATAGTAATGCGCTTGGCGGTTCATCCGGATGTTATCAACACGTATTGGCACACCTGTTGATGGCCGAATTTCCGGAAAACGGCTCAAATACTTATCAAACTTCTGCAAATCAGTCTATCGAAATAGGCTGGGGCTATATCAATGGTTCTGCAATAAACAGTGCCGGAAAAACTCCTGATATGAACTTAGTTTCACAAGAAGTTGTTAGTCAGGAGAAAATAATTTACGCTGCTGAAAATGAAGCTAATAAACAACGTCTTCTGGCTGTTTATAATGACCCTAATTCAACAGAACAAGAAAAACTAAACGCTCTTTTAACTGGTAACTACTATATCGACAGTAATGGCGATGCTCAATTAAAAACCTTAAAACAAAAATGTATAGACCTCTTCTATGTCTTGAGTAATTATAGCAGCATGGGCTTAGACTACGATGCTGACTTAATCCCGCTTCTTCAAACATTCCAAAAAGACATGGAACAAGCTTTTAAAGAAAAAGTTTTCTTAGAAGATAAATACAATACAGATTATAACAAATGGCTTGCAAACGAACCTGACAAACCGGATGTTCCTTATTATATTGAAGAAGAACAACGAAAAATAGTTAATAAAGACAAAGGCCAATGGTATGTAAATCTTTGGCACAGAATGAACGGCGAAAGCGAAACAAAAGCCGGTACAACAGGTGCTGATGGAGAAATCGTTGAAGGCGGTACAACTTCAACAGGTCTTCCTTTGTATAAAGTACTTGAAGACGGTTTAATGAATAATGCAGACTGGCTTCAATACGCATTGAATAATGGTACGGTTACACTGGAACGTGTACAGTTCACCGACCCGACTGAAGAAGGAACCGGACTTGCCGATTGTACCTGGACTTCAATTATTTGGACAAATGCTGCTGATATTTCAGAAGAAGAAAACGAAGCCGCTGTAACAATGGCTGAGGTAAAATACGAACAGGCTTTAAAAGACATTGAAGCAAAAGATAAGCAGTATGACAATCGTCTTAAACTTTTAGATACAGAACACAATGCATTACAAACTGAATATGAAAGTGTTAAATCTGTAATTGACAAAAACGTTGAAAGGACTTTAAAGATTTATTCATAAAGTAAGCGCCCGCTCAGCGGGCGCCTCATTAAGTGAAGTGTAAAGGAGAAATCAATGAGTGAAGTAAAATTTAATATCAATTTGCTTAGAGATTACTTTTTGAAAGCAAATATTACAGAAGGAAAAGCATTTAGTGATTTAAAAAGTGAAGAATTAGCCGGACTTGCTGTGCTTTCTATTTTCGATAAAAAAGGACAGACAGTACAAGAGTCCTCCTATTCATACCAAAAGCCAGACGGTATAATAGATAAAAGCGAGTTTTATGCCGTAACCGAAAAACAATATGAAAAAGCCGCAAAAGACATTAAAAAATCACTTGAAAAAGCAACCGGCAGAGACTTATCAAGGATTAATATTCCATCTTATTCTGATATGGTTAAAATGATGTCTGATAATAAAATAGACTATAACGAGCTTATTTATCCAGGTAAATCAGGCAATGAACCTTTGGTAGAGATTAAAATTCCGCAAAAGAATGATTCTTTGAGTATGTCGCAGGCAGATATGGCTGAACATTTGCAAAAAATGAACAGAAATGAAGTTGCTGCAATGCATAGACGGGTTCAAGCCGGAGAAAAGTTTGAATTTAGCGGATTTGTCGGTGCGTTTCAGGACTTAATTGATGAATTTCAGCCTGAAGAGCAAGAGATAGCTTACAATAAAGAGCAGCTAGATAAAGTTGAGCAGTACAATTCAAAAGACCAGGTAGTATCAGCATATGACGGTGTCAAAAACGTTTACCGCAAATACAAATACGACGGAAACAGCAAAAAATATTCAGAATTAATGGAGTATACACCTGACGGCTTAAAATCTGCATATTACAAACGCGGAGTCGACGGCAGAATGGCAATATTTACGCTGGACGAAAATGAAGAAATCACAAGAATAACAGTTTTAAGCCCGGAAGACGGTATGCCTATAAAAGATGCCCAAATTGAAGAATTCAATCAATATCGTCAGTATGAAAAATTCATGGATTACTGCCTTGGTATAGGACTGGATGAACAAACAATTGATGAAGAATTACAACATTATTAAGGTTTCTTTTTAGGTTTTTGATATCTTGTACGCGACGCAGCCGGCTTTCTGGCCTGCTGCGTGTGCGAATATGATGTTTGAATCCTTTTTACGCTGTAAACATCCGGTATTGACTGTATTGAATTGATAACTTTTTTAAGAGTATCAATATTATTTAATTCTATGCCCAGCTCTATAATGCCTATTTTATTGCTTTTTGACTTGACATTGGCATAAGTTATGTTTGTGTTGTTGTCGGAAACGGCTGTGATAATATCTTTTAAAAGCCCCATTTTTTCTGCGGTTTCGACTCTTATTGTTGTAGTGTAAGTTTTAGTTGTGTGATCACCTGACCAGTGAATATCCATCATCCGTTCAGGCTGAACGTTTTCGAGCGTTTTGCAGTCAATGCGGTGGACTGATACGCCTTTTGAGCGTGTAACAACGCCTACAATGGGTTCGCCTGGAATTGGCGAGCAGCAGCGGGCAAAAGAATACATAAGCCCTTCCAGTCCAACAATATCTTTTTCCGATTTTTTGCGGTTAGATGCGTGAAAATTTGTCTCAGGCGCTTTTTTCTCAGGTTTTTTAAGCTTGTTAATTATTTTATTTAAGGTTGTTTCGCCATAACCGAGAGCTGCAAATAAGTCTTCTGCCGATTGGTAATTCATCTGAGCAGCAACTCTGTCAAATTCGCCTTGTTTTACATAGTCATCAAATACTGATTTCGTAAGTTCATGTTCAAGATTGGATTTGCCGGCTTCGACGTGATCTTCGCGATTGTTTTTCTTAAACCATTGTTTTATTTTAGAAGAAGCCTGCTTTGTAACAACAAAATTCAGCCAATCCAGCCGCGGGGCTGGGGTTTTGGACGTCAGAATTTCGACAATATCACCGTTATGGAGCTTTGTATCTAACTGTGCTATGCGGCCGTTAATTAAAGCTCCTATTGTCTTGTGTCCAACATCAGAGTGAATTCTGTATGCAAAGTCAACAGGGGTCGCATTAACCGGCAAATCAAGGACATCGCCGTTTGGTGTGAATGCAAAAACCTGATCTGAGAACAGGTCGAGTTTAACTGAATTTACATAATCTTCGGCATTTGTCATGTCCTTTTCGTATTCGACCATTTTTCTCATCCAGCTAAACTGCATATCAGCGGGATTGTTAGCTTTTTGAGAACCTTTTTCTTTGTACCGCCAGTGCGCAGCAACCCCGTATTCTGCAATTTCATGCATCTCCCATGTTCGGATTTGAACTTCAAGGGGTTTTGAGCGAGGCCCTATGACTGAGGTATGAAGTGATTGATATAGATTACCTTTCGGCATTGCGATGTAATCCTTGAAACGCCCGGGAATTGGCTTAAACTGTGAGTGAATAAGCCCTAAAACTTCATAACATTCTTTTTCGTTATCAACAATTACCCTGACCGCCGTAATGTCGTATAAATCGTGAAAAGCAATGTTTAAGCGCTTCATTTTGCTGTAAATACTGTAATAATGCTTAGCCCGTCCTGTAATTTGTGCATTAATTCCGCTTTTTTTAACATCCTGTGAAATTTTATCTATAAGAAGTTTAACAGTCATTTCACGTTCAGCCTTAGTTTGCGAAACCAGCTGTGCGATTTCAAAATACTTCTCTGGTTCAAGGTAGCGCAAAGATAAATCTTCTAATTCCGCTTTAATCCTCCCGATACCTAAAGGTGCAAAGATATCAAGTGTTTCACGTGCAATTTTTTGCTGCTTGTTAGCGGCCATAAAGTTAAGTGTACGCATGTTATGAAGTCTGTCAGCGAGTTTCAGAAAAATTATTCTAATATCGCTTGCCATTGCAATAAAAAGACGTCTGAAATTTTCTGCCTGCCGTTCTTCTTTTGACTTAAACTGCAATTTCCCGAGCTTTGTAACCCCTTGAACAAGATTTAAAACATCCTTGCCAAATCTTTGTTCAATTTCAATTGGCTCTGTTGCGGTGTCTTCAAGAATATCGTGCAGAAAAGCCGCAATAAGCGTATTTGTATCAACTTTTAAATCAACAAGAATTTTGGCAACTTCAACCGGGTGAATAATATATGGTTCTTCTGAAATCCTATATTGTCCTTCGTGCAGACGTTTTGCAAAATTGTAAGCATCTTCAATTTTTTTTATATCTTCATCGTCGCGGTTTTGCTCGATAAGTTTTTGTTTAATTTCATCAAAAAGCGGTTTTTCAGACATGATATAATTATAATACAGATTTTATTCCTTTTTTTCAAGTAAAATCAGTGAATATCATACATAAGGATTACAGTTGTGGATAAAGATAATGAACTTATTATAAAAATTAAAATTTCGCCCGGCGCAAGTAAGAATGAAATAATTAAAACTGCCGACGGCACAAAGATTAAAATTACAGCCCCTCCTGTAGACGGCAAGGCCAATAAAGTTTTGGTTGAGTTTTTGGCAAAAAAATTCAAAATCCCTAAAACGTCTGTTTCAATAATTAAAGGAGAGACTTCAAGAGAAAAGACAATATTATTTAAAGTCTCAAATTCGGAAAAAATTTCATTTATAAAAGATGAATTGTGAACATTTATTAAAAACTGCTAAAAATATAACAAATATAATCTTGAAGTGTTTTAATAAAAATATCTAAGAATAGCATTGGAGTCAAAATGAAAATCAGCCCAGTTGTAAATAATACAAAATATGGAAAAACCTCTTTCGGAAGTGTTCGCCTGAGTGGAGAATTAGGTGTTTTATTAACGACGCAGGCATTAAAAAACGATGCACTTAGAGCGTATTCTAGTAAAGCAGAACATTTGAGGACACTGTGTTCTTCAAAGGCCGAGTTACACAGAATGTTCGGCGGCGGTAATAAAGTAAATTTCTTTCTCAGTTGTCCAAGTATAACTAAGGATTACGAAAAACATCTAGGCGAATGTGAACGCGGTCAGGAATTAAATCTGTTTTTAAACCTGGACAATGATGTTTTTACAAAAGCAGAAAGATTATTATACGAAATTTCTGATAAATAACTTGAAATTTAAAAAACTTCTTGTTATTATGAATTCTGTAAAAGGAAAATTTTTAAAAATGTTAAATACAAATATTTTAAAACTCCATCATCACCATCATTGCAACCTGAGATAGGCTGTGAATTGATTGTGTGCGAAGTTTTAAAATTAATTCAATTCTAAATAAGAAGATAGCCTTTCTCAGGATAATGAGCACAAAGGCTATTTTTTTGAAAAGAATTGGAGATAAATAATAAAAATGTCAATAACAAATATAATTTCAGCAATTGGAAACAACAGCAGCATATACCCCCTTATTGTCCGCGACTGCGGTATTGAAGCCCCATCAAAAGTCTACTTGACATACCAGGAAAACAAAAATGATAAAGATGTGGCTTTCTTGGCAACCCGCGAACGCTTAATTGATGAATACGCAACCTCAATCGTTTGGCTCGGCGGAATTCCTCTTGTGGAAAAACTTGTGAATAAGTTTATTATTGAGAAAAAAGGCTTTAACCCGAATGTAAACTTGAAACTTTTCCAAAATAGTGATTGCCAAGGTATTGATTATAATATCAAAAAATTTGAGGGCAAAGTTTCAAAAGAAATTATAGACGACTTGAAAAAGGTAAGAGATAACAAGGGAATTTACGAAAAACTTTTATCAACAAAATTTTTGGCGGCAACAGCTATCCCCATTGCTATAATGGGCTTTATCCTTCCGAAAATGATTTTTGCGCTTACTGCAAAAACCAAAGCCGCACAAGCAAAACAAAATTCTCAAGAAAAAGAACTTCCGTTAACTCAGCCGACATCCTTTACATCCTCCATAAAAAGCGATGTATTTGATAAAATGTCTTTGAAAAATAAAAAACAAACAAGTTTTACCGGTAATTTTTCTTCTACTGTTGCAAATTTTACAACTTATCAAAAAATGGCAACAATTGACGGCGGGTATGCTGTAGGCCGTGTTGCAACATCAAGAAAGAAAAATGAAGCCGTTGATATAGCTTTTAAGATGTCAGGCATGATGTTTCTGAATTTTGTTATGCCAAAATATATTGAAAAATTTCTGGATTGGACAACCGGCAAAGCCCTTGATTTAAATGTGAAACTAGACCCTCTGATGCTTGAAGATAAAGAATTTTTGAATGAAATCAAAATCGGTTTGAATATTCCAAAAGGAACAAGTGGTAAAGCATTGCTGGATTTTATTGACAAAAATCCGACATCTGTATTTACAAAATACGCAGCAAAATTTGAAAAGGTAAAACTTCTTCCAAACGGAATTCGGGATCCGCGCGCATACGTCGATATAGAAGAACTTAAAAAGTTTAAAAATTCTATAGAAGAATTTGCTAAAAAAGCAATTCAATCCGCAGATATAGAAAAGTTTGCAAAAAAAGCCAAAGTCGTTAAATCAGTGAATATTCTGACAAACGTCGGTTTAAGCAGTTTTCTTTTGGCATACTGCCTGCCTAAAGTACAATATGCATTCAGAGAATGGTACACTGGCTCTAAACTCGAACCCGGTATTGTTGATGACAAGCAATAACAACACTTGAAAAATTCCAGCAAATAGTTTATAATAAAAACAAAAACGAAAGGAGCTGGAAACCATGAATAGTCAACAATCCTTGGGG
>OLIW01002946.1_pt1 | contig 11607 bp, 9 predicted proteins | sample 1601321 | NCBI WGS metagenome assembly OLIW01 (sample SAMEA2452114, study PRJEB22498) | human gut metagenome | reverse complement strand
TATAAACAGGTAGCGGAAACGATGGCGGGCAAACCGGTCATTATCCGCACGCTGGACATCGGCGCGGACAAGCAGTGCGATTATTTTGAACTGAAAAAAGAGGAAAATCCGGCGATGGGCTGCCGGGCGATCCGTATCTGCCTGACAAGACCGGAGATCTTCAAGACACAGCTTCGTGCCCTGTACCGGGCATCTGCTTACGGACAGATCGCCATCATGTTCCCGATGATCATTTCGGTAAAAGAAGTGAAGCAGATCAAGGCGATCATAGAAGAGGTCAAAGAAGAGCTTCGTCAGGCACAGATCCCGTTCCGTGAGGATGTGGAACTGGGAATCATGATCGAGACACCGGCTGCTGTTATGATGAGCCGTGAGCTTGCAAAAGAAGTGGATTTCTTCAGCGTAGGAACTAACGATCTGACTCAGTACACACTGGCGATCGACCGTCAGAACCAGAAGCTGGATGCCTTCTACGATCCGCACCACCCGGCAGTCCTTGCAATGATCCGCATGGCAGCCGAAAATGCCCACGCAGAAGGGAAATGGATCGGAATCTGCGGCGAACTCGGAGCCGACCTCGAACTGACCGAAGAATTCCTTGCCATGGGACTGGACGAATTATCTGTCTCTCCAGCAATGGTACTTCCGCTCAGAAAGAAGATCAGAGAGAGCAAATAGTTACGGGATACAGCTACTGTGAACAGTAATGGCGAATAAGAGTTAGAAATCAGAGAGTTAGAAATCAGAGAGAAAGTAATGTGTTTACTTTTTCTCTTTTTTTTGCTAAAATATTCTCTGCTACAAGAAAATTGTACGAGGATATTTTAAGGAGTGAGAGGGAATATCCAAGACAAACAGCAGGAGGAAAACAATATGTTGGAAAAGGTGTTTAAACTTAAAGAAAATCACACCGACGTCAAAACTGAGATTCTTGCAGGTATTACGACATTTATGACGATGGCGTATATCCTGGCAGTAAATCCAAGCATTCTTTCCGCAGCGGGTATGGATCAGGGGGCAGTCTTTACTGCAACAGCACTTGCATCACTGATCGGTACGCTGTGTATGGCAGCATTTGCAAATTATCCATTTGCACTTGCACCTGGTATGGGACTGAATGCTTACTTTGCTTATACCGTAGTAATCGGTATGAACTACTCATGGCAGACTGCACTGACTGCAGTATTTGCAGAGGGTATTATCTTCATTATTCTTTCACTGACGAATGTCAGAGAAGCGATCTTCAATGCGATCCCAACCTGTCTTAAGACAGCAGTCAGCGTTGGTATCGGATTATTTATTGCATTTCTTGGACTTCAGAATGCGAATATCGTTGTCGGAGGATCTACTCTGGTACAGCTCTTCTCCGTAGATGCATATAATCAGGCAAATGGAGTGGAAGCAAGCTTCAATAACGTTGGAATTACTGTACTTCTTGCAATCATAGGTGTGCTGATCACAGCAATCATGGTGATTAAGAACATCAAAGGAAATATCCTTTGGGGTATCTTGATCACATGGATACTTGGAATCATCTGCCAGATAGCAGGTCTTTATGTACCGAATCCGGAGATCGGATTCTACAGTCTGCTTCCGGATTTCAGTTCCGGACTCGCAATTCCAAGCCTTGCACCGGTATTTGGAAAGCTTGATTTTAAGAATGTATTTTCACTGGAATTCGTTGTTGTAATATTTGCATTCCTTTTCGTAGATCTTTTTGATACACTCGGAACTCTGATCGGTGTATCTACAAAGGCAGGCATGCTTGACAAAGACGGAAAGCTTCCGAGAATCAAAGGGGCACTGATGGCAGATGCGGTTGCAACTACAGTTGGAGCAGTACTCGGAACTTCTACAACAACAACATTCGTAGAGAGTGCTTCTGGTGTAACAGAAGGAGGACGTACAGGTTTAACATCCCTGACAACAGCGATCCTGTTTGGAATTTCCCTTTTCTTATCACCAATCTTTCTTGCAATTCCGTCCTTTGCGACAGCTCCGGCACTGATCATCGTCGGTTTCTATATGCTGAGCAATGTGGCAGGAATTAATTTCAGTGATTACAGCGAAGGAATTCCGTGTTTTATCTGTATCGCAGCAATGCCATTCTGTTATAGTATTTCAGAAGGTATTTCCATGGGAGTGATTTCTTATGTGGTAATCAACGTGCTTACAGGAAAAGCAAAAGAAAAGAAGATCAGTGTACTGATGTATGTACTGGTGGTATTGTTTATCCTGAAATATATTTTCTTATAAGATAAAAAGAATATGGGGATATGCGAAAGCACAGGGATTGTCCGGTAACGGATGAGATCCTGTGCTTTTTGCGTGTCAGAATCGGTGTCGGGGTAAGACACTTAGGATTGACTAGACCCCGTACAAATTGCTATAATGGGAAAAGACAAAAACAGAGAATTGCAGGGGAAAATATATGAATTTATTGACAATGGAACACGTATCCAAAGCTTACACGGATCGTGTACTTCTGGATGATGTGGGATTTGGAATCAATGAAAATGAAAAAATCGGTGTGATCGGAGTCAACGGAATGGGTAAATCCACTCTGCTGAAAATCGTAGCCGGAATCGAAGAAAGTGATGCAGGAATGATCAGCATGGGGAATCAGGTGAAGACCTGCTATCTTCCGCAGACGCCGGTATTTGAAGAAGGAACAACAATTCTTCGCGCGGCAACAGAAGGAAATTATGATGAGCTGAACTGCTGGACGATCGAGGCAGAAGCAAAGTCTATGCTGAATCAGCTTGGATTTACCGATTATGACGAAAAGATTGAGCATATGTCCGGTGGGCAGAAGAAAAGGGTGGCACTTGTCCGGGCACTTTTGACACCGGCGGATATTCTGGTTCTTGACGAACCGACGAACCATTTGGACAATGAGATGTCCGAATGGCTGGAAGAATATCTGATCCAGTTCAGGGGAGCGATTCTGATGGTTACGCATGATCGTTATTTCCTGGACCGTGTGGTGAACCGTATCGTGGAAGTTGATCATGGGAAATTATATAACTATCCAGGCAATTATTCCGAGTTTGTGCGTCTGAAAGCCGAGCGTCAGAACATGGAGCTTGCCACAGAACGTAAGAGAAAAAGCCTTTTGCGGACCGAGCTGGAATGGCTGCACCGCGGCGCAAGGGCGAGAAGTACCAAACAGAAAGCACATATTGACCGGATCCATGCCATGCAGGAGATGAAGGATATTCAGGAAGAAAAGCGGGTAATGCTGGATTCTGTGGCTTCCCGTATGGGGAATAAGACGATCGAACTTTCCGGAATCTGCAAATCTTATGGAGAAAAGAAGCTGATCGAAGATTTCTCTTATATTTTTCTGAAGAAAGACCGAATAGGAATTATTGGACATAATGGATGTGGAAAATCGACGCTGCTCAAGATTATCAACGGAATCGTAAAACCGGATGCCGGAACCATTGAAATCGGACAGACAATCAAGATTGGATATTTCTCGCAGGAGAATGAATATATGGATGAATCCATGCGTGTCATTGATTATGTAAAAGAAGCAGGTGAGTACATTGCAACTTCTGACGGGAAGATTACCGCGTCCCGGATGCTGGAACGATTTCTTTTTGATGGGGCAATGCAGTGGTCGCGAATCGAAAAGTTATCCGGAGGCGAGAAACGGAGACTTTATCTTCTACGTGTTTTGATGGAAGCACCAAATGTACTGATCCTGGATGAGCCAACCAATGATCTGGATATTCAGACACTGACAATCCTGGAGGATTATCTGGATCATTTTGATGGTATTATTCTGATTGTATCCCATGACCGGTACTTCCTGGATCGTACTGTCAGTCGTATTTTTGCATTTGAAGGAGGCGGGAAGATCCGCCAGTCAGAAGGCGGATACTCTGATTATCTGATCCGTGTGGAGCTTGAAAAACCGGAAGACGGACAGACAATTGCAGAAAATATGTCAGGTGCAGCTTCTGCACAGACCGGTGAGTCTGACAGCAAAAAGACCTGGAAGCAGCGGGTGAAAAAGCTGAAATTTTCTTATAAAGAACAGAGGGAATACGAGACAATCGATGATGATATCGCAAAGCTGGAAGAGACGATCGAAAAGCTGGATCGGGAGATGGTTAAGAATGCCACCAATTCAGTGAAGCTGTCCGAACTTATGAAAGAGAATGAAGAGACACAGACAGCACTGGAAGAAAAGATGGACAGATGGGTGTACCTGAATGATCTTGCAGAGCAGATAGAAAATCAGTAAAGTGATTGACAGATTTACAGCTGATAAAGTATAGTTAGTGAGAATCATATCAATGTATTCAAAGGAGGAGAGGCATATGATGTGGAATAGAGCAGAACTTAAAATGAGAGGCAATATGGCATTTAAGAAGAATTATGTGTCAGCCGTTGTAGTTGCGCTTTTGATGGGAATCTTTGGCACAGTCTCTGGCGAATCCAGTGCAAGACGGGTAAGTGAGAATTCAGATATATATAGTGGAAATTTATTTAATGCAGAAATGATTACCGGATTGCTTGCAGGAATCGCAACAGTAGTAATACTGATTGTCCTTGTGGCAAAAGTATTTGTAGGTAATCTCCTGAAAATGGGCGGATACCGGTTCTTTATCCTGAACCAGACTGCACAGCCGGGAATCGGAACATTGCTTGACGGTTTCCGTTCCGGACATTATGTTAATATTGTTCTTACCATGTTTTTAAGAGATTTATTTACTGCACTTTGGAGTCTGCTTTTGGTAGTACCTGGAATCGTTAAGCATTATGAATATCTGATGGTACCATATATTATTGCTGAGAATCCGGCAATGGATTACAAAGAAGCATTCCAGATCAGTAAACAGATGATGGATGGAGAAAAAATGGAAGCATTTATCATGGATCTGTCATTCCTTGGATGGTATCTGCTGAGTGCGGTTACCTGTGGACTTCTTGCAATTTTTTATGTAAATCCGTATGTACAGGCATCGTTTGCAGAGATGTACACATTCAATAAGCAGAAGGCTTATCAGGAGGGGTATATTCGGTAAGAGGTTAAAATCAGAAAAACTTAAAGTGAAAAAGTGGAGCGCAGACGCTGTTGGAAACATGCAGTGTCTGCGCTTTTATAACTGTTTTAATGAATATTTCAGGGCAGATTAACGTGAAGATTTTGCTGCTTTTTCTGCGAAAGTAGTTGTGACGAGTTCTTCATAAGGAACACGCTCTTTCAGTTCACCGGAGCTTTCCAGAATATCCTGCAGCAGATTGAAGCTTTCTTCTTTGAAGATCAGATCCGATTTCCAGGTGTCTTGTTCGTAGTAACGGCTGACAATGGTTGTAATTGTAGCGAGATCGGTTTCCTTGAACTGTGGTGCAATGACTTTTGCAATCTCTTCCGGAGTGTGGGACTGAACAAAATCCATTCCTTTTTGCAGGGCATTGGTGAATTTCTGGATGATGTTCGGATTAGCATTCAGATAACTTGTTTTGGCACTGTATGCGGTGTACGGGACATAGCCGGAATCAACACCGAGAGAAGCAACGACATAACCGGCATTTTCAGTTTCAAGGGCAGTAGCGCTCGGTTCAAATTCGATGGTATAGTCTGCCTGACCACCGGAAAATGCAGCAGCGGTTGAACCAAAATCAATACTCTGATTGATAGAAAGATCCTTCTGCGGATCAATTCCGTTTTTTTTCAAAATATATTCAAAGACCATTTCCGGCATGCCACCTTTTCTTCCACCAAGAACGTCTTTTCCTTTCAGATCATCCCATGAAAAATCCGGCATTTCTTCACGTGCGACCAGAAAGTTTCCGGCGCGCTGCGTAAGCTGGGCGAAGTTTTTGATGACATCATTTGCACCCTCCTGGTAAGTATAAATCGAAGATTCACTTCCCATAAAGCCAATATCTGCCTCACCGGAGAGGACGGCGGTCATAACTTTATCTGCCCCAAAACCAGTAACAAGAGTCAAATTAATTCCTTCATCCGCAAAATACCCATTTTCAATCGCAACGTATTGTGGGGCATAGAAGATAGAATGGGCGACTTCGTTCAGTGTCACAGAGACAGGAGAAGAACTGGTGTCATGATTGGCTGTGGAAGTGACGGTTTTAGTTTTAGAATTCGTAGCATTATCATCGGCAGGTGCAGAGCTGCAGGCTGATAAAAGGCCGACAGTTATAGCAGAAACAAAAAGTAAGGATATAAAATTTTTTTTCATAAGTCCTCCTGTGTGGTATAAGATTCTCATTTAAGATATGCAAAAAATGTGAAATTGGTGTTTTTACCTGATAGCCAATCGCTCTCCTCTGAAGATTTTGAAACTCCAGAACAACCTGCAACTGAAAGTCCCTTGTTTTTATCATATAATTTATCCGAGTAATCTGGAAGATAAATAATTGATTGTGTAATTACTTATTTAATTTTGTCAGCAATAACGTCAGTACTGCCGAGAGAATTCTCGCAAACACCATACTCCGCCAGATTATGCTCTATCCACTTGAAAGTGGCGGTAATATGAGCATCAGCACAAGCTTTCACCATAATATTTGCTTATAAATGGCTGACAACTGGTTGCTGATATTTTATCAGTGGTATTAGTTATTATCCTGTACCGGGTCACATTAAAGAATAAAATCCATACACAAGAACCGAAAACGGTTTGTTGATTAATTTGTCCCAAGAGAGTAAACTGAAACATAAGACATTTGGGGTGTGTATCTGCGAAAAACTGAAAAAAAATAAAATAATGGAGGTGCGGCTGTGGGATTTTGGATTTTTATGCTTATAATGGATTTACTGATTCCGTTTACAATGATAGGCTTCGGAAAAATGTTTTTGAAAAAAGCACCGGATCAGATCAATTATGTGTTTGGTTACAGAACATCAATGTCAATGAAGAATCAGGACACCTGGGTATTTGCACATCATTATTGCGGAAAGATCTGGTATATCTGTGGACTTATTCTTTTGGTGGTATCTTTAATTGTGTTATTTCTGGTTATGGGAAAGTCTAATGATGCCATAGGAAATGTCGGGGGAATTTTGTGTGTATTTCAGATGATTCCACTGGTGGGTTCGATCATACCGACGGAGATTGCACTCAGGAAAAATTTTGATAAATATGGAAATAAAAGATAAATCAGGAGGATGCCAATCATTCATTGGAAAAAGAAAATATTTTACAAAACATTGATATCCTGAAAAACGTAATGGAAAAGACACAGAAGTATTTGCGGTAGCTATTCCAGGGAAGCGAACCCATTTGCACTGGAGGTGTCGAATAAATCCCGTGCAATCCGGATAAAGTCGTGTGCATAGGATGGAAGATATCCTCCATGGCGGTGTGCCACTACAAAATCAGATACGGTTTTAGGTTCACCAAAACTATAGCAGTCAATCGGTTTTGAAAATGTATGATGCATGAGGTGCGTCCCCAAAATGAAAGCGGCACCGTAACCAACAGAGACCAGTTACATGCTGGCAGGAAGATTGCTGGTTGTCATGACGTTTTTTGAATTTCCTTCAAAGACGTTTAATTTGATGTTTGGATGTTCCTGCTGAAAGAGGGGAAGCCTATTTTTTACCAGGAAGATCAGAAAAAAGTCGATGAATTATTTTTGATTTCCGAAGTATATTGCGAAGAAAAATAGATGGAAGTATAATAAAAAAACTGATAGAGTAAAAAAATCAGGTTGTGGAGGAGAAGATGAGATTAAGGAATATCCTGATTGTCGTAAAAGACATTGAAAAATCAAAGAAATTTTATTATGATCTGTTTGGTCTGGATGTCATTCTGGACAATGATGGAAACGTTATTCTGACAGAAGGACTTGTTTTACAGGACGAAAAAGTCTGGAAGGATGTTACAGGAAAAGAAGTTGTCCCGGAGAATAATTCCTGTGAACTTTATTTTGAAGAGCGGAATATTGAAGCATTTACTGAAAAATTAGAAAAACTGTATCCGGAAACCAAATATGTCACCAGGCTGATGACGTACAGCTGGGGACAGAAAGTGATCCGTTTTTATGATCTGGACGGCAATCTGATTGAAGTCAGGACACCGATGCGGGGATAAAGAGAAAATAACATACATCAGGAGGACAACAAAATGGCAGCGGTACTTTTACGTGCAGCATCTCTGGCGTTTGTCATGGTTCTTGGAATTTTATTGAAAAAGACGGGAATTGTTGAGCAAAATGCAGGAGAGGTCATAAAAAAATTATTGATCAATCTGACACTTCCGGCGGCAATCATAGTGAATTTTGCAGCGATACCATCGATACAGTCATCCTTCCTTTTTCTTGCTTTTTTAGGTATGGCACTGGACATCGTGGGAATGGTAGTTGGAGCATGGATGACGAAAAAAGAGACACCGGAGAAAAAGGCTCTTTACATGTTGGAACTTCCGGCATATAATATCGGAACATTCTGTATTCCATTTGTACAGAGTTTTCTTCCGGGGATCGGAAGTGTATCAGCATGCATTTTTGATGTAGGGAACAGCGTAATCTGTACTGGTGGTTCTTATGCTTTTGTCTCAGAATATATATCGAAAAGCAAGAATGGGATGGATTACAGACAGTTTGCAAAGCGGCTTTTGACAAGCCCACCGTTGATGACTTACGTGGTGATGTTTGCAATGTCATTGTGTAAAATTAAGATTCCGGAACAGGTTGTTACCTTTGTATCACCGATTGCAAATGCGAATGCATTTATTGCGATGATGATGCTTGGTCTTTTATTCCGCTTTGAGATGAAGAAAGCGTACATAAAAGAAATTTTCCGTTTACTTGGAATGCGCTATATTCTGGCAGTTCTTTTTTCAATAGGAATTTATTTCCTTCTTCCATATGATCTGGTGATCCGGCAGACACTGGTTCTGGTCTGTTTTGGACCCACAAGTGCAATTGCGCCGGCTTATACTGGAATGTGTGGTGGAGATGAAGGGCTTGCAAGCTGTATCAACAGTGTATCGATCATCATCAGTATGATAGTCATGACCGGACTGATTGGAAGCTTTGGTTTGTTTTAGAAGGAATTTACAAATACGCAGATTCTGACCAATAATCATGATGAAAAAGAGCACCATTGCCGGCAATCTGGCAAGGGTACTCCGAAAGGTTGAAAAATAGAAAATTTACGAGGCGAGAGAAGATGAAGATAAAATCAGTTGCAGTTTTAGGTGCGGGAGCAGTAGGCTCTTATGTGATCTGGGGGCTTTCTGAAAAATCAGATATCCGGCTTGGAGTGATCGCTGAAGGAGAAAGAGCAGAACGTCTGAAAAAGAACGGATGTGCGATCAATGGCAAGATTTACCATCCGGAGGTGTGGACTCCGGACGAGGCACATGATGTGGATCTGATGGTGGTTGCTTTGAAATACGGTTCACTGGAAGGTGCTTTGGAGAGTATACAAAAAGCAACAGGCGAGCATACGGCAATCATGAGTCTGATGAACGGTGTTGACAGCGAAGAGATCATTGGCAGAGCAGTGGGGATGGAGCATGTGTTACCGGCACTGATCAAAGTGGCTTCACATAAAGAGGAAGATGGTTATCATTTTGATCCGCCGACCACACTTGGAATTATTTTTGGAGAACCATCTGCACCGTTTGACAGTGAGCGTGTGAAAGCGGTGGAAGAGCTGTTTAAGGATACTGGGATTCATTTTCGGTCAACCGAATATATTCAGGAAGAAATCTGGTGCAAGTTCCGTCTGAATGTGTGCAGCAATCTGCCGCAGGCGATTCTGGGGGCCGGTGTGGGCTGCTACCGGGACAGCGTCCACATGAAGGCCATCAGCGATGGCCTGCGCCGGGAACTGGAAGCCATTGCAACTGCACGGGGCATTGATCTGCGCATTGCAGATGCCGTCAGCCACGGATGCGCTGTTCCTGCCACAGCCCGTTATTCCACTCTGCAGGATCTGGATGCCGGACGGCATACAGAGATCGATATGTTTTCGGGTGCGCTGATGCGGATGGGAAAGGAGCTTGGGATTCCCACGCCGTATAACGAATACACCTACCACATGATCAAGGCCATGGAAGAGAAAAATGACGGCCTGTTCGATTATGATGGCACGGAGGAACCCACCTGGGCAAAATAAAGCGACTGCCTTGTCAGGTTTCGGCGCGTCCACTCCCAGGTCACCGGAAGCACTTTTGGCTGTATTTTGCTTTTGAAATATGGTATAATTACCGTATTGGTATTGGGAAAAGGAGAGTAAACGAACGTGGAACTGGAACAGGCACGCAAACGCGCGGAAGAGCTGCGCGTGATCATTGAAAGGAACAACCGTTTATACTATGATCAGGATGCCCCGGAGCTGGAGGATTTTGAATATGACGCTTTGACCCGGGAGCTGAAAACACTGGAGGCAGAATTCCCGCAGCTGGTCACTGCGAATTCCCCGACCCAGAAAGTGGGCGGCACCCCCAGCGGGCGCTTTGCCAAGGTGACGCATGCTGTGAAGATGGAAAGCCTGCTGGATGCGTTTTCCTACGATGAATTGCGCGATTTTGACCGCCGGGTGCGAGAAGCCGGGATCGAGCCAGAATATGTCGTCGAGATCAAGATCGACGGCCTTTCCTGCAGCCTGGAATATGAAAACGGTGTGCTAGTGCGTGCTTCCACCCGCGGTGACGGCGTGGTGGGTGAAGATGTGACAGCCAATGTCAAGGCCATCAAGCGCATTCCAAAGACTTTGAAAAATGCCCCGGAATATCTGGAAGTGCGCGGCGAGGTCTACATGCCGCACGATGCCTTCCAGCACCTCTGTGCGGAACAGGAATTACAGGGTGCGGCACCCTTCAAAAATCCGCGCAATGCTGCCGCAGGGTCTCTGCGTCAGAAGGATTCTAAGATCACCGGCAGCCGGGGGTTGTCCATCTTTGTTTTCAACGTCCAGCAGGTGCGGGGCAGGGAGCTGACCAGCCATGCCGAAAGCCTAGACTACCTCAAGAGTCTGGGCCTGCCAGTCTCTCCGCGTTATCATATCGTGCACGATATCGAGGATGCCATTGCAGAGATCGAGCAGATCGGCCAGAACCGTGCCGCACTGGATTTTGATATGGACGGTGCCGTGATCAAGGTGAACAACTTTGCACAGCGGGAACTGCTGGGCTCCACCAACAAATTCCCGCGCTGGGCCATTGCGTTCAAGTATCCGCCCGAGGTCAAGGAGACTACATTGCGCAGTATTGAAGTCGGCGTGGGACGCACCGGCGTTCTGACTCCCACTGCCTGCTTTGACCCGGTGTTTCTGGCAGGTACCACGGTTTCCCGTGCCACCCTTCACAATGAAGATTTTATCCGTCAACTGGGTCTGTGTATCGGAGATACCATTCAGGTGCGCAAAGCGGGTGATATCATTCCGGAGGTCATCGGTGTGACCCGCCATGAACCGGATGCTCAGCCTTACCAAATGCCGGAATTCTGCCCCTCCTGCGGTGCCCCGGCAGTGCACCTGGAAGATGAAGCCGCATTGCGCTGTGTCAACCCGGAATGCCCTGCACAGGCACTCCGCAATATCATCCACTTTGCATCCCGGGATGCCATGGACATCGACGGTCTGGGCACCATGGTCGAAGACTTCATCCATGGTGC
>OLIW01002940.1_pt1 | contig 11621 bp, 6 predicted proteins | sample 1601321 | NCBI WGS metagenome assembly OLIW01 (sample SAMEA2452114, study PRJEB22498) | human gut metagenome | reverse complement strand
ATTCCATGGGGGTGCTTTTGGGGCAGCGGGAAAATTTTTGGGGAGAGCTTTCCATATTCGTATCTTTGGGAGGTGTAAACTTCGCAGTTTGCGTTCTTGCAGTATCCGGAATTGTAATTTCCGCAATATACGGATTGAGGGCTGTGGCTTCTATTTTTTACGGTCCGGAATCCGAAGTGGTGGCAAGGGCCGATGCGCGAGACATCGGTGTTGTAGAGAGAATTCCCGCAGTGCTATTGCTTGCGGCTTTGATTGTCGTAGGTTTTTGCCCCCAGCTTTTGACTTCCGCTTTAGATGCAACCCTCTCTAACGTGGCTTCTTTTAACAATCTTTTGCTTAAGTAGGTTATGGAACTTGAAACTGTTAAAAATTTAATGCCCTCTTGCGCGGATTGGTACGCGCTTTTGCCGGAGTTACTCTTGGCGGCTTCCGCCGTCTTGCTAATGCTGTTGGGCGCAGTATTGCCCAAGGCAAGAATGCTTGCAGCGTCGCTTTCTGTTCTTTTGTTTGCTGTTCTGACCGGCTTTTCGCTGTGGTTTTTCAGGCATGGGGCGTGCCCTGCTAGCGCCTTCAACAATATGTTGAGCCTGCCGAATTTCACATGGTTTTTCTGCCTTTGCGGGCTATTGAGCTCTGTGATGGCTTGCAGGTATTTTTCAAAGGAAGGCACTTGCAATGCCGGAGAATTGTACGGCATTTTGTTTGCGGCGGTGGCGTCGCTTTCGCTCTTTACCCGCTCATCTCACTTGATGTTCTCTTTCGTTGCGTTGGAGGCTTCGGCTATTTGCTTTTACGCTTTGGTCGCTTGGAATAGGCGCGATGCAGCCTCGCTTGAGGCGGGCGTGCGCTACCTGATATTAAGCGGCGCAAGCGGAGCGTTTTTCCTCTTGGGCATAGCCTTTGTCTACGGGGCTTCGCTTTCAGGCGCGGGCGCGGACTTGCTCTACTTTGAAAACTTTGCAAAGGGGGCCGACATACCTCTATTTGCAGCGGGTTTTGTGATGTGCCTTGCTGCGGTATTTTTTAAACTGAGCGCATTTCCATTTCATTTTTGGGCTCCGGAGGTCTATCAGGGTGCACCCAGCCCGGTTAGCGCCTTTTTGGCGGTTGCTTCAAAATCGGCGGCTGTATTGGTTGCTCTTTTTATGTTGCTCTCGGTATCTTACGACGGTCAGACGCCTGTGGCAAACTTTGAAAAGCTAATAATTGCCCTGTCTGTAATAGCGGCAGCCGGCATTATAGTTGGAAACTTCGGTGCCCTCGCAGAGAAGTCCGCGAAGAGAATCATAGGTTTTTCGGGCATATCGCACGCGGGCTATCTTATGGTTCTTATAGTTTCCGCCCTGGTTTTGTTAAAAAATGGGCAGAATGCCGTCTTTGTAGATGTGAGCGTAAAGCTGTATTTGATATCTTATCTATTTGCAGTTTACGGAATAATGTTTATACAAAACTTCTATTCGGAGGCCTCGGATGCGCTTGTCAAGACTTGCGATTACCGCGGTTTGTGGAGGCGCCACCCGCTGTCGGCAGCATCGCTTAGCGTTGGTTTGGCTTCGCTTGCCGGAATTCCGCCAACGGCCGGATTCTTTGCAAAATTGTTTGTATTGTTTCTTGCATTCGCGGCGCGCCAGTACGTGCTTATGGCCGTTTTAATTTTGGGTTCGGTGGCGTCAATATACTACTATTTTAACTGGATTAGGGAGGCTTTTTCAGCTGGAGAAGAGGATACAAAGTTTGAGTCTGAGAGGGGGTCGGGTGCGATAGTCCTCGCAATTACCATGGCTTCGCTGTTGGTGGGCATCTTCTTTATGTCGCTACTTGCAATACCTTAATTAAAGGCAATTTTCCAACTCGGCGGACTTCTATTTTGAGGTCCGCCGTTTTTTTATACAACTATTGAGCGAATTTTTTATTTTGTGGTTGAGCAGGAGCGCCTGTGCGCTTTATAGTTAAAGCCTTTATTTTTTTAGTGTTTTTTTGATGAAAGAGGATAATCCCAAAAAGGTTTCGAAAAGCAGGGCGAGCGCTAAATTGCAGCCCCCTGTTGATTCCATTGTGGGCAGGGAGTTGCCACATAGCTTGGATGCGGAGCAGGGGCTTCTCGCGAGTATCATTCTAGACGGCAGAGGCACCGTATTAAACGAGTGCATTGCCGCAAAGCTAAAGGAGGATTATTTCTATTACGCGGCGCACAGAAAGATTTTTTCGGCAATACTTTCGCTATTTAACGAGGGCAAGGAAATCGACGATATACTGCTTCTAAATAAATTGGAGAGCTTAAACCAGCTCAAGGAAGTAGGCGGCATTGAAAAAATAAACGAGATTGCCGGAAGGGTTGAGACTTACGCCCATTACAAGCACTGGCTGGAGATAGTGCGCGAAAAATACTTCTTGCGCACCCTAATTTTGACTTGTGCAGACACTATTGAAAGGGCAAATACGAACGCGGACTCTCTCGATGCATTTTTGGAGGACGTTGAGTCTAAGGTTCTGGCGATAAGTCAAGATAGGGTTACGGATTCGGCGCGCAGGGTTGGCGAATCGGTAGAGGCGGCCATAAGCATGGTAAATAAGCTCATCTTAAACCGCGGCGAAGTCTCCGGAATACCGACCGGGTTTAAGGATTTGGACGATTTGACTCGCGGTTTGCACGGCAAGGAGATGATAGTTATTGCGGGGCGCCCTGGAACTGGCAAAACATCCATTGCCCTAAACATTGCAGAGGCTGCCATATTTAACAGGAAAAAGCCGGTTCCAACTCTCGTATTTTCGCTTGAAATGGGCACGGAGCAGCTGATAATGCGAATGCTTTGCGCAAGGGCCAATGTAAACCAACACAAGTTGCGCCAGGGCACAATAGCAAATGCGCAAACGCAGGACATTCAGAAAGCGGGAATGGAGCTTAGGGAGGCGCCGCTTTGGATAGACGATAGCGCCGACGTAAATATCTTAGAAATGCGCGCGAAGGCTCGAAGGTTAAAGCAGCAGCACGGAATAGGTCTAATAGTTGTAGACTACTTGCAGCTTTTAAAAGGCGTCGATAGCAGGGTTCCGCGAGAGCAGCAAGTGGCTGAAATTTCGAGGGGAATGAAGGCCATGGCCAAGGAGCTAGACGTGCCCGTAATAGTATTGGCCCAGCTAAACCGCGAAACAGAAAAGGAAAACCGAGATCCGCGCGCCAGCGACTTGCGAGAGTCAGGCTCCATAGAGCAGGATGCCGACGTAATACTTCTGCTAAGCTGGCTTAAGAAGGGGGAATCGGAGGCGGCCTCGCAGGACGGCGCGCAGCTTGTGGGCGACCAGCGCCTGGTAAAACTTATAATTGCAAAGCAAAGAAGCGGTCCGACAGGCAGTATAACCTTGATGTTCAACCGCAATTTAACAAAATACTCAAATTATTCAAAGAGAGATGATGATATTTAAAACCATAAGGAGGCTATTTGTAGCCCTTGCTCTAATTGTTGCCTGTTCGGCTTTCGGACAGTTGCAGCAGCGGCTGATAGTCGATAAAATCTCGGTAGATGTCGAGGGCCCGCAGAAAGTCTCAAACGACGCTGTCATGGCGCACCTCAAGGTGAGAAGCGGCTTGCCATTTGACCAAAACTCTCTTGAGATGTCGATAAAGTCCCTGTACGATACCGATTTGTATGAGCGCGTCGAGGTTACCAGAATACTGAATCCCTATGGAAAACTGGACCTTAAATTCATAGTCCGCCCCAAGTACAGAATTACAAATATAGCTTTCGTCGGCAACAAGGAGTACTCCACTTCAACTTTGCGCGATAAAATTTCAAGCTACGCCGGCGGCGTTTTGGACGATAGGCGCGTAAAGCGCGATGCCGACAAGATAAAGGAGCATTACAGGAAAAACGGCTACGCATTTGCGGACGTAAAGGTAAACATTGAAAAAAACGACGAGCTCGGAACTGGTGCTGTGGTTTTCAACGTTCAAGAGGGCGAGGATATAAAAATACAAAATATAAAATTTATTGGAAATAACAATATTCCAAGCGATGACCTCCTTGACCAGATGAAGACCACTACTTGGTGGTGGCTAATATCCTACCTTATGGATTATGGAAGGTACAAAGAGGATGATTTTCAGGCAGACATAATAGCGCTAAAGCAGTATTACAGAAACCACGGCTACCTAGACGTAAAAATTGACGATTCCAAGGTGAAGTTTGAATTCCCCGATTCAGACGGCGACATGGATATAGTTATAAGTGTAGATGAGGGCAAGCAGTACAAAGTTGGCAAAATAAGCTTTAAGAACAACAAGCTCTTTACGTCGGAACTGCTCATGCAGGGCATGGATATCTTTGAGGGCGATGTATTTGCGCCTTCTAAGGTGGATTCGTCCGTAGATTGGATAAAGAATTTCTACGGCCAGCACGGATACTTAGATACCGTCGTTAGAGCCTTGCGCCGCCCGAATGTCGAGACCGGCAATATCGACTTGATAATAGAAATTTACGAGGGCGAGCAGTTCTATTTAGACTCCATAAATATTCAGGGAAATACAAAATCAAAAAGCGAGGTAATTTTGCGAGAACTTGCGCTAGCTCCGGGCGATCTGTTCTACTTAGACAGTATGAAAGACTCCGAGGCTCGCCTGAAGAGCACCAGATTCTTTGACGAGGTTCACCTGTCTCCGGAAGAGACGAATATCCCGAACCGCAGAAACTTGAGGGTTGTCGTAAAGGAGGGCAGAACCGGCAATATCGTGTTTGGCGCGGGCTTTAGCACGGTTGAAAGTTTTGTCGTGACAGCGGAATTATCGCAGAGTAATTTCGACTTTTTAAACTACAAGAATATGTTCCAGGGAGCGGGGCAGAAATTCAGAATAAGGGGGTCTTTGGGGCTTGAGAGCAACCAGATATTGATAAGTTTTGAAAACCCCTGGATTTTTAACCGCTACTTGGCCTACGGCTTCGAGCTATATAGGACGGACTCAGGGTATTACTCCGACGAATATAGCGAGTTGCGCACGGGTATGATGAATTACTTGCGCAAGAATTTGTTTGAAATGGTAGAGGCACGCTTGGCCTATACTATAGAGGACGTAAACATATACGACGTGCAGTCAAACGCGCCCGAGACAATAAAAAAGGAGGACGGGCACCGCTCGATTTCCGAGATATCACTGAGCTTTTTGCGCGATACTCGCGACAATTTGATGATGCCTACGGAAGGTACGAGATTTGAATTTTTGCAGCAGGTTGCGGGCGGCCCCCTAATGGGGCAGACCAATCTATACAGAATTGAAGCCAGGGCGGGGTGGTGGATACCGATGTCAAAAAAGTTTGGCGAGTATTCCGTGTTTAGATACGGCAATCAGGTATTGTCGTTCGTAGGAAGGACAGGTTCCGTTATGGGCTACGGCGGCAAGGAAGTTCCGTTTTTTGAAAAGTACTTCTTGGGCGGCGCGTACAACATGAGGGGCTTTGACTACCGCAAGGTTGGCCCAATAGATCCGGCAACGGGCGAGCCTGAGGGCGGCAACACCTTCGGATTTATATCAGTTGAGTATTCTTATCAGATAATAGAGCCTTTAAGAATCGCAATTTTCTACGATATTGGCTTTGTAAACGCCGATTCTTGGGACTGGAATATGAGCAATTACAACGACGACTTTGGCATTGGCTTTAGAATTATGTTAATGGGCGCGCCTATGCGCATAGATTTGGGCATTCCAATAACATCTGGAAAATATAACAATGATGGCTTGCAATTTAATTTTTCCTTTGGTACGGTGTTCTAATTGTTTGATTTAAATATCTATTGGCACATTTTAATTTAATCTCAAAGACAGGAAAAAATGAAAAGAGTACTAACAGTATTGACATTGGCGTTTGGCGTTTGCGTGGCGAGCGCCGCCGATTTGGTTATATATGTAGTTGATATGGCGCAGGCCTATCAGAGCTACTACAAGACTAAGCAGGTTCAGCAGCAGTTTGCCTCGGCTGTCGATGTGACAAACAACGAGCTAAAAGCCATGGACGAAAAGCGCGTAAAGCTCATTGCAGAGCTTCAGGAAATTGAGAAAAAGAGCAAGAATACGGCTTTGACAGAGGAGGCTAGGAAGGAAATCGAAACTAAGGAACTTCAGCCGAAACTCGCCGAGTTGAAGACCTTGGTTACCAATATGCAGGGCTTGAAAAATCAGACCCAGCAGAAGCTTATGCAGCAGCAGAAGGAAGTTGTCGCGGAGCACAGGAAGGAAATTGTAAAGGTCATAGAGAAGGTTGCGGCCGACAAGAAGGCGGACTTTGTCTTTGAAAAGGGTGCGGTTTATTTCAGCAAGCCCGCTAGCGACATAACAGAAGACGTTATTTCTGCACTGAACGCAACTGCCCCGAAGAATTAATTTCTTGTTTTTATTTTGCCTGAGCGCCCCTTGTGTGGGCGCTTTTTTTTGCTCTAAAAATAGTTCTATCTCTCGGATTTTTAAGGCAAATTTTTAAATGTTTTAAGACTTGTTGCACAGAGTCTCTAAAAAGCGCAATATTGTCTTACACGCCTCTTAGAAGGCGTAAAAATTCGTCTGCTTTTCAAGATTTAAAACTCGATTTTTGCTCTATCTCTAGAGATATTTTGAAGATGACTGTGCATTCTAAACTTTCTAGCTTTCAGATTATCCATAAAATAAAAAAATATTTATTATTTATAAATAATGTGAGTAATAGGTAGGCATATTCTCTCAAATTTCAGAAAATCAAGTTTTCCTCTAAGGCTTTATCTTTTTATTTTATAAAATTAAGCCATCCAAAACGTATTACTAGAGGAAGTCGATTTTATGTTGAAGTGTTCTACCCTAAAATCTCTTTTTTTAAGCATCATAGTTTTAGTAAAGGTTGGCTTGTTTTTGCCCCTCAAATTCCCTTTTATTCAAAGTTGAGAATTTAATTCGGCAGGGCTTTGTATTGAAAATTTTATTCTTGAAATCTATAACAGTATGACCATTATTGTCCAAGTTACATACATTGCGTGAAAACCAACTTAAAAATCAAAAATGAAGGAAATTTTAGCCGACTTGTCTGCGCAGCTTAAGGTTTCGCACATGCCGAAATCTAAGTTTATTGAAAATTATTTTATAGATATGATAAATGAGGGCGTTCTCAAAAAAGGTATGAAATTGCCCTCGATAAACGAGCTTGCGGGAAAGTGCAAAATAGCTCGCGAGACTGTCGTTAAAAGCTACAATCTCTTAAAGAGCAAGGGGCTTATTGAGTCGCGGCACGGCAAGGGCTTTATAGTAATAAAGTCCAAATACAAAAAGTCGGTAAATGTGTTTATATTGCTAGATGTTATGAGCAACTCCTACAAGGAGCAACTCGTCAGGGGGCTAAACGAAAACTTGGGAAATAAGATTTCTATAACCTGTTTTGCCCACCGCTACAACCCGGAGATGTTTGTAAATTTAATTGAGGACGCAATAGGGCGCTATGAGTATTATGTGGTCTTTGCTATGAGAGACAAAAGCACATTTAAGTCCGTCTTAAAAATACCTCAAAATAGGTTGCTGCTCTTGGACGTTCCGGCGGATATTCCGGACTGCGAGTCTTCGTACATATACCAAAATTCCGATGAGAATTTCTACAAGGCTCTGAGCGAATCCCTACCTTTTATTTCAAAATACAAAAAGTTTTACATGATTTTTGATCCAAGTGGAACACATCCGGTTGAGAGAATTTCAGCCTTTAAGCGCTTCTGCTCTGACAATTCCTTGGATTGCCGGATTCTGGACGATTTTTCGGAAGCATATCTGGAGAAGGGCGCGTTCTTCATGGTTATGGACGACAATCATCTAGTCGATATTCTACTTTCAGCGAAGGACAAGGGGTTGAAAGTAAAAGATGACTTTGGCGTTATTTCCTACAATGACTCTCCTATAAAGAAGGTCGTGGCTGACGGTGCGGCAGTTATATCAATAAACTTCTACAATTTGGGTAAGATGCTTGCCCAGCAACTGCAGGATTGGAATCCAAATTTGCGGGAGGTTGTGCCAACTTACTTCATAAGGCGCGGAACTGTTTAATCTTTAAAAGTCCTTCTCGCGCTCGTGGGAAGGGCTTTTTTTGTGCCATTTTGCGCAGGGTTTATTTTTGAGAGCCTGAGATTAACTAGCTAGTTATGCAACTTTACTTGAATGTAAAGCGTGGAGTTTGCCTCGACCTACTCACAGCATAGGGCAAATATGGGTTGATTAAATTTATTTGCTCTGAATTTTTAGTTAGCTAAGAACTTTTATTTAAATAAGCAATTTCTATAATATTAAATAAAAAAAACGGCGCTCAAATCGGGGTAAAAGCGATTTGAGCGCCGGATTAAATATTTTTTTTGATGGCAACTAGTTTGCGGCGCGCTTTCTTTTGTGTGTGAGAATTACCGCAAGTATAAATAGAGCAAAGAGCGCAAGTCCAAAGTAGCCCTGCTTTGTCCACAGCACAAAGAAGCTCGCGCTTCCCGAGACAAGCACAGAGCAGGCCATAAGCGCATTCCACAAAACCCTCTTTTTGCCGGCCGGAACATCTTTGCCCAAGATGTTCTTATTGTTCATCATTAAGAAGAAACATGTGTATGCTATAGGCAGAAGAACCAGTGCAAATACCGATGTTGGAACCGCCAAATACATAAGCGCGCCCTCCCAGAAAAATGGCATCAAGATACCAACGCACACTATGAGAGAACCTATCATCTGTATTTTTCCCTTTGCGGGCTTGTTGAGAAGCTCGCAGAAGCAAAGCCCGTTTATTAGCATTAGCATTGTTGTTGCGTTTAGAGCCATTGCAAGAACTCCGAATCCGAACACGTACTTGGCAACTTTGTCGCCGACTAGCGGCTTTAGCGTGTCGGAAAGGTTGAGGGCGTCGCGGCGCACCAAAATTGAAGCCATCATTTTTTCCGGTTCGGGAAGGGCATCGCGGGTCTTTTTAAGTTCCGCTTCAAATGTCTTCTCGCCCTTTAGTTTTGGATTTTGCGCAAGCAAGATAGTTTCGGCTCTCATATCCAGCAGGGCTTCGTACTCCCTTACGAGATTTTTGGGAGGCTCAATCTTAGTGCCGTCTTGCGCGTAGGCAGGCGTGACAAGGCCAACTACCGGACGCGCGTGGAATTGCGATGCGGCGGCTATCACTACGCAGCCCGTAGCTAATATAAAGGGAATAAATAGACCGGTGGAGAGGTCGAAAATCGCAAGTCCGCGGAAGTCTCTATCCCAGCCCTTTCTGAGCATGGAGTAGGGCAGAAGGAAGGTCATATTTATGCCGACTGCCGTAGCTGCCGCAGCTAGCATTACGTCTCGCTGGTGCTCGACTATGTAGGCAGTCCAGAACTCCCTTGACGATTCGCTAAGTTTGTCGAGGAAGGGTGCAAAAGTGCTGGATGGCTCAAATAGGGTCGAAATTGTGGGAACAAAACCGCGCATAATCTCTCCAAAATCTATTGCGCCGGAGTATATCAATAGCCCCACAACGCCCATAAAGCACAGGACTACGCAGCCCACCATTATCTTTATTAGAATCTCAAATATTTTTACGCCCACTCCGCCTGCATTGTAGAGCGAAACTACCGATATTGTTATGATTAAAACTATTGGCGCTATAATTAACTTTACCGTAAATTCGTCAAAACCCTTAAAGAAAGGCTCAAATAAGTTTTGCCCGATTGCCGCCGTAGCAAGCGCAAATTGGGGCATAGACCAAACTATATTTGCAAGCATTGAAGCTATTAGCCAGCCCCAACCCAACACAGGGCTAATTTCAGCATTTATAGCCCTTAGTGGACGCTTGCCCATAGACAGCGTGACATACGCTATGGCGCTCATCATTATTATACCTAAAAGCATTGCAAATGGCTGCAGCCATAGCATTGCAAAACCGCCTATAACTCCCAAGTAAAGCGATGAGGCCAAGGAGCCGCCACCCAGAGTTATCGCACTTTGCAGCCAGCCCGGACCGGAAAACTTTGCGTAGGTTTTTAGCGTCGCGAGCTTGCCGTCGCTTTGGGCTTTTAAGATTTCGGCGCGCTGCAACTCAACTTTTGGATTTGTCGTGTTTGTAGTTTCTGTTTCGCTCATTTTTTTTACGTTAGATTAGTTGTACCGCATTCGGAATGTTTCATATAGAAATTCCATTCAATTTTAATTCGCGCGCTTAGTCAAATAAATTTACTGACTAAATCGTTTGAGTAACAAAGCTTTGAAATAAGTTAATTCGCGCCTCGCCCTCAAAGAAATTTCACTCTTTAATTGAGAAGTATTCTCATTTTAGTGTTTGACTTTTAATCGTATTCTAAAACAATGCAGGCGGACAAAGTAAATAAACCCATTTGAGGAAATCCGCATATGAAGTATGTCTGCAAAATTTGCGCTTATGTTTACGACGAGCAGCGCGAGGGCGTTAAGTGGCAGGATCTGCCAGAAAACTGGCTTTGCCCCGTTTGCGGGGCCGGGAAGTCGCTATTTGAAAAACAAGATTCTCAGGAGCCAGAATCTAAGGCGGCGGTTTCAGATGCAGAGCAAACGGCGGCAGATGCAATTGTAAGCAGCTTAGTTGCAAGCGGAGTGCGCTGCGCCTTTGGAATGGTTGGTCACTCCATTCTCGGAGTTGCGGATGCGCTTCGCAAATTTTCTGAGCAGGGCAAGATGCGCTTTGTGAGCATAAGGCACGAGGGGGCGGCGGCCTTCGCGTGTTCTGCGTATGGAAAGCTCATGGCAAAGCCTGCTATGGCAATTACTATCGCGGGGCCGGGGGCTACAAATTTAATGACGGGGCTCTACGACGCAAAGCTCGATTCAGCACCCGTTTTAGCCCTCACCGGGCAAGTTGACAGCAAAACTTTGGGCCGCTACATATTTCAGGAAATCGATTTGCTTAGCGCATTTAAAGACGTGTGCGTCTTTCAGGCTCAACTGGCCTCAAACTCGGATTTCTCTGCACTTGCAAACATGGCTTTTAAAATGGCGCAGTTAAGGGGTGGGGTGTCGCAGTTAGTCTTGCCGGACGATGTTCAGACGCACATTGTAAAGACTCCGAACGCTTCTACTTGCGAGGTTCAGGGCAGCTTGCAAAGCCCATTGGATTCTGATATGGAAAACTTGGCAAAATTTTTGAATGCCTCAAAGCGCCCATTTATTTTGGCGGGTGCAGGTGCGCGCGATTCTGCCTATTTAATAAAGAAACTTGCCGAGAAGTTAAAGTGCCCCGTGGCGACGACCTATAGGGCAAAGGGGCTCATAGAGGATAGTTTCAAGTATTCATGCGCAGTGGCAGGCTTAAGTGGAACTGCAGTTGCGGCAAAAATGCTTGACGAGAGCGACTGCATTTTGGCCTTCGGCTGCGGACTTAGCAAGCACACGTCTCTGCCGATGGGTAAAACTTTGGTGCAGGTAGATTGCGATGCCTCTGCATTTGGCAGGCGGCGCAATCCCGATTGTGCGGTATTGGGCGATTGCGCCTTGGTTTTGGATAAGTTGCTGGAATTGCCGCTTAAAGATTTTGAAGATAGAAGCGAGGATATAGCGCGCGCTTGGCAAGATTGGCGAAACTCAAAGCGGGATTTGGCGGGCGGCGAAGTTTTCAATTCGGCGGCGGCTTTGGAGGGTTTGTCGGGAAAAA
>OLIW01002921.1_pt1 | contig 11688 bp, 9 predicted proteins | sample 1601321 | NCBI WGS metagenome assembly OLIW01 (sample SAMEA2452114, study PRJEB22498) | human gut metagenome | reverse complement strand
TTCCGCGGCACGTTTCCGGCCATCCGTCAGGATGCCTTCTGCCACCACTACGATGTAACCCCTATTACGGGAGCAACCATTTCATCGCGCGGAGTAGCAGAGGCGGTCAATACCGCGCGGAGCTATATGGAAAAATATCTTTTGGGAGGGCCGGTATATGGAGAACAATAATAAAAAGTCATTGGCCCGGATTTTTAAGGAAGGCGCAATAACCAACAACCCGACCTTTGTTATGGTGCTGGGGATGTGCCCGACCCTGGCAGTTACTACTTCGGCCTTTAACGGCTTCGGCATGGGAGTATCTGTTATATTCGTGCTGCTTTGCTCCAGCCTGCTGGTTTCGGCGTTCAGGAAGTTTATACCCGACCAGGTCCGTATACCCTGCTTTATTGTGATTATAGCGTCTTTTTCCACCATCGTTCAGATGCTGCTGGAGGCGTTTCTGCCTTCCCTCAATGCATCCCTGGGCATATTTATACCCCTTATAGTGGTCAACTGCATAATTCTGGAGCGCGCCGAGAGCTTTGCTTCCAAAAACGGGCTGCTGGCTTCGGCGGCTGATGCGCTGGGGACGGGCGCGGGCTTTACCGTTGCCCTTACGCTTATAGGTAGCATACGGGAGCTTTTGGGTTCGGGCAGCATATTTGGCTTTAGAATTCTGCCCGAAAGCGTTCCGGCGATAAGCGGCTTTACCATGACTGCCGGCGGGTTTATTACTTTAAGCGCTGTACTGGCCATTCTGGCGGCCATACGCAATAAAAGGGGGAATAAGGCGTAATGGACGGAGTAATAAATATCCTGGGCATAATAGTCAGCGCAATCATAGTAGATAATTTTGTATTTTCAAGAGTTATGGGCATCTGCCCCTTTATGGGGGTTTCTAATAAAGTTAAAACGGCGGTGGGCATGGGGGCGGCAGTTACCTTTGTTATGGCGCTGGCTTCGGTTATAACCAACGTGCTGTACAACTATGTGCTTCTGTACTTTAACGTTACATACCTCCGAACGCTGGTATTTATACTTGTTATCGCTTCTCTTGTACAGCTTGTGGAAATGATAATAAAGAGGGTAAGCGTTACTCTGTATGAGGCGCTGGGCGTTTATCTGCCGCTAATTACAACAAATTGCGCCGTTTTGGGCGCCGCTATCTTGAATATTGACAACGGATATGATATAATAGAATCTCTGGCGTTAGGCATAGGCGCTGCGCTTGGCTTTACGCTGGCGCTGGTGCTTATGGCGGCTATACGGGAGCGTCAGGAGACGGTAAATCTTCCCAGGGCAATGAGGGGAAAGCCCATTGCGCTTATGATGGCCGGGCTTATGTCCCTTGCGTTTCTTGGATTCTCAGGCATGATGAATTAAGGGGGCTTTGGAAGTGACCATTTTTATTGCCAGTATTTGCATTGTCGCAGGGCTGGGACTTATTTTAGGGCTTGCTCTGGCGCTTGCTGATAAATATATAGCCGTTCCTCTGGATGAAAAGCAGGAGCAGATATTAGACCTGCTGCCGGGCGCAAATTGCGGCAGCTGCGGCCTTGCCGGCTGCGGCGCTATGGCTAAGGCTCTTTCTGAGGGCAAAGCCTCCCTCTCCCAATGTCCCGTGGTTAACCAGGAAAGCAGGAACAAGCTGGCCGGTATTTTGGGAGTTGAGGCCGAAACGGTAATGCCGACGGCGGCCTTTGTGGGCTGTCAGGGGGGGAAACGCTGTTTGGACAGAGCGGATTATACGGGATTAACCGACTGCCGTGCTGCCGCTGCTGATGGGAAAAAGGGCTGCCCGTATGGCTGCGTAGGCCTGCTAAGCTGCGTCAGGGTATGTCCATCGGGAGCAATAAGCCTTAATGAACACGGCGTGCCTGAAATTGATAAATCAAAATGCATTTCCTGCGGGCTGTGCGTAAAGGAGTGCCCTCATGGCTTGATAAGCATTAAGCCCCTTAATACGAAGGTGTATGTTTCATGCAGTGCGCGGGAGACAGGCAAAAAGGTAAAGGATGTATGCGCTGTGGGCTGTATCGGCTGCGGGCTGTGTGCTAAGGTATGTGAACAGGGCGCGATAACTATGACTAATCATTTGCCCGTAATTGACAACAATAAATGCATAGGCTGTCTCAAATGCGTTGAGCGCTGTCCGCAGAAAACCCTTAAATCAGGATGAATATAAATTTGCTATACAACCGGCACGAGCCGTAGAGATAAAGGAGAGATGACAAATGAAAAAGCTTGCGGTAATTGATGTTGGCTCAAATACGACTAGAATGGTGGTGGTCAATCTTTATGATAACGGCTCCTATCGGATTGTGGACGAGCTCAAAGAGCCCGTGCGCCTTATTTCAGATATGACCCAGGATAATATAATCAGACCCCGGCGTATACAGCAGTTAATTAAGACCCTTCAGATGTTCAAGCGGCTTTGCACTGCTAATGATGTTGCGGACGTAATCCCCGTGCTTACTGCCGCTGTGCGCCGCGCCGCCAATCAGCGCAGCCTGCTGGACGAAGTGTATGCCGCTACAGGCATTAATCTTACGCTGTTGACAGGAGAGCAGGAGGCTATATACGTCTATCAGGGCGTAATAAATACAATGGATTTGGACGCCGGCGTAATAATGGATATAGGCGGGGGCACTGTGGAACTGGTGCATTTTGAGAAGCGCCAGGTTAAAAATCTTGCATGCCTTCCCTTCGGTACGGTGACTCTTACCGAGCAGTTCGGCCTGCATGATAAGGTTCAGCCCGAACAGATGGATGCAATAGAAGAATTTATTTCTGCGCAGTTTGACGAACTGCCCTGGCTCCAGAATATTTCAAATCTGCCCCTTATAGGAGTGGGCGGTTCCTTTAGAAACGTCGGCAAGATACTGCGCAAAAAGAAGAAATACAGCATGGATGTTGCCCATAATTATTTTATGACCGCTAAGGAAGTAAATCTGGTTTATGACGGCGTAAAAAAACTGGATTTGGACGGCAGGATGAAGATAAAGGGTTTGTCAAATGAACGCGCGGATATTTTCCTGGCTGCTTTGGCCGCGATGACCTCTTTGATAGGGCGTATTAACAGCAGCGATATATATGTAAGCTGCACAGGTATGCGGGACGGTATAATTTTTGAACATATAGATCCGCAGCTGGCGGTTAAGCCTACTCCCAATGTCCTGGATTTCAGCCTGAAAAATCTTTCGGGGCAGTATAATGAAAATCAGGAGCATGCCGAACGGGTGACTCAGATAGCGATATCCATGTTCGAGCAGCTCCGCCAACTGCATAAGCTGCCTAATTCCTATCTGCGCCTTATTAAGGCGGCAGGCATGCTGCATGATATAGGGCAGCGCATAAAATATTATGACCATCATAAGCATACCTTCTATATGATGATGAACGGCAATCTTTACGGTCTCAACCATAGGGACAGGCTTATGGCCTCCTTTATAGCGGCTTTTCACCGCAAGGAGGAGATGAAAAAGGACTATATCAAATACGGAGATATCATTAACGGCGCGGATATTGATATAATCAATAAGCTGGGCGTGCTGGTCAGGATTGCTGAGAGTTTTGACAGGTGCATGTCAGGAGTTATCACCGGCGTGAGCTGCGATATCCTGGGGGATTCGGTAATAGTTAAAACGGCGGCTACGGCTGACGCTTCCCTGGAAATTAAGGATGCGCTCACCAGCGGAAATATATTTAAAAAGGCCTACGGCAAGAATTTGGTTATTCTTTAATTAAAGGAGATAAAAATGATTAGCTGCAACTGGGAAAAGACATTTATAAAAGACGGAAAAGAAATTTTAAAAAATTACGTTGCTTCTGATAACAGCGCTTATAAGAGCACTATGGCTTATCAGATACTTTCGGCCCATAATACGTCGGGGGATATGACGCAGCTTCAGCTGAAATTTGACGCGCTTGCCTCTCATGATATAACCTATGTGGGAATTATTCAGACGGCACGGGCCAGCGGCCTGAAGGAATTTCCCGTTCCTTACGCGCTTACTAACTGTCATAACAGTCTCTGCGCCGTAGGCGGCACGCTGAATGAGGACGATCATGTCTTTGGCTATACGGCGGCGCGCAAATACGGCGGCATATTCGTGCCCCCGCATATTGCCGTAATACATTCATATGCGCGGGAGGAACTGGCAGGCTGCGGGAAAATGGTGCTGGGTTCGGACAGTCATACCCGTTACGGCGCTCTTGGCTGTATGGCTGTGGGCGAAGGCGGCCCTGAATTGGTCAAGCAGCTTTTAAGCAAGACTTACGATATTAATTATCCTGAAGTGATTGCAGTTATGCTTAAGGGCGCACCCCGGCCGGGTGTAGGACCTCATGACGTAGCCATAGCGCTTATTAAGGAGGTTTTTGCGGGCGGCCATGTTAAGAATAAGGTGCTGGAATTCATAGGGGACGGCATAAAGAATTTAAGCGTGGATTACCGCTGCGGCATTGACGTCATGACTACGGAGACCACCTGTCTCAGCTCCATTTGGGAAACAGACGAGGCTGTTAAGGAATATTACCGTATACATAAGCGCGAGCAGGATTTTAAGGAAATTAAGCCGGGCGAAATAGCGGGCTACGACGGTGTTATAGTTGTAGATTTGGATAAAATCGAGCCTATGATAGCGCTGCCCTTTCATCCCAGCAACGCTTACACCATACGCGAATTCAAGCGTAATGCGAAGGAACTGCTGGTTGATTTGGAAAACGCGGCTAATGAGCAGTACGCTTCTTCAGGCATAAAAAGCAAGCTGACGGATAAGCTCATTAACGGGGAATTTTATGTCGACCAGGGTATTATAGCGGGATGCGCCGGCGGTATCTTTGAAAATATTATGGCTGCTGCGGATATCTTGAGGGGCGGAAACACGGGCAGCGGAGAATTTGCCCTGAGCGTATATCCGGCCAGCCAGAGCGTATATTATGAGATAGTAAATAACGGCGGCATGGCTGCTTTAATGGGGGCGGGGGCCGTTATAAAGACAGCTTTCTGCGGCCCGTGCTTCGGCGCGGGGGATGTGCCAGCGCATAATGCTTTTTCTATACGTCACTGTACGCGCAACTTCCCAAACAGGGAGGGTTCTAAGCCTGGGGACGGCCAGATTTCCTACTGTGCGCTTATGGACGCGCGTTCTATCGCAGCTACGGCGCTCAACGGCGGCAGGCTTACCGGCGCGGATGAAATTGAGGCGGATTATAAGAAATATCCGTATACCTATCACGATGAGTTATATAAAAAGCGGGTATATAACGGCTATGGGCACCCGCATCCGGAAGAAGAGCTGGTGCTTGGGCCCAATATAGCCGACTGGCCCGAATTGCACCGCATGCCTGATAATCTGCTGATAAGGCTGTGCTCAGTGATAAGGGATAAGGTAACAACTACTGATGAACTTATACCGTCGGGCGAAACCAGCACTTTGCGTTCCAATCCTTATAAGCTGTCCGAATACGCCCTTTCGCGCAAGGATCCGGCTTATGTGGGCAAAAGCAAGGCTGCCCGCGCTCAGCAGGAGCTTTTGGACGGCGGCAGGCAGCTTGACGCTCAATATATCAAGGCGGCCAAAGAACTGGGAGCGGTTATTGACGGGAATATAGGAATAGGCAGCGCCATTTACGCCAATATGCCGGGAGACGGCTCTGCGCGCGAGCAGGCTGCAAGCTGTCAGAAGGTGCTTGGAGGCTGGGCAAATATAGCCCTTGAATACGCCACAAAACGGTATAGGAGCAATCTTATTAACTGGGGAATGGTGCCCTTTATCGTTTCGCAGGAGACGGCTCAGTTATTTGAAACAGATGATTTTATATATATTCCGGGCATAAAGGATGCTATTCTTTCCAAAGCGGAAAGGGTCAAGGGGTATGTTCTGAAGGATGGGCCTATGGAAATAACCCTGGAAATCCCCTCTATGACAGAGGATGAACGGGATATATTGGTCAGCGGCGGGCTTATAAATTATTATTCGGATAAATAATGCTGCCCTGCATTTTTCCTGGGTGTTTTTAATGAATTGAAGCGCGTTTTGGACGACGGACAGATAATTTTATCTGCGTCTTAAACGCGCTTTGTTTTTTAACCGCATAACAGGGCTTATGGGTCCAGGGGGGCGCGGCGTTTGCGGCCTGCGGCCGCCAGCCGGGCTTGCCCGGCTGAGGCAGGCAGAATGCCTGCCAAACGCCGCGCCCCCCTGGGCCCATAAGCCCTGTTATGCGGTTTAAAATAAAATGCGCAGACCATAAAAGCGGTTCTGCGCAATTTGAATAATTAACAGCTTTATTTTTGGGCTCTGCCTGTCTTGCCTACATAGTAGGTATAAGCATATTCATTATCCCCTCGTCAAGGACGGTAACTTCGCCCGAAGCGTATTGGCAGAGATTGAGGCGTTCACCGTTTAAAGTCATAAAATATATATTCTCCATACTTGCGTCAGACATAATAGACAATACTGCGTTTGCCATTACCTGCTTTGATATTTCTGTGCTTGTGCCCGTTTCCAGGTCAATCATGTGCAGAGTGCCGTATAAGGAAGCGATAGGATGGGATTCCAGTTCGCTTTCCTCGGTATTAATCATGTTGGTGAAATATAAAGCCTTTTTGCCGTCATTGGAGAGCATGGAACAGGAATAGTAGGATTCGTCCGTGCTGTTATAGATGGCCCCGGTGTTTTCTGCTACCAGTTTCCGCTCCTGGTCGCCTGTCACCATGTATAGGTCGGCAGTATTTCCGCTTCCGTTTTTAATATACAAAATACTGTCACAGGCCTCGTAATATACAAGCTCGTGAACGTGTTCATCCAGCTTTTTATCCTCAATCCTCCCATTGGACCATTCGATATAATGCAGGGTATGCCGGTCCGCGCTTACGCCGTGCATGAGGATATATCCCGTTTGCTGCTGGGTATTAAGATATATGGTATAAAGGGACTGTTCAAAACCGTTTGTTATAAGACAGTATGTGCGGCCGGATGAGGTAACATAGTTTATATCATATCTGCCCGCCATATCTCCGGGAGTGCTGTATAATATGCCCTGGGTCAAATCGGTTATGCCGCCGGAATTCATAAAGGCTGCATTCTGAGCCAGTTCGCGCTGCCTGAGATTATCAAGAGTCAGGGAATAGATGGTCCCCAATTCCAGTTCGGTGTCATAATCGGCCAGAAGGTATATCATGCTCCGGTCATCCGTAATGGAAGCTGCATATACATTATTTATGGTTACGCTGCGTTCGCCTGAAACTATAAGATAATCGTAAGTGATAGTATCTGCGTTCTGTGAAAGGCAGATATAGGCGCTGCCGTCACTTGACAGCCAATTCACTCCGTAGACGTCTTCCTGAATAATTTCGCGGTTTCCTTCCATATCGTATTTCATTAAATCGCCTATGCCTGTGCTTAACTCGCTGGTGTCATGACATTTAAGCGCGTAAAGATAGTTGCCGTCCGAACTGAAGCGCACGGAAGAGGGCTGTACGTTTATATCCAGCAGGATGGATGCATTGTTGTAATACAGCATAAGCATGCCTGTCTGCAATGCTGAATCCTCGTCAATTATGTAAGCGACCCTATCCATTTTATCAATAGTGCACCAGGACGTAACGCCTTTGGCAATGAGCTGATTAGAGCCGTTCTTATAATGCATAAGCTCGCCGCTGTCCTCGGCGTTTTTAAGATAAAGCAGTTCGTCGCTGCTTTGCGACCACACATAATCAAAAAGCTGAGCTTCCTCTATATCGTCGTTTTCATAAATTCCATCGCTTATGAGCTGGGCCTGGCCGTCTTTATAGATATAAAGGCTGCCGTTTTTTAAATAAGGAACGCAGGTTACGCTTTCAGGCAGCGAGTTTAATATATCGTGTTCGGCTGCCGCCGGATTTTTTTCGGGCAGCAGCAGTACCAGGGCTACTACAACAATTACAACCACAAGAATTATTGACGTAATAATTATAATCCCTTTGCGGTTTTTGAAAAGGCTTTTCAGTTTCATTGCGGGGTTCCTTTCGCTAATCAATATTTATGCGCACAAGATCAAAAGGCGTTACCATGCCGAGCAGCTGGCCGTTATTTGAACCGTCGTGCGTAATAAATACGGCGCCGATGCTCAGACCGGTATTGACCGTTTTATTGAATATGTTGTCTATATCGTATATATCGGCATTGGCATCAACCGAGAAAAAAGCTTCGGTGCGCTTGGCATTGTTTATGCGGTAATAAGGCTCCATCTGCGCGATGGTAAGCTCTTCATTTATATTCGATATGCCTTTGGCGCTGATATAGGCGGTCAGTGCGCTCATGGAAAACACCCCGGCAAGCTGCCCGTCTTCAATTACGGGTACATAGGCCGCACCTGATTTATGCATGCGCCGCATCAGTTCTGCGATTTTATGATGGGGTTTGGTGGTCAGCAGTTCAGAATAGGGGTGCGCAATGCTGTCCAGGGCCAGGGGAGCCTGAGTCATAAGCTGTATAATCTGGCGCATCTTTTCTATAGTAATATCCGAGGGGCGCGCTATGGGCTCGTCTGTCGTAGTGTCGTGCACTACCACGTTGCGCAGCTTGGCATAGATAAGCAAATCCACATAAAAGCGGGATATGATATGGTCCCCTTTTGTGCGCAGAGTATTGACTTTTTGAGTAAAGGACATGTCATTTTTCTCTACGCCCAGGCTTTTACTCAGACAGTCATCAATTATATTATACAGTTTTATAAATTCCAGAGCGTTTTGTTCGCTGAAGCCCATTAGGATTCTCCTAAGCTTTTGTATTAGACAAGCGCATTTTTATCTTTCATTAATCCATTGCTTATCAGCCGCAGAAAGATTAATGCATGGCTGCGGAAACAAATCAAATTTATCATATTATAACACAAAAGTGTCCTATGCGCATAATATCTTTTGTAAACAAATATAATTACAGCCTGATGAAAGGGCTTGATATATTTTCTGCTGGCGCCGGCAATGTATGCTTTAGGCAGAATTGAGCAATAACGGAGGAAAGCATATCTGAGCCATATATATAATTACCGTGATTTTTGCCCTTTACAATTAATAAATGGGAATCAGCAATGGCTTGAGCTATTTGCAGCGTGTGCTTTAGCGGGAACACATCCTTTTCGCCTGCTATGATAAGGGAGGGTGCGGCTATACTGCCCAGCGTTTGAGGCGGAATTTCAGGCTGATTCAGCATTAAGCGCAGCTTTGGATCTCTTTTAAAAAGGTATTCCAGCTGCATGCTTATCAGGACATGCGGCTTAAAGGCTTTAACTGAAAGATTGGCGCCTGCCGCTATAAGGGAAGAAATGCATTCGGGATAGTTAGCGGCCAGAAGCAGTGCAATAATACCCCCGTCGCTGAAGCCCATAAGATGCGGTTTTTTAAGTCCCAGGCTCTGAATTAAGCCATAGATATCCTGCGCCATGAGATAATAATCTAAAGGCGCATTTTCGCTTTTGCCATGACCCCGGCTGTCAGGCATATAAAGTGTAAATATGTCTTTTAGGCTTTCGGCGAGGGGAGTGAAGATTTCATGAGATTCATTATTTCCGTGCAGCAGTAGAAGCGGGGGACCTTGCCCTAATTTTTCGCAATATAATTTGATATTATTTACAGTCAGAAACATAGCATTACTCGCATTTTATTTATAATCATAATTTAGTATTAGTATACAAGGGATAATGCGCCGCAGCCGGAAAATTTGCCCGTTTTCTGTGTTATCCTAAATAGGGGGTGCGCTTTCTCTGCGTCCTCGTCCGCCATTAAAACAGACTAGTTTTCATAGATTGAAGCCGCAGCGTCAAAATGATTGAATTTGCCTCCCTGCAAGGCACAGAACCGATATGTGCCGGCGCGCATGGAGGGGATGTATTGAAAGTAACACAGAAGAAACGCCAATTCGGATTGTTTGACCATATTACCCCTTGTTACTGACGCTATAATAGACAAATGCAAAACCAACCGCATAATGCTTCAATCGTCAAGCATAAAGCGTGCGGCGGGAAAAAAGGTTTTCGCAGTGAAAAGCGCTTTATCCGGGGATATGCGGATTACTGCGCTTTTTCAAGCTATATAAGACCGCTGAGCGCTTTTAGAGCGGCCGGACTTATATAACCAGACCGCCGTTAGGGCTTATTACCTGGCCTGTTATAAACTGAGCGTCAGCTGAGGCCAAAAACAGTGCTAAAGCGGCTATGTCCTGGGGAGCGCCTATTCTGCCCAGAGGAGTCTGGCTTGTTAATTCGGCAATATCCTGACTGCTGAATCCGGCCATCATATCAGTATCTATTACTCCGGGCGCTATGCAGTTTACCCGTATGTTCCATTGGCCAGCCTCTTTTGCCAGTGCTTTTGTCAGGCCTATTATTCCGGCTTTTGCCGCAGAATAGTGAACCTCGCATGCTCCGCCCGTTATGCCCCATATGGAAGAGATATTTATTATGCAGCCCCTTCTGCTCCACATCATATGTTTTACTGCCTGCTGGCAGCAGTGAAAAGTGCTGCTAAGGTTCACGTTGAGCATATTCTGCCAGTCTTCCTGCGTTATATCTATAAATAGCTTTTTCTGCGCGATTCCGGCATTATTTATTACTGCGTCTATTCCGCCGAATTTTTCTGCGGTTTTATTAAAAAGCATCTCAGCCTGGTCAGGAGAAGAAACATCGGCGCAGACGGCTATGCCGCCGGAGCCTGCATTTTTAATTTCATCCAGCAGTGTTAACGCTTTTTGGCCGCTGTTTAAATAATTTACGGCTACATTCCAGCCGGCGTGAGCGAAGGCCAGGGCGCAGGCTCGGCCGATTCCCCGCGAAGCTCCCGTAATCAATACTGTTTTTGAACTCATTATTTTCCCTTCATATGTGTAACAGTTTTAGTTTCTTCTTAATTATACCATAGCGAGCGGTTTATTTCATAATTATTTTGAATTATTTATGACTTGTTGCCAGGATATATTAAAGCATTATAAGTATAATTTTTAACAGGGGCAGAGTAGTATCCGGCCGCAGACTGGGCCAGCGCCGCAAGAAACTGCCGCGGCGTTTGGCAGGCGTTACCGCCTGCCTGGGCGCCTGGATGCTTGGCCCCCGTATTGGTAAGTACGGCAAGGACGGCAAGGCCCGCGCAATCCCCGGCCACAACCTGACCGCCATGGCCTTGGGCGTGTTTATCCTGTGGTTCTGCTGGTTCGGGTTCAACGGTGGCTCCACCGTGGCAATGGCAAGCGATGACGCCATGGTTTCCGCTGGTCTGGTCTGCTTCAATACCAACCTGGCCGCTGCGCTGGCTACCGTTGCCGCGCTGATCACCAGCTGGGTGCGTTACGGCAAACCGGATGTCTCCCTTACCTTTAACGGTGCTCTGGCCGGTCTGGTTGCCATTACCGCAGGCTGTGATGTTGTAGATGCTTTTGGTTCCATCGTGATCGGCGCAGTTGCCGGTGTTCTGGTTGTCTTTGGCGTATGGTTTCTGGATTACAAGCTCCATGTGGATGATCCTGTCGGAGCAGTTGCAGTACACTGCTTAAACGGTATCTGGGGCACAGTTGCAGTCGGATTTTTCGCTACTCCTTCCGCTCCTGCCTTTGCAAGAGGCTTCGGTGATGGTGTAAGCTTCGGCGCAAACCAGATCGCAGGTGCAGGTCTCTTCTACGGCGGCGGCTTCAAACAGCTTGGTTTACAGCTTCTTGGCATGTTCGCTAC
>OLIW01002920.1_pt1 | contig 11704 bp, 10 predicted proteins | sample 1601321 | NCBI WGS metagenome assembly OLIW01 (sample SAMEA2452114, study PRJEB22498) | human gut metagenome | reverse complement strand
CAGGACAGTCGGGCCAGGGGACGGGTCACGGTTTCCTTTTCGCTGACCGATCCCGTGCGGACGCGCCGTTATCTGGAGGTGCCGGCCTATCAGTGCGAGGGAGGCGGCGAAGTGGTCGTCGGTATTACGGTCAATCCTTCGGGAGAGGTCGTTGCTGCAAAAGTGGCCTCCGGAGGCGATGACTGTATGCGGGAGGCTGCGCTGGAAGCTGCACGTAACTCGCTTTTCAATATCGATGATTCGGCGCCTGCCCGACAGTCGGGAACGATTACTTACCTATTCATTCCTCAATAGGGTGCGGTGCCTGTCAGCGATTGTACGCGACAGGCATTTTTTGTAAATTTATATAAGGATTTCCTATGCATAATATCATTACGACCGAAAACATTCTGTTGATCGGAGCCTTGCTTCTTTTCGTCGCGGTAATGGCCGGCAAGGCGGCCTATCGTTTCGGCGCCCCGGCCTTGCTCTTTTTTCTGGGGGTCGGTATGCTGTTCGGTATCAATTTCATTTCGTTCCATTCTGTCGAAGCGACCCAGTTCGTAGGTATGATCGCTCTTTGTATCATCCTTTTCACGGGCGGTATGGATACCAAGTTTTCGGAAATACGACCGGTGATCGGACCGGGTATCGTACTGGCGACCGCCGGAGTCGTCATGACGGCGGTGATCGTAGCGGGTTTCGTCACGCTCATTGCCCCATGGGTCGGGCTGGCCGTATCGTTTCCTGCGGCGCTGCTGCTGGCCGCGACGATGTCTTCGACGGATTCGGCTTCGGTTTTCTCCATCCTGCGAAGCAAGAAACAGGGGCTGAACGAGAACCTGCGCCCTCTGCTGGAGCTGGAGAGCGGTTCGAATGACCCGATGGCGTACGTGCTGACCATTGTGCTGATTGGCGTATTGTCCGGCGGTGCGGAGGCCGTGAGCGTACCGATGAGTATCGTGAAATTCGTGATTCAGATGCTTCTCGGCGGTTTGATGGGGTATGCCATCGGTCGGATCGGCGTATGGACCATTAACCGCATTAACCTGAGCAACTATTCGCTTTACCCGGTGCTTTTGCTTGCCTTCGTTTTCTTTACCTTCTCGTTTACCGACCTGATCGGTGGCAACGGATATCTGGCCGTCTATCTGGCCGGTTTGGTCTTGGGGAATAATCAGCTGACGCAGAAGCGGTCGCTTACGATCTTCTTCGACGGCTTCACCTGGCTGGTGCAGATCGTGATGTTCCTTACGCTGGGTCTGCTCGTCAACCTCGACGAACTCTTGCAGCCCGACGTGCTGATGCTGGGATGCCTGGTCGGGGCTTTTATGATGTTCATTGCGCGTCCTATCACGGTGTTCGCCTGTATGATGCCTTTCCGCAAGTTTACGACCAAAGCCCGTCTTTATGTTTCCTGGGTCGGTCTGCGCGGTGCCGTGCCGATTATTTTTGCGACCTATCCTTTGCTGGCCGGTACGGAGGGGGCACGGCTGCTGTTCAACGTGGTTTTTCTGGTGACGATTCTCTCGCTGCTGGTACAGGGTACGACCGTGAGCTGGATGGCGAATCTGCTCGGACTCGGGTATGCCGAAAAGAGTCCTGCCTTCGGGGTCGATGTCCACGAAGATATTCCGTCGATATTTACCGAGGTCCTTGTCAATGAATCGATGCTTCAGGGGGGCGCTACGCTCAAGGAGATCAACCTGCCGGAGAATACGCTGGTGATGATGGTCTATCGTGACGGAGATTATTTCGTTCCACAGGGCAATACCGAACTGAAGGTCGGTGACAAGCTCTTGGTTATTTCAGACCGGGGCGAGGAGCTGGAGTCCACCTATAAGGATATGGGAGTCGATGAAGTGCTGAAACTTTGAGATATTTCCTGCAGATCGGTTCTCTCTGTTATCGAAACAAAAAAGCTGTCGTTTTCGACAGCTTTTTTGTTTCGAATATATCTTGAAGATTAGATCTCCCAAGTAGCGCCCGAGTGGAGCAGGTCGTCCACGCAGTGGATCTTGCTCTGGGCTTTCACCTCTTCCACCTGCTTTTCAACGGCCTGATCGTAAACGATTTCGTCCTCGACCGAACGGATTACACCGAGTGCGACCGGATAGTCGGGATATTTCATTGCGGCCAGCATCGAGTGCAGCGTCGTGTCTTTGGTGTGGGCGTCGTGCGTCAGGATCTTGTCCAGCGTATAGCCGTCCTGTCCGACCGTTACGACTTTCAGGCGCATATCCTCGAACACCAGACCTTTTTCGTTGTTGGCGCCGAAGAGCATCTTCTCGCCGTGGCGCAGCGTGATGGTGTGCTCCTGGCGGGTAGCCTTGTCTCCGGCGAAAGCCGCATGGGTCTTGTCGTTGAAGATCACGCAGTTTTGCAGAACTTCGGTGACCGACATACCCTGATGTTTCGCCGCTGCGATCAGACACTCTTTGGTCAGATTCACCTCCATGTCGATCGAACGGGCGAAGAAGGTGCCTTTCGCGCCGATCACCAGTTCGCCGGGGTTGAACGGCTTTTCGACCGTACCGTAGGGCGAGGTCTTGGTGATTTTGCCCAGCTTCGAGGTCGGCGAGTACTGACCTTTGGTCAGACCGTAGATCTCGTTGTTGAACAGGATCGCGTTGAGGTTGATGTTGCGGCGGATCGCGTGGATGAAGTGGTTGCCGCCGATGGCCAGCGAGTCGCCGTCGCCCGAGGTAACCCAAACGTTCAGACGCGGATTCGCAGTCTTCACACCCGTAGCGATGGCATTGGCGCGTCCGTGTACGGAGTGGAAGCCGAAGGTCTTCATATAGTAAATGAAGCGCGACGAGCAGCCGATGCCCGAGATGAACGTGAAGAGGTTGTGCGGCGTATCGGTCTGGTCGGCAATTTCGGGCAGGGCCCGCTGTACGGCATTCAGAATTGCGTGGTCACCGCAGCCGGGACACCATCTTACTTCCTGGTCGCTTTTGAAGTCTGCCGGAGTATATTTGTAATCTGCCATGGCTTTATTTCAGTAAAGAGTGAAACTTGTTCGTGAGCTCGGTCACCGTGAACGGCTGGCCTTCGCACTTGTTGTACTGTTCGTAGTCGAATTGCTGCAATTTGCCGCGCAGGTAGTTGGCGAACTGTCCTTCGTTGAGCTCGCAAACCACGATCTTCTTGAAGCGCTTGAAGATGTCGGCGACGCCGTGCGGCAGCGGGTTGATGTAGTTGAAGTGGCAGAGCGAAACTTTCTTGCCTTCGGCACGCATTTTATCGACGGCATTCTGCAGGTGTCCGCGTGTACCGCCCCAACCTACTACGAGCAGATCGCCTTCCGGGTCGCCGTAAACCGTCTGGTGCGGGATGTAGTCGGCGATCTTGGCGATTTTCGCGGCACGCAGGTTCGTCATTTCCTGGTGATTCTGTGGGTCGATCGAGATACTGCCTTTCAGCTTGTCTTTCTCCAGTCCGCCTACACGGTGCTCCAGACCTGCTTTGCCGGGGAATGCCCAACTGCGTGCCAGCTTCTCGTTGCGGGCGTAGGGCATGAAAGGGCCTCCGTCCTCGGTTTTGTCGATGATCGGCGTCGCGGGCATAGGGCATGAACGCCTCGCCCTCGGGGTGCGGTTCGACCACGGGCGGACAGATGGCGGGGTAGTCGCTCATCTGCGGGATGCGCCACGGCTGCGAACCGTTGGCGATGAATCCGTCCGAGAGAAGCACTACCGGCGTCATGTGCTCCATGGCGATACGACCGGCCTCGAATGCGTAGTGGAAGCAGTCGCTCGGCATCGAGGCGGCGATGACCGCTACCGGGCTTTCTCCGTTGCGGCCGTAGAGGGCCTGCTGAAGGTCGCTCTGCTCGGTCTTGGTCGGAAGACCCGTCGAGGGGCCGCCGCGCTGTACGTCCACGACTACCAGCGGAAGCTCGGTCATCACGGCCAGACCCAATGCCTCGCTCTTGAGCGAAAGACCGGGACCCGACGTGGTCGTCACGGCGAAGTTACCGGCGAACGAAGCACCGATGGCCGTACAGATACCCGCGATTTCGTCTTCGGCCTGTACGGTTTTCACACCGAGGTCCTTACGTTTGGCGAGTTCCTCGAGAATGACGGTAGCCGGAGTGATGGGGTACGAACCGCAGAAGAGGGGCAGACCGCTCTTCTCGGATGCGGCGCAAAGACCCCATGCCGTTGCGACGTTACCGCTGATCGACCGGTAAGTGCCTTTCTCCATCTGGCCCGATGCGACGGTATATGTATTGGCGAACTGATGCGTGTTGGCGGCATAGTTGTAACCGGCGTCGATAGCGCGTTTGTTGGCTTCGGCTATAGCCGGATTTTTCTTCGCAAATTTTGAATCGAGGTAGTGTTTCGCATGATCCTCTGGACGGTTGTAGAGGTAGAAGCAGATACCCAGTGCGAACATGTTTTTGCACTTGACCATCGCTTTGTTGTCCAGACCGGAATCCGCCAAAGCCGCCTTGGTCATCTCCGTAATGTTCGGAACGACTACGTTGAAATCTTCCAGGTTCAGCTCCCGGATCGGGTCGAGCGTTGCGAAACCCGCTTTCCGAAGGTGCTCTTCGGTAATGGAGTCCTCGTCGAGGATTACCGTTGCACCCGGCTTGAGCCATTTGCGGTTCGCCTTCAGTGCCGCAGGGTTCATTGCGATCAGTACGTCGCAGAAGTCGCCCGGGTTGAGCTGTCTTTTGGCTCCGAAGTGCACCTGGAATCCGGATACACCCGCTACGGTACCTTGCGGGGCGCGGATTTCGGCGGGATAGTCGGGGAATGTCGAGATTCCGTTGCCGAGCAAGGCTGAAGTGTCGGAAAAGAGCGTGCCAGTAAGCTGCATGCCGTCACCGGAGTCGCCCGAAAAGCGGATCACGACATCTTGCAGCTCTTGTACCTTGTTTTCATTCATTGCTGTATGTGAATTAGTAATATAATAAGGTTGCTTTATTGGGTCGTTTTCTGTGTCCGGCACGGTTTCGATCGATTCGACCCTGCCTTCCTTTGTCGAAAACATTATAATATAATGCCACAAATATAGGAAATATATTCCGGATAAAACTCACAAATCGTAATTAAAAAAATATTATTTGGTTAAAACTTTGCTTTTTTTGTGCTTTTTGTAATTATAAATAGGAAGAAATCCCGGCTGCGGGCATCGCAACCGGAACATTTGGAACGCTGCACCGAAATCCGGTTTCGGGTACGGCCCGTAACGGCTCGCGCGATTTCGTGCTACCGGATCGAATTCATCCGGATACTGGCCTTGACCAGGGCGAGGGCCCGGATGCGGTCCACGGCCACCTCTTTGTCGGCGTGATGGGGGTTCTGACTGACGAGTTTCACGTACCCTTCCCGCTCGGATTTTTGGATGTATTTGACCGTGATGTACTCTTCGCCGTCGATGTCGATCGAGAGCAGGTACATGTCGCCCCAGAAGATGTCGTTGATGTCGCCCAGTTGTTTGTAAAGTACGATGTCGCCGCTTTTGAGCAGCGGGTACATCGAGTCGCCCACGATATAGATGGCACCGTCGCACTTGGGCAGGTTGGGGATGTGGATGAAATTGACGGGCCGCGTCTGCGCGTGATCGGCGAAGAGCGGCACCAGGCCCGCCGTCCCTTCTATGGAGTAGAGGGGGACGCTTTGCAGCGGCAGCGTGTTGTCCGTGCGGTGCATGTAGGCGGTCAGATCGGGTTCGGCATTGAACATTTCCCCTTCTCCGCTGTCGAGCCAGTCCGGATTGACATTCAATTCTTGAACCAGGATGTTCTTGTTCCGGGACGAGAGCGCCGCCTTGCCCGTTTCGATCATCGAAAGGGCGGCCTTTCCGATGCCTAATCGTTGAGCTAACTGCTCTTGTGTCAGACCTATTGTCTTTCTCAATAGTTTTAAGCGATCCCCCGTCATATCGTATCAAAATTTTTTATGGTAAATATTTTGATTCTCTTGTATTAAATTCAAAAATTGAACTTATCTTTGTCTTGCAAAGTTAAACGATTTATTTTGTTTATGCAAAATTTTTATTGAACTAAATTCTTTTACGATGACCTATCCAATTATTCCGGAGTTATACGGTATCGTCGCTCGCAAGCTGTTGGATGAAATCGGGGAGAAGAGTTTCTATTCCGGTTCGTTTTCATTCGACTACGGTTCGAAAGAGTGTCGTTTCGTCGCCTCGATCGTAATCTATCGTTCGAAGGAGTGTCTGCCCGAAGGCGACGCCGATCGAATCGACGACCTGGTTCCCGTCTGGTGGGAATTCCATACATCCGACCAAGCGGGGGAACGCCCCAACGATTTCTCCTTTTCCGAGCTTAAGGAGTACCTCTTCTGATTCGACTCCGCAAGATCGCACATCCCATCCGGAGCGGCGCCTCCTGCGGTCTTTTTCCGAACACATTGTTCTTGGTTTTCGATACCCGCTGCAACGGGCGGTTCCGTTTTTCCGTTGTCGTTCGAAAAGTTGAACGCTGTTCTGCGATTGTCGGATGCGGCGATTCTGGAATCCGGCCGACCCGTGCGTATCGAAACCCTCCGCCTCCCTTCGGCAGCGCCGTGCCACCGGGCGGAGCTTAAAAACTACTGACCTATGAATATAGATGTATTGAAGGACTTGTCCCCCGCAGAACCGGCTTCTGCGGGGGATTTGCCTCCGTTCGGCCTGTTTGCCGCCGGAGTCTATCCCTTTCTGGAGTTCCGGTGGTTTCACGAGGCCTACTACCGCGTACTGGAGGCATTCGCCGCCGGGCGCGTCCGCCGGCTTATCGTCACCATGCCGCCCCAGCATGGCAAGAGCGTCGGGGCTTCGACCCTGCTGCCCGCCTACCTGTTGGGGCGCAATCCCGATCTGCGGATCGCCATCGCCTCCTATTCGGCTTCGTTGGCTTCGAAGTTCAACCGGCGCGTGCAGCGTATCATCGATTCGCCCGAATATGCGGCCTTTTTCCCGGAAACGACCATCAAGCGGGGAGCCAGGCCTCCGGAGTACCTGCGTACGGCTGATGAGGTGGAGATCATCGGTCACCGGGGCGGCCTGCTCTCTGTCGGCCGCGAGGGGGCGCTCACGGGCAACCGTGTGGACTGCTTCATTCTCGACGACCTTTACAAAGATGCGATGGAGGCCAATTCGCCCGTCGTGCGGGAGAACTGTTGGGAGTGGTACACCTCGGTCGTGAAGACCCGTATGCACAACTTCTCCGGCGAGTTGATCGTCTTCACGCGCTGGCACGAGGAGGATTTGATCGGCACGCTCTGCCGCCGGGAGCCTTTCGTCGAGTTCACCGACTGGGCGCAGCTCGATACGCTGCCGCCCGATACCTGGCTCTATTTGAACTTCGAAGCTCTCAAAACGCGTCCTCCGTCGCCGGTCGATCCCCGTGAACCGGGCGAAGCGCTCTGGGAGGAGCTTCACGGCGCGGAATTGCTGCGTGGTAAGCGGCGGCTCGATCCCGTGCGGTTCGAGTGTATGTATCAGGGGCGTCCTTCGGTGCGCGAAGGGCTGCTCTACGGGGATAATTTCCTGACTTACGAGGAGCTGCCCCGCGACATCGTGCGCCGGGCGAACTATACCGATACGGCCGATACGGGCGACGATTACCTCTGTTCGCTCTGTTATGTCGTCGATCCGGACGGGGTGATCTACGTTACCGATGCGGTTTATTCGCGCGAACCGATGGAGATGACCGAAGGACTGGTGGGAACGATGCTCCGCGAGTCGGGTACGCGTGCGGCACTGATCGAGAGTAACAACGGAGGCCGGGGATTTGCCCGCGCGGTGCAGGCTTTAGCGCCGCAGGTTCGTGTGGAGTGGTTTCACCAGTCCGCTAACAAGGAAGCCCGCATCCTCTCGAACGCAGCGACGGTGGTTCATACGGTACGTTTTCCCTGCGACTGGGCGCTGCGCTGGCCCGAATTGTATGCCCATCTGACCACTTACCGCTGGAAATTCCGTGCTAACCGCTGGCACGATGCCGCAGATGTGGTGACGGGCCTCGTCGAACGTGAAATCGCCGGGCGGGACACCCGTATTAAAAGCGTTAAATTTATGTAGGCGATAGATCGCGGTTCGTGTGTATTCGCGATTGAGGTTTGTGTGGTGCGGGAGAGAGAATCCGTTGGTGTGTCGTGGACGTGTTGATCAGTTCTGGTCTGAAATCTCTTTCGGTCCCGGTAGGGAAGGTGTTTTGGGAAGTTGAAAAACATACGAATTGTGCCGGCGACCGTCGGCCCGTCATTGCCTTTGTCACATAACGCTTTGGGTTAAAAGTCTTTGTAAAAATCGATTTTCATATAAAGGATAAGGAGGAGCAGGGCATAGAGCAGCGACCACCGATGATGATCGAGCATGTTTGCTACGGATGTATTTTGTGGTTATTGTATGCTATGACGAAGTACATCGTTGATAAAGAGATTAGTAGGACGATATTATGGAGCTTGGGGCGTGATTGTCGCTGTAAAAAAATGAGGCGATGACGAACTAAATCCTGATAAATCCTGGGGGATACACTAAATCGTATAATCAATCACCATGGCAAATATTGCCGAATAGGCGCTCTTTGAATAATTTTTTATATATTTATGTCGAATTGTTTTATTGGACGAACTGTTTTTAGGGGGATTTAATGATTTTCAGCTTATGAGAAGATTTTTATTTTGGTCTTTGTGTTTTTGCCTGTTGTTTCCTGTAGGGTTATCTTCTTGCGATGGCAGCGATTCGGCGGCGGTGATTTTTGGGGGAACGACCGGGAAGCTTACATGGACTTTGACGGAGGATGGTGTCCTGACGATTACCGGGGAGGGACCTATGCCCGATTATAGAGATGGAGGTACTTCGGAAACTCCGCCTTGGTATCCGCATGTGAACAGGATTTCCTCCTTGACGATTGGCGAAGGTGTGACCCGCATCGGAGATTATGCATTTATGTTATGCAGCTTTGTGACGAAAGTTGTTATTCCGGAAAGTGTGACAAGTATGGGAGATTGGGCTTTCGCATATTGTCAGAGTTTGAAGCGTATCACCTTCCCTGACCGTATGGTGAGGTTCGGTGAATGGGCATTCTACGAGAATGAAAGTCTTCAGAGCGTCTGTATTCCCGAGGGGGTAACGACTATTCCGAGCAGCGCTTTTGCTCGATGTCATAATCTAACGTGTGTTATCATGCCGGGGAGTTTGCAAACTATTTGTGGCGGGGCTTTTTCGCAGTGTCATAAATTGACGGATGTAACTATTCCCGATGGCGTGACGGTGATTGAAACAGGAGCTTTTCCAAGTTATCTTGATATGGCTGTCGTTACCTGTCTGGCCGTTATTCCGCCGGAGCTAGGGAAAGATAATTTCGGCCTTCCTGCTAAAATTCTTTATGTACCTGCCGGCAGTGTGGAGGTGTACAGGAAAAATGCTGTCTGGAGAGAGGCTTTTGAAACGATTGCGGCACTACCCTGATATTCCTGCCTGTGGGCGGGCGGTGCCGAGAACGAAATATCCCCGTACCCTGCAAAAGGGTACGGGGATATTTCGTTCTCGGAGTCGGCTGTTTCTCGAAGGATTATTTTTCCTGTGGGTCTTGCACTATTTCTTCGGCACGGCGGAGCGGATTGACAGGGGCTCCGAAGGTGAAGAGGCGACTTAACTGCACGACAAACCAAAGTTCGGAAGAGCGAATCGTTATCGTAACGCTCTTCCGGACTTTGGCTTTTAATGGCTTGCTTTCGGTCTTTTGTGGCGGTTTGCCCGACAGCATAGGGAACGGGTGGTTCGGTATTAAAGTGCTTGGGGCTGCGGCAAGAAATCTCTCAGTCTGTTCCGATCGAAAAGACGGAGCGGCGGAATCCATGCTGCAGACGACATCATCCTATGGAACGACTTGCGGCTCGGTCGTAAACCAACCGTTTTTCCCTGGCCGGATACGAAAATCGCGGGATTAAAACGGAGCGATAAAACGTTCGGGACGTTTATTTACAACAGTCGCATAATTTGACGGTTTACTCGTTTTCGCTCATCGTTTTCCCGAGCTCCGTGCCGCACGTGAAATCTCCTCTGCGGAGGGGAGAGGCCGCAATCGTAAATGTTCCCTTTGGCGGAGAATAACGACCGTTCCGACCGAAAGGTTTCGGAACCCGAAACATATCCGGAGTAAATCGGATGTAGGGTTCTAATTTATTATTCGTTTTCCGGGCTTTGCGGCCGGTCCGGACTGTTTATGCCGGAAGGTTTTGTATTCCGGCGCTCCCGAAGCATACGCTTACCTTTACCGACCGAGGCGACGTTGCCTCGGTTAAAATCATTTGTATTATGATAATAGGTTATTTACGCGTCAGCACGGGAAAACAGCATCTTGCCAACCAGCAGGATGAGATCCGGCGCTTCGCCGAAAGCAGAAAGCTTGTTGTCGATCATTGGGTGACGGAAGTCGTCAGTGGCAAGAAGAGCGAGCGAGACCGCAAGCTCGGCGGCCTGTTGCGCCGTCTTAAAAAGAACGATACGTTGATCGTGACGGAGATTTCGCGCCTGAGCCGAACGCTTACGGACATTATGGCGATTATGGGCAAATGCCTGGAGCGGGGAATCAACCTTTATACGACCAAGGAGGGCTATTCGTTCGACAATACGATCAACAGCAAGGTGCTGTGCTTCGCTTTCGGACTCGTCGCGGAGATTGAGCGCAATCTTATTTCGATGCGGACGCGCGAGGCACTGGCGCTGCGGCGTGCCGAGGGGATGGTCTTGGGACGCCGTTACGGAAGTTATACCAAACTGAACGTATTGATTGAAAATCGGCAAACCGTTATCGCAATGCTCGACCGGGGAAAGTCCATCGGCGATATTTGCAGACATTTCGGCCTTTCGCGGGATACGTTTGCCAAATTCAGGATGAAATACCCGTCGGTCCAGAAAGCTTTGGATAAGAAAGAACGACTTAGAATCAGTCGTTTTAAGAGCAGACGGTGCGATGTCTGAACAATATGCGGGAACTCCGGTGATCTGTATTCGGAGTTTCCGCATATTTTGTAAAAGAGCGCGGAGTTGTTTGGCCCTCCTTTCCCGATATTGTCGGTTAATCGTTGGTTAAATCGTTGGTTTATAGCTGCAAATATACATCATCTCTGCAATTTGTACAAGAATAATTTGTAATTATATTACAATTCAGATAATTATAATTATTTCTGTTTGTCGTCCTATGGTTTTATACCATGTATTATCCGTTTGAGGCGTTCAGTGGAACGATTAAATAGGATGGACGTTAGGATAACGTCCCGGTTTATTGTTGGTTAATAGTGTTTAATCGATGATAATTGAATGTCGAATGAAGAAAATCCTATTCTTTTTATTTGCTGCCGTATTAGCCGCAGGAGGCGTGGAGGCGCAGGAAGCGGTGGATTCCATGAAAATTTTTTATCGCCGTGGGTATCGTAATGTCGATCTGTCGTTTCGGGACAATCGGGCGCAGATGGAGCGTTTCTTGAATCTGACGGAAGCGGCACTGAAAAACGACCGGGTCGAAAAGGTCGTTATTCGCTCGTATGCTTCGCCGGACGGAACGGCAGAAGCCAACGAACGGCTGTCGGTCGGACGGGCGGAAGAGTTGAAGGCCTATCTGGTCCGCGAGGGGAACATACCCGCATCTTTGATCGAATATCACGCCGAAGGCATCGCGTGGGGAATGCTGCGGGAACAGGTCGCGGCTTCCGATATGGCGGGACGCGACGAAGTGTTGGATATTCTCGACCATACG
>OLIW01002913.1_pt1 | contig 11732 bp, 9 predicted proteins | sample 1601321 | NCBI WGS metagenome assembly OLIW01 (sample SAMEA2452114, study PRJEB22498) | human gut metagenome | reverse complement strand
TAGTTCCTGCCACTGTATCAAACGAAGTCAAATATGTCACTTTTTTATCTTCCTCCACATACTCGACATTTTTTATCGACATGTTTTGCATTTCAATTCCCTCATAAATAGTGGAATTTCTCTTCAGAAAATCTTCCTTACTGATATATCCAGATGACTCCAAATCAATCATTGCATACATTTCTTCGTATTCTTGTTTTGGAATATGCATCATATACTCTACTAAGGTAGTATCTGGTGTTTTACACGCATTTTTTCTTTTATATAATACTGTTGCACTCACAACTACTCCAATCAAAGTAATTGTTAACATCAACACTATAATGCCCAACATTTTTCTATATCTTTGTATTCTTTTGGTTCTATGTTTTGCCTTCATCGTTACCTCCATTTCTTATTCATATCAATGTACTACGCTTATATATTACAAGTGTAAGATTTTAAAGTAAAAAAATTTACTCCCTTTCGCTATAAATATTACACCCGTAATATTTATCAGTCAAGTTCTTATTCAAAAAGACAGAACACAGCCACCAAAAGCCATGTTCTGCCTTACGTTTGATGTTACTCTGCCGCTACAAACTCCATCTTCATAAATTCATGATCCGTCAATTCCTTTAATTTTGCAAGGACACATAATGACAATTCAACCATCTCATCATCCTCCAGATGTTTCAGAGTCTTATTGATACCATTTATGACATTTTTTCGTTTGATCACATCTTTCATATAATATGTAAATGCCTTTTTGGTATCGGCCATATAGTCAGCATTTTCTTTATAATAATGCTCTAATTTGTCTGGCTCAATCTTTTGTAACATCTCGTCCAATTCATATGTTGATTTCTCTTTCATACCGTTCTCCAAGTTTCTGATTCAGTACAGTGATCAATTCATCATCTGAATAGCGTTCTTCTGGATTCAGGCGAATGCATTTTCAATGATCTTCCATATCTCTCCTGTTGCTTTTTCTTGTTTGGGAATTTTTCCAGTAAGCATCATATTTAGTAAGATTCCGACTGCATAGATGTCAGCCTTGATCGTTGATGCACTGAATCCATATCCAAACTGTTCTGGTGCTGCAAAATATAAGGTTCCAAGTAATCTGGTATCCTTTCTGCAATGTAAGATTTGCATCACAACGAGGGCAGAATTCATCGCCCTCTTCTGCTGCTCAGATCATTCGCTTCTCCAAACAATAATGATAAATTCCATCCTCCGAAACATCTCCACAGATTTCATCTGCCACTGCTTTCAGATCATCGGATGCATTTGCCATTGCAATTCCATTGCCAACTGCTTTTAACATTTCGATATCGTTATTGCCATCCCCAAATGCCATAGCCTGAGATTTATCTATGCCATAATGTTTTAACATTTTCTCAATCCCTGCTCCTTTTCCTGCATTGACCGGTATGATATCAACTGCTCGATCCCACCATGCCGTAATCTCAGCTCCCTGGACACCTTTTAAGATCTCTTGATACTCTTCTACTCTTGCACCCATCAACACTTGATAAACTTTTTCTTTTTTTATATCTTCGAAATCTTCTGCTACATCAACTTCGGCATTCCCAAATGCATAGTAATCGATCAAGTCCTGATCTTTTCCATTTGCAGCCATACGGTCTTTCGTTGCTAATGCAACTGGCTTTCCCATTTTGTCTGCATTTTTAATGATCCTTTCAATATCTTTTAATGGAATACAATTGCTATAGAGTGTTCCACTGTGATCATAGCAATAAGACCCATTGTATGTAAGAAATGCATCAAACTCAACTCCTTCAAAATGTGGGACAAGCATCGGTCCTCTTCCTGTTGCCAAACAAAGTTTGACTCCTTTTTCCTGTAGTCGCTTTAATGCTTCTAATGTTTTTTCTGAAATCGTATCTTGATCCATAGCGATCAATGTACCATCAATGTCAAAAAATATGATTTTAATATCTTTCATGTCTTTCTTTTCCTTCTATATTATGATGAGAGTTTACGCTAAATAACGAAATGCCTGTATGATATAAGACAAAATCTTGATCATACCCTGCTTTTTGCTATCCATCGTGCGTTCTGCTACATCCTTATCATTTTGATAACTTCCATCTTGATTCACTTTCAAAGATCCGCTTTTTAATCTGCTAAAATCTTCTTCCAGCTGTTTTGTGATCTCTTTTCCTTGTACAACAAGCATCGTTTCTGTGTCTACATAGGTACTTCTGCAATCAAAGTTGTAGGAACCAACCACTGCTATATCATCATCAATGATCAGAGATTTTCCGTGTGTGGAATGTCTGCCCATATATTCATACAGTGACACTCCTGTACCTAAAATCTTTGATCGGTTCTTTTGATAATCTGCTGATGCACAAATATTATCTCCTGATGCGATTGAATTCAAGATCATTGTTGTGTTCGGAACCTGTTGTTTCACCTGTGCGATCCCTTCGTACATTTCTTTGGAAAACACTGCATATGGTGTATGAATGATAACTTTGCTTTTTGCCTGTAACATCAACTGCTTCAGCGTTTCAAATACAACTGGTTCTTTTCCATAAATTGTTGTCGGATTGGTTACCAGTGTTGTTTTCTTCGTTGGAACTGTAATCTTTTGATAATCATAATCTGGAACTTTCACTTTCTCTGCATGGGATAAAAGGCGCTTGACTTCCTTCTCTTTTTTATTCTTTGAGCATGTACTAAATTTTGTTTTGCAGACTTCTAAGTTCCAGACTTTTTGAAAATATCTTCTGATCTGTCCGACCGCACCTTGATCTTTTGATCCTTGATTGACGATCAGAATCTCCCTGTCTATACCTTTGCTTTTTCCTTTGTGTGTTCCAAGGAAATAATCAAACATATTTCTGCCACCCATTAAGAGGTACTTATGATCTACCACAATATATTTGTCATGCAGACATCCATTGATCGTCCATGGTTTCAAAAGATTTGGCGTGTTATAAAAACGAATTTCAACATTTGGCTCACTTCCAACTGCTGCAAAAATATCCTTTCCTGTCATATGGATCGTTCCATAAAGCCCATCAACCAGAATCTTTATCTTGACGCCTCGTCTGGATGCTTTGAGTAATTCTGAAAAAATATCATCACTGCTGCTTCCTTCACGGATATCAAAGGTTGATAGAATGATCTCTTTCTTTGCTTTTCGTATCATATCCAACCGCAGATCAAGTGCTTCCTGATTATCACTGACGATCTTTGCTCGGTCTGATCCATTTTCGTTTGATGTTGAATAAAACGTTTCCGTATGAATCTTTGACTTATTTGTTTTGCTTACCGATTGCATATGTACAAATGGTACAAGCATTCCAACGATCACATACAAAACAAACAATATCAGAACGATTCCTGCTATTTTTAATTTTTTCATTGTTCTAAAATCCTTATTTTAATTTAGATAAATAATTTTACTGTCTTTATTTTAACATCTTTAATAAAGATTTTAAACTATTGATTTCATAATCGGGTTTTGGTTGTGGATCTTCTGTCAGATCTTGTGCTCTGTGAAACCAGATTGTCTTGATCCCTGCATTGATCCCGCCTTGAATATCAGAACTCAAGCTGTCTCCAATGATCGCTGTGTTCTTCTTCTTAAAATCTGGAATCTTAGAAAAACATTTCTCAAAATATTCGATGCTTGGTTTGTTATATCCAATTTCCTCGGAAATAAAAACACCTTGCAGATACTTCTCAATTCCTGAACTTTTTAATCTTCCTCTTTGTACAGACAATGTTCCATTCGTTACAAGATAGATACGAAATCTCTTTGATAATTCCTGTAAAACTTCTTCGGCTCCTTCGATAAAATAGTGTCCCTGTCCTAAATAGTCTTGATAATGTTTTGCCACTTCCTGTGGTGATACTTTTATATCAAATTCTTGAAATAAAAGCTTAAATCTGCGCATTTTTACTTCTTCTCTAGTCATTTTTCCTTGTTCCAACAATTTCCATTGAGCAAGATTAATCTTATGATAGCAATCACGCATCTCATTCGTCACAGAAATTCCTACATCATCTAATGCCCTTGTAATTGCATTGGCTTCTGCTTTATCAAAATCCAGTAATGTATTGTCTAAATCAAATAATAATGTATCGATCATAAATCAATCTCCCTTTTAATATATAGTGATATTATAACATGATGTAAGTATCAAAAGTATAAATTATGTTTGTTCTTGCACATATATCCAAAAAGAGATTCATCATAATTGATGAATCTCTTTTCGTTAGAATGAATTGTTATAGATTGTATGAATAAAAACGGATTATTTGTCTTTCAATACTGCCTGAGCTGCTGCTAATCTTGCAATTGGTACACGGAATGGTGAGCAGGATACATAGTCTAATCCGGCTCTGTAGCAGAATTCTACAGATGATGGATCTCCACCATGTTCTCCACAGATTCCTAAGTGGATATCTGGACGAGTTGCTTTTCCTTTCTTAGCTGCCATCTCGATCAGCTGTCCAACACCTTTCTGGTCTAATTTAGCAAATGGATCAGATTCGTAAATCTTGTTCTCATAGTAAGACTCTAAGAACTTACCTGCATCATCACGAGAGAATCCAAATGTCATCTGTGTTAAGTCATTTGTTCCGAAAGAGAAGAATTCTGCTTCTTCGGCAATCTCGTCTGCCAATAATGCTGCACGAGGAATCTCAATCATTGTACCAACTTTGTACTTAATGTCAGATTCATAGTAAGCTTTTACTTTCTCAGCTGTCTGTACAACAACTTCTTTAACATATGCTAACTCTTTCTTCTCTCCTACTAATGGAATCATGATCTCAGGAACGATATCATATCCTTTTTCCTGTTTTACTTCGATTGCTGCTTCCATAACGGCTCTTGTCTGCATCTTGGCAATCTCTGGATAAGTAACTGCCAGACGGCATCCACGATGTCCCATCATAGGGTTAAATTCATGAAGAGCTGCACGTCTCATATTGATCTCTTCTACTGTAACTCCCATATCTTTGGCAAGAGCTGTGATCTCTTCCATTGTATTTGGAAGGAACTCATGAAGAGGTGGATCTAAGAAACGGATTGTGACCGGTCTTCCTTCCATAACCTCATATAAATCTTTAAAGTCTTTCTTCTGATAAGGAATTAACTGATTTAATGCGATTTCTCTTGCTTCTTTTGTTGTAGAGAGGATCATACGACGAATCTTTGGAATTCTCTCTGCATCAAAGAACATATGCTCTGTACGGCAAAGTCCAATACCCTGTGCTCCGAATTTCACTGCATTCAATGCATCGGCAGGTGTATCTGCATTTGTTCTTACCTGTAATGTACGGATTTCATCGGCCCATGTCATGATACGATCGAAATTACCACTGATACTTGCAGGTACTGTACGGATCTCACCCAGATAAATCTTACCTGTGGATCCATCTAAGGAAATATAATCTCCTTCCTGTACTGTCTTTCCACCTAATGTGAAAGATTTGCCATCTTCAGCAAACTTGATATCTCCGCATCCTGCTACACACGCTGTTCCCATACCACGTGCTACAACGGCTGCGTGAGATGTCATACCACCACGAGCTGTTAAGATACCTTCTGCTGCATGCATTCCTTCGATATCTTCTGGTGATGTTTCTAAACGAACTAAGATAACTTTCAGTCCTGCTTCATGATGCAGTTTCGCCATCTCAGCATCAAAATATACTTTACCAGCAGCAGCTCCTGGAGATGCTGGAAGTGCTTCTCCGATTGGAAGAGCGGCTTTCAATGCTGCCTGGTCAAAGTTTGGATGCAGTAACTGATCTAATGCTTTCGCATCGATTCTTGAAACTGCTTCTTCTTTTGTGATTTTTCCTTCATCTACTAATTCACAGGCGATACGGAGTGCAGCTGGGGCTGTTCTCTTACCATTTCTTGTCTGTAAGAAGTACAGTTTTCCTTCCTGAATTGTAAATTCCATATCCTGCATATCACGATAATGTTCTTCCAGTGTATGAGCAATCTCCATAAACTGTTTATAACAATCTGGTAAGTCTTCTGCCAGTTTAGTAATTGGCTGTGGTGTACGAACACCAGCTACTACGTCTTCACCCTGTGCATTGATCAGGTATTCTCCGTAGATCTGTTTCTCACCTGTAGATGGGTTTCTTGTAAATGCCACACCTGTTCCTGATGTATCTCCCATGTTACCAAATACCATTGTCTGAACGTTAACAGCTGTTCCCCAGTCTCCTGGAATGTCGTTCATTCGACGATAATAGATAGCACGTGGGTTGTCCCAAGAGCGGAATACCGCTTTGATTGCTTCAAATAACTGGTCCTTTGGATCCTGAGGGAATTCTTCATTCAAAGCTTTGCGATAGATACCTTTGTATCTCTTGATCACTTCCTTCAGATCATCGGCATCTAAATCTGTATCAAACTTCACACCTTTCTCTGCTTTGATGTCATCTAAGACATCTTCGAATTTCGCTTTATCCACTTCTTTTACAACGTCTGAGAACATCTGGATAAAACGACGATAAGAATCATATGCAAAACGAGGATTGCCTGTCTTCTTCGCAAATCCTTCGACAGCTTCATCATTCAATCCTAAGTTAAGGATCGTATCCATCATACCCGGCATGGATACTCTTGCTCCTGATCTTACTGATACTAATAGAGGATCTTCAAGGTCTCCGAACTTCTTTCCCTGAATCTCTTCCAAGTCTTTCATTGCTTCAATTACCTGTGATGCTACTTCATCACTGATCTTTCCACCGCAGTCATAATAGTTTGTGCACGCTTCTGTTGTAACTGTGAATCCCTGAGGAATTGGTAAATTAAGTCCTGTCATCTCTGCTAAGTTTGCACCTTTTCCTCCAAGAAGGTTACGCATTTCGGCATTTCCTTCACTAAATTTGTAGACCCATTTTGTTGCCATGTCAATACCTCCTAAAATTAATTATGTCACATTCATATGTCATTGAACTTATTGTACCACAAATTTCAGATTTTGCAAAACTTTTTTGTGTATTTTACATAATTTTTTTCATTTTTCTCGTTTTTCATTATAAAAACTGCACATTTACATGATTTTCGATGCAATTTATACTGTTATTTTTGTCTTATTTTAACGATTTTTGTGTTTTATTTTTTGTATACAATATATAAAAAATCCCAGAGTCTTTTCACTGAAAAGATCCTAGGATTTCATTTTTATATCAAAGTTATTCAGTTTTTTAAGAATGTTTTCTTTTTATAGTCTGGTTTTTGCTGCTTCTTTTTTTCTTTATCCAAAATTTCTAATTATTTATTCTTTAAACAGATTCTCTCCATCCTGTTTGATCACATCTTGATACCAATAAAAACTATCTTTCTTATATCGATCTAATGTAGCGCCCTCTTCTTCTTCGCGATCTACATACACAAATCCATATCGTTTTTGATATCCATTCAGCCAGCTTAACAAATCCGTAAAAGACCATGTACAATATGCAAGCACTTCACAGCCTTCCTCGATGGCTTTTCCTAATTCTTTTAAATGTTCTCTTAGATAATCAATTCGATATTCATCATGAATCTTATGATCTTCCGTCTTCTTATCAAATGCTCCAAGTCCATTTTCCGAAATGATGATTGGCAGATCATAACGACTTGTGATCTCACGACAACAATAGCGAAGCCCAACTGGATCAATACTCCAATCCCAGTCTGTTGTCATCAAATATGGATTGCCTGGATTTTTATAAATTCCAGGAACTCCAAGTACCTGCGCAGAACCTTTCACTCCTGTTGTATTCATTGTACCATATGGTGTTACTCCATCCATCGGATTATACTCGCATACACAACTTTGATAATAATTAACTCCCATAAAATCAATCTCTGCCGCTGCTGCCTTTAAAATTTTCTGATCGTCTTTTGTGACAACTGGTGCAAATCCTTTTTTTCTTAAATAATTCATGGCTGCTTTAGGATATCTTCCATATGCATAAACATCCATCCACCAGAAATTCTTCAGTTCATCATAATCATGTTTTGACATAACATTTTCAGGTTTACAATCAAGTGCATAAGATGGTGTATAAGCAAAGCTTGCACCAATCTTTCCTGTTCCGCCCATCTCGCGATATGCCAAAACAGCCTTTGCATGTGCCATAAAGACGTGATGGTTCACTTGATAAAATGTTTTCTGATCGTCAAACTTTCCTGGAGGATGCTGTGCTGTCAGCCATCCAAGTGATGTAAAAATATTTTGTTCATTAAATGTAATCCAGTATTTTACCTTACTTCCATATGCCTTAAATAAAGTCTTAGCATAATTTACATAATCCTCAATGATCTCCTCAGATTCCCATCCTCCATAGAGATCCACTAACGCCTGAGGAAGATCCCAATGGTAGATTGTCACCATTGGTTCAATCCCATATTTTAAACATTCATCAATAATATTTTCATAAAACTCAATTCCTTTGGGATTGACCTCTCCTCTTCCTTTCGGATAGATTCTTGCCCATGAAACAGAAAAACGATAAGTTTTTAATCCCATTTCCGCCATCAACGCGATATCTTCTTTGTAGCGATGATAATGGTCAACTGCAACATCTCCGGTTGTCGCTTTATATGTTTTTCCTGGAATCCTTACAAATTGATCCCAGTTTGTGATCCCTTTTCCATCTTCTCTCCAGCCGCCTTCAATCTGATAGGCAGCTGAAGCACTTCCCCACAAAAATCCTTCTGGAAATTTTGTAACTTTCATTTCTTCCATAAATGTTACGCTTCCTTTCTGCTACTGTACACTTAATAATTTACTTTCCTTTGTTACTACTTTATCTTCACATGCTTTAACTTTTGCAAATTGTTCTGTATTGGAAATAATGATCGGTGTTGTTACATCGTATCCATCTGCTTTAATCTTGTCAATATCAAATTCTAGTAAGATATCCCCTTTTTTCATTGTATCTCCAGATTTTTTCTTTGGAGTAAAATATTTTCCTTTTAAATTTACTGTATCGATTCCTACATGTACCAAAAGTTCTACTCCATCTTCACTTACTAATCCTAATGCATGTCCTGTTTCAAAAACAGCATCTACTTTTCCGTCAAATGGTGCATAGACAACTCCTTTTTCAGGAATGATCGCTGCTCCTTTTCCTAAGATTTCTTGCGAAAATGTTGGATCTTTCACTTCTGTTAAAGGAATCACTTTCCCTTCAAGTGGACTTGTAATGCTGATCTCATTATCTAATAACTGTGCATTAGATTCTTCTACAAAATCTAAATCATCATCTTCATCTACAATATCTTCAAAGCCAATAATCAGTGTTGCAACAAATGTAACAACTACTGTGACCAAAATTGTGAGTGCTGCAAATAATAATGTCTGTGGTTTTCCTTTTTCTACATACTGAACAATCGTTACGATTGCTGGTGTTGCAATTCCAAAACATTTCATTTGGAAAAATCCACCGACTAATCCACCAACAGCACCACCAATACATGCTCCTAACATTGGTCGTTTTAAACGAAGTGTTACACCATAAAGTGCAGGTTCTGTGATACCAGCAAATAATGCTGAAAACGCAGAAGATCCTGCGATCTGTTTAAAGTCTTTGTTTTTGCTTCGAAGTGCAACTGCAAGGGAGGCTGCACCCTGTGCCATATTAGAACATAATTCTCCGATACAGATAAAGTTCTCATATCCTGTTGTTGCGATCATCCCTAATTTAATCGGTGTAAATGCATGATGCATACCTGCCATAACAACGAATGGATAAACGCCAGCCACAAGACCAATGGCAATAAATCCTAATTTATCATGAATTGCATAAACTACTGTTGATAATCCATTACCGCAAATAGCTCCTAAAGGTCCAAGAATGATCAATGCGATCGGTGCTTCAATTAAAACAACTAACATTGGTTTTAAGAAGTTCTTTGTGACAACTGGCGTGATTTTATCTACAAAACGTTCTACATATCTTAGAGAATATACTGCCAAAATGATTGGGATAACCGAATAAGAATAGGATGCATAAGTTACCGGAATATATTTCAAAAATTTCACAGTCTGTCCTGCATCATGTGCTGTATTCATCAGTGTGATCAAGTTTGGATGTAACATGATCAGTGCAATACTTGCTGCATAATACATATTTGTTCCAAACTTTTTGGATGCTGAAATTGCAATCAGTACTGGCATGAAGAAAAACGCACCATCTCCTATAACACTTAATAACTGATATGTTTGCCCATTTGTGCTTAACACACCGATCATAGGAAGTAATGTAAGCAATACTTTGATCATAGCTGCACCAATGATTGCTGGAATAACAGGTGCCATGATACCTGAAATCGTATCCATCAGCATTGTAAAGATATTTTTCTTTTCATTCGATTTTGCTGGTACTTCTTTTACTTCATTAGAAAAATTCCCAAGTTTATTTAATTCGTTAAATACGTTTCCAACATCATTTCCAATAATGATCTGATATTGTCCACCCTTTTTCATGATTCCCATAACACCTTTTGTTTTCTTTACTGCTTCATCATCAACGATGGATTCATCTTTTAATGTGAAACGAAGTCTTGTCATACAATGTACCAGATTGATGACATTATCTTTTCCTCCAACTCTTTGAAGGATCTTTTTTGCTGTATTTTCATAATCCATTTTGTTTTCCTCCTTTTTTTCTGGATCTAAAAATTTTCATTTTTCTTTATATAACAAAGACCTGACAATAGATAAAATAATTCCCGGGGTTATTTCATCTATTGTCAGGTCTTGCTTAACTTAATAATAACAAACCTATGACTATTTTGTTTGTTCATCTAAAATTCGTTTGATATGAATTAATAAATATAATTGTTCATCAATTGTTAATTTATAGTTATATTGCTTTTTAATATATTCTGCAATTTTTTTTACTCCTGAAAAAGCATTTTCATTCTGTTCTACCATCACTTTATAAATTTCTTGCATCGTATCTTTATATTCCATATGGTCAAAGACTCTTGCCGCAAAAAACTTTAAATGTGTTAAAAATCTCTCATACGAAATAGATTCTTCATTTAAATCTATCTTAAAATGAATCCTTACAATCTGTAAGACTGTATTGATCAACTCTGTAATCTGATTCACATCGGTTATATTCTGTGCATTTAATTCTGCAGACACGATATGCATTGCAATAAATGCAGCTTCATCATCTCCCAAATCCTCTCCTGTCCGTTCTTTAATCCATTCAATCGCATGCATACCAACCTGATATTCCTTTGGATAAAACTTACGAATATCGATTTTCATCATATTCTTTAATGCGATTCCTTCTCGATAACGAGCGACTGCTGAATTGATATGATCCGTCAGTGTCACATATAAGGAATCTCTTATTTCTAATTTTTCTTTTTTTGCCTCTTTTACTACACGATCCACAATTCCAAGGTATTCTTCCGAAATCTCTTTTACTACTTCCTGTAGTCTCTTGCTTTCTTCTTTATTCTCTAGATGATATGTCTTATCTACCAGAGACTGATCAATATTTTCACCTTTTCTTTTTTTAAATCCAATTCCCGGACCTGTCATGATCAATTCCATTCCTTGTGAATCTACACTGACAACAGCATTTGTATTCAGAACTCTGATTATTTTCACGTTCATCCTCTCCTCTAATTTTATCTAAGTTTTTCATCATTTTTTGTATCTCTATAAATGTATAAAAAAGTGTCTTCGACACTTCAACTCCCCTGCCCCTCATTCTTGAGGGGTGGG
>OLIW01002904.1_pt1 | contig 11776 bp, 10 predicted proteins | sample 1601321 | NCBI WGS metagenome assembly OLIW01 (sample SAMEA2452114, study PRJEB22498) | human gut metagenome | reverse complement strand
ATCACCGCTTCGGCGCTCAGGCCGAACAGGGCGGCGGTGGACAGGCACAGCACCGGACGGAGGCGCTTGCCGCCCGCGAGGAGGCTGTAATACATGGCTTCCTTGAGTCGTCCCTGCAGGGGAATGGCGTCGAGGCAGTGCTGAAGATACGCCTCCACCTCCTCAGCCTCATATAGGGAGTAACAACGGCAGCCATACAACCGACTCAAAGCCGAAGCCACCGAAACGGTAGTCCGCTCAGTCCCACCCCTCGTGGCATAAACTTTCCCATGCGTATAGAACAGAATATTCATATTCTCAAGGCTCTTTTAACTTTGTTCATTATTTGAGTTCTCTGATTTTTAGAGAATCCCAAAAATAATATAACAAATCCTGATGTAATCACACTGACAAAACATACCAATAACAATTGCACCCAACTTTCATATTCATATATTACATGAACAATATATGGTACAACAAAGCAAATTGTCGCTATTACTAACCCTAAGACAATAACCTCTTTAATGTATGCCATTACAGGGAAACCAGAATATCGACGTAACAACATAAGACGTATGGGAATTGCAACCGTCCAAAGAATGATATTTGCACCCAAAGCGATTTCAGGCGGATAACCAAAGCGCAAAAGAAAATATGTAATTGGCAGTATCAATAATAATATCACTCCAACTACTATATTAAGGAGCTTTATATTCCCTATTGCATGCAATGCCCTTACAGTAGGTTCTCCCAATGTTTTTACCCAAGATTGCACAAGGATTATACGTAGAAACAATGGAGCATACGAAGGATATTCGCCTAACCATATTTTAAGTAGGAACTCTATTTCAACGAAAACAGGTATTCCTATAATCAATAACAGGTAAGAAGACATCTTGGCACTATTAATGACAAGCGAAAACATTTCATCAAGATGTTTTTGCGCGTATGACTTCACAATTTGAGGTGACGCTGCAATTATGATATTTGCAGCAAATGTATTGATGATATTATTGACAGTGTTGGCTATACCGTATGCGGCATTTACAATAGTTCCGCAGAATAAATTTATTATAATATTTACGCCTTGTATTTGGCCTAATACAGCTACACTTCCAACTATATCCCACGCTGAAAACGAAAACATTTTCTTAAACACGCTTTTGTCGAAACTCCAAGAAAACCTGCATTCGACAAAATGTTTTCTGCAATACCAATTATATATGACGGCTGAAGAGGTGCTGACCAACAAAATGAGGAAAGCATAGAATATGAGCTTGTCAAATGGCGCAAATGTCAACAAGAAGACGATGGCAAGTTTCATCACAGCATCATATATGCTCATATAAGCATACATATTGAATTTTTCATGTGCCACCAATGCTGCCATAAACGGCACTTGAATGATGCTGACCATGCAGGCAATGATGGAAAATTGATATACCCAAATTGCCGCATTTAATCGTCCGGGGGCAAAATTCATTTTATTTAACAGAAACCATAAGCCTATAGTTTCGGCAAGGAACAGTATTATCATTGCCAAAAAGGTGTATATAACAATAGCTGTCGAAAATAGTTTCTTCAGTTGTACAATATCGCCACGTCCCAATTCAAATGTCAAGAAACGCTGTGTACCAGCATTCAACGATCCATTGATGAAAGTAAACATCGTTACGATGCCGCCTACTACACTGTATAAGCCATAATCCGATATTCCTAATTCCGCAAGAACCACACGGGACGTGTACAGTCCTATGACCATTGTCAATAGTATCCTGACATACAGCAGCAGTGTATTTTTAGCTATGCGCTTATTGGTTGATTCACTCGGCATGGTTGCAGTATTTTTCAAATATATCTTGTGGCACACGTTTTAATAGAGCTTGCTGTTGTACCTATCAAGTATGCCACAGCAAACGACAAGCACATGCCCACAGCTAAAGCCGCCATAGGAGGCATGGCAAAATGTTCTGAAATCACTGTAAATATATATTGATGGCACAAATATATTTCAAGTGAATATTTTCCTATTCGATTAATAATGAATAATATATGAGATTTATTCATAAGAAAGGCAATAAGAGCGAATAACGGAATCAGTAGTAACACATTAAACATATCCAATATGAAACGTCCGTTATCGGGAATAACCGACCTGTCCGGTAGCAATATCGCCAACTTTGTGAAGAAATCATGACTCGTTGGGTCACTATTGGCTAATATTGTATAGTGGAACACGCCCACATTGGCCAATGTGGCCAATACTCCCAATAAAACCACTTTGTAGATTCCAAATCTCAACGGCCTAATAGCTATGAACATTCCAAATACGAACACAGGAAACCGTTTCACAACCCAACGCCCATATTTTATCAAATATGGAGCATCGGCTTCATATTGCCAAAAACAAATTGTTATATATGTGGCAATAATTATTGCTAAAAATGCAATCCCCCCCCCGTTTGTCTATTATTTTGTAAATAACAGGGGCAAGCAGGTAGTAAATAACTATGGCATATATGTACCAATGTGACAGAGAAAACAAGTCCAAAAAGAAGTCTTGCATAGGAGGCATCGTGGGAATATAACTCAATGCAATCTTGCATAAACCGAACAGAATACAAGCTGGTATAAGCCTGATTACCCTATTTTTGTAATACTGTCCTAACGAGTTTTTCGCAAGCGAATGCGCAATACCAAAGCCTGATATGAACAAAAACACCTCTACACCTATGTATCCTAACATTCGCACCCATTCAAAGAAAATACCGTTGGTAATCCAATTTTGATGGTATAGCATAATGGAAACCATTGATATTCCCATTGCCGATATGCGATATTTCGATATTAATGTGTTAAAGGGGTATTTTTCATTCATTGCTAGTCATCTATTGTATTTGCATTTTCCAAAACAAATTAATGCATCCTTTGGGGACATGTTAGAATTGTGCGTTGAAGCCTTCTGACAGCACAAAATATGTTTTTAGATTCAGACTATCCATGGACTTCATAAAGAGGAAACTCTTCTATATTTCGTAATCCCCTTTCACTCAAATTCTATACAATGAACTTCCTGCAGCAAGGGGTTGAATATGGCATACTGTTGTTTAATACCTTATGATTTTTTGTTCCTGCAAATAAGTTTTTCATTTTTGAAAAAGCGGTACTGTGAAGTCCTTTTTTAAAATACTTAACAATATCATTTATGTAATTGCAAATGTACTTCAATTCAGTCTTCGTATCAACGGAGATGTCAGCTTTATCACATAAACTTAAGAATGAGGCAAGACTTTGCCGTAACGTACTCCTATATGAAGTTTCTTTAGCTTGCTCAATGGCAAATAATTTAGTTAGATCATCATATTTTATATTCATACTTCTTACGCAATAAATTATTTATAAACAAATTGCTCTGTTCAATGTATTCAATCGATGCAAATCTGTACCAGTATAGTCGTACATTCTTAACTTTTGGAGCATTAAAGCCTTTTTCTTAACTTCTTTACCATACAAACATAGAAGCGAAAATTGATTAAGCTGAAACTGAACATTTATAGATTTCAACTGTTGGTAATCACTCTCGTTCATATACAGATAACGTTCCGGATGAGCTAATATAGGATAATAACCTTTTGCTTTGATACGGAGCAGGATATTCTGCAAGTCCATCGGGGGATTGAAGTAACTTGTTTCCACCAACAGGTGTTTGCCAGCTTTACCAATAGGCAGTAGGTCGTTCTTATTCAATCGCTCTTCAAATAGGTTGTCCAGCATATTCTCAGAAGCAAGATTCAATGCTATATTACCTTGGTATGCGCTTTGTAATTCAACGAAACGTGCCCTCAAATGTTGGGTCGTATTTGGCATATCCTCCATAATGTGCGGAGTGAGCCATACTTCCTTTACTCCCAGTCGTTCGTATTCCCCTAAAATTTGCAGAGCTTCATCCATCGTCTGTACGCCGTCATCCACATCGGGGAGGATATGGCAATGCCAGTCGGTGAAGCCACGGAAAAATCCACTTTCTTTCAAAGTCTGTTTTTTACGGAACGGCCACATGATTACTTGGAGCTACTGCCGTAATAAGAACCGCTTCCATAACCGTATCGGTAGCCATACCGATAACCGTATCTTCCGCCGGCTCCTTCTGTCCCATTGAGGATTACAGACATATTCTTGTATTTCTTCTCTCGATAGATGTTTTCCAACTCCGGAAGCATGCTGCGTTCCAGCAAGCCTGCACGTACCACAAAAACGGTACGGTCGGCCAGTTTCTCTATGATTTGCGTATCGGCCACCAATTCAACTGGCGGGCAGTCTATCAATACAACATCATATTGCTGCTTTAAGGTATGGATTGCTTTCTGTAGACGGTCATCGAACAACAGTTCGGTCGGGTTGGGGGGGATAGTGCCGACAGGGATGAAACTGAATGAAGGGTGCTGCTCGTCCGTAACAATAATATCCGAAAGTTTGTCGATCTGTCCTCCTAAATAATCACTCAAACCAATTTTGGGCGAATGGATATAAGCTGAGGCAGAGGCGTGGCGAAGGTCGCCGTCGATAACCAATACTTTTTTATTTTTGATGGCAAGACTCATGGCTATGTTCATGGTCAAAAACGATTTTCCACTTCCCGGATTGAACGAGGTAACTACAATCACATTGGAGGATTGATCTTTGCCAATCATGAATTCCAGATTGGTACGCAAGACACGAAAAGCCTCATTCATAATATCACGGCTTCCTTCTTTAACCACAATGGTATGTGCCTCATGTGATTTTACTCTTTTCTTACCACGTATAGACAAAGGAATTTCTCCGATAAAGGGAACACTTAGGCCATCCAAGTCCTTTCTTCCACGAACACGGGTATTCATGTTCTCACGAATGAAGATGATGACTACCGGTATCAATATACCCAAGGCAAAAGCCACTAGGAAAATGTTCTTCTTTACGGGAGCGGTAGGAATCATGCTTCCTCCAGGCTTTGTTATAATACGGGTATTGTAGGCCGTAAATGCCTGAGAAAGCTCGTTCTCCTCACGTTTTTGTAACAGATATAGGTAAAGTGACTCCTTCACCTTTTGTTGGCGTTCCACGCTAAGCAGGTATTTGGACTGCTTCGGGTTGGAGGCAATCTGCGAGGTTGCCTGTCCCCCAATGGCCTCCAAACTTCTGATTTGTGCACGCAAAGCTACCATTTGGTTGTCAATGGAAGTGATCAAAGCGCTTCGCATATCATCCAACGACTTGTCCATTTCCCTGACTAAGGGGTTCTTGACACTACTGTGAGACACCAAGCTATTGCGCTCCAATAACTTGGTATTATATTCATTCAGTTGTGTGGCAAGGCTTGCATTTTCAATGCCGGAATTGGCAGGGAGTAACTGATGTTTATTGTTTTCATTGGTCAAATAGTTCTTTATGTATCGGGCCATATATGCCTGGTTGTTCAATTCACGAATTGCAGCATTGGCTTCATTGGCTTGAGTCATATACATATTTGCCGCCGCCTGTACATCCGGCAGCAAATGCTCACTTTTGAAAGAAGATATATCATCATCCACATTGCCAAGCTCACCCTCAATCACACCCAAACGCTCATTGATGAACATGGATGTACTAACCGCTATCTGATTCTTGTCCCTTACCCAGTTCTCATTGTAAACGGATATAAGGGTATTGAGCACATCTTCCGCCCGTTGGGTGGACACATCCTGGAAAGACAACGTGATGATATTGGACTTCTCATCGTTCTGGGATATATTCAAGCGAGCAGAACAGCCAGCTGATGCCGCAGACAAAGACTGGCGGGTTACATAAATTGTGCTTACCGTTTTATCTGAATAGGCAGCCGATGGAATAACGACAATAGGGCCTAGGGGGCTTTGAATACTGTCATTCAAATTGCCTTTCACAAAACCATCATTTTCTATTTCTGTTCCATTCCGTGTAAAAGAGGATAATTCCACTGCACCATCCTTTGCCAAATGCAGTTCGAAAGTTGCGGATTCATTCTCGGAAAGATTAGGAATCACCACCTGGACAGGAAGTTGGTTTCCATACACAGTCTGTTTATGAAAACGTCCGTCTGTCTGATAATTCATTTCCAAATGCAATCGAGACACCACTTCACGCATGATGTCGGGAGACTTCAAAGTTCCCATCTCGTTATAGACATTGGTGTTGGTCGTAAACAGTCCCAAATCGGAAAAAGACTCCATATCCGTAGAAGAAGATTTCCCTTTGGAATCGTCTTTAATCAAAATAGAGGCAGTCCTGACATATACCGATGGGGTTCTCAACAGATAAAAGGTCGCACCCCCCAAACATAAGGCCAATGAAATGGCAAACCAGTGCCATTTGTTGAGACAGAGGTAAAATAAATCCTGTATGGTAATGAAATCCTGCGTATTTTGTACTGTTGATTTATTCTGAATAGTAGCCATTTCTCTTTTTTATTTAGCGATAAGTACAGCGATGGAGGTCAATAAAGAAGCCAGGGAAATCCAGAAAGAGGTGCTGCGCACATTGTTCCCGTTTACGGTAGACTGACGGGCTTTGGTAGCATTAGGCTCCACATATACCACATCATTCTGTTGCAGATAATAAGCAGGCGAAGTGTAAAGATGCTCGGCAGAGCAAAGATTGACTCCATAAACCCGTTGTTTTCCTTCTTCTTGACGCAACACCAATACCTTTTCCCGCTTTCCGTAGATAGTGAGGTCTCCCGCCTGGCTTAAGGCATCCAGGATTGTAAGGTTATCCTTGTCGATACTAAAACGGCCGGGATTGTTCACTTCACCCATTACGGCTACGCTGAGATTCATATATTCCACCGTAACGACAGGGTCTTTAATCAAATCATGCGACTGTAGCTCTTTCTTAATATAGGCAGCCACCTCTTCACGGGTCATACCGGCTATGTGAATTTCTCCCAACACGGGAAAGTCAATGTTCCCTTTGGAATCTACCGTATAACCGGACACACCACGATTAGAACCGGAAGAACCCTCCATGCCAATCTGTTGAGAAACAATCGGCAAGTTAAACAGGTTGGTCAGGCGCAAATCCTGGCTGTTGACTAAAATAGACAATTTGTCTTTCGGTTGAATCTTAATCTCTACCAGAGCAGTAAGCGCCAATTCGCTTTCGCCCGGACGTAAATCTTGAAAATAAGTGACTTCTTTTGAAGTTGAGCAAGCTCCTAAAAACAGGAGTAATATTGCCCCAATTAAATTTTTGCAAAAATTCATATTGATATAAAACTATAGTTTCGAATGAACTATATGGATTCTCCGGGTTAACCATAGATTACCCAAGGTCCATATAAAGATGTCCAGTATTAAAAGCAAGGTTACATTTATATAACGTGAAAGCAGAATATTGCACAGTGTAAAACAGACAGATACCAGTACAATGGCAATCATAACTGTACGCTGTCTCATGCCAACAGCAAGCATTTTGTGATGGATATGGTTCTTATCTGGCAAAAAGGGATTCTTTCCGTTTCGCACACGATGCAAATAAACCCGTACCACATCAAAACAGGGAATGATAAGCGGTGAATAGGCTAAAAAGAAAGCATTAGGCTGTTGCATAGAGGGATTTACCGGAAACCCGTCAAGCAGTTTCAGACTTAAAATGCAAGTCATCATGCCAATCGTCAAGCTGCCGGTATCACCCATGAATATTTTGTTCTTTTTGGCAGGATCTCCAAATACGTTATAATAGAAAAAGGGGACGAGCACTCCAAGTGTCGCAAAAGCGAGCAGGGCATAAATGTATTCGCCTATTATAAAAAATACCAATCCATAAAAAAGCATAGCCACTCCACACAACCCGGAAGCCAATCCGTCTATCCCATCTATCAGATTGATGGCATTGATAATAAATACCACGGCGAATAAGGTAATGGGGTATCCAATCCATTCAGGAAGAGCGTGAATAAACAGCAAACCGTGCAGGTTATTGATCCACAGCCCGCCTGCAATGACCAGTAATCCGCAAATAATCTGTATGGCGAACTTGGCACGGTAACGGATACCAATCAGGTCATCAGCCATACCAACCAAATAAAGCATCATAATGGTACAGAAGCCGAATGCCAACGGGCGGCTTTCACTGCCGATATTACCAAGAAGCTGACCGTATCCCAACAACATACTGAGTCCCAAAGCAAGTGCCACCGAGAAAAAGACAACCGGTTTGAAGGCTATCCCTCCTAAACGGGGTACTACTCCCTGATGGATCTTCCGTTCATCAGGCACATCAAACAGACGCTTACGAAATGATATCAACAAGATTTGTGGAATCAAGACGCCGGCACAAAATACGCTCAAGGCGAATACAAACAAGGAGTTGACAACCCAAAAGGCTCTAGGATTGTCCATTACATTTGAAATAACAGTCATAAATATCGTATCAGGCAAATTGAATATATTCAGGAAGAACCTCCACACCAACAGCGAGATAACCCTTTAATTCGACAAGCAAGCGTTTTATCTTGCTGCCTCGTATTTTAAGCAAACAGCCCTCATATCCGTTGAGAGAGCCTCCTATAATCCGAATTTTACGTCCGCACATCTGAGGGGTTATCTCTTCCGGCAAATAATATTTGGGTGAATCGGAACTGCTGACGGCTTGCATGAATCTGTCCATTTCCAAATCAGACACAGTCATAGGTTCCCGAAACGTATTCCGCAACCAACGGTATTGAAGCGTTTTGGTTCTTTCCACAATGGAGTCCAAATGCTGACGGGAATCATAAACAAAGAGCAAATCTTGAATGACCGGAACTTTCTCACGCACCTTTTTACCCTTTTGCAAAATGATTTGCCACTTCAAGGGGACAAATACCTTTACTCCTGCTTCTTGCAGTTGTTTGTATGCCGGCTTTTTAGCATTACACCGTTTTAAATCACGCATGACATACCATTGTGCGTATTCAGTATTTCCCATTGATATACTTTAGTTCAGGCAAATATCACCAATCCTGCACGATTATTCTATTTGTTAATAATCAAGCAGTTACAAAACACTTTCCAAAAGTAGGAATCTTTTATTCCTTTAATCATCCCTTGCATCGCTATTCTAAAAGGCAAGTGTTCACTTATACTAAAACATACTACTCTTCTTAAGAGAAGTACATCTTTTAGTTATAAAGCGATAATAACTTGATAAACAAAGTCATGTTAGAGGATATATGGGGATGATTGTTTTTCATTTTACGCATTATGTTGAAGATTCTTAAAAATAAGTAGTAAAAAAAGTTCGCTTTATGCCTTGATTTTTAGATTTTTTCGTACTTTTGCAAACGAAATATACTTCTCTTAAGAAGATAAAGTGACTATCGCTACTCTTTCAAGTTCATTATATAGATGTACTTCTCTTAAGAAGATATGTACCTTTTTCGGTATTTATTTATATAGACATCAAAATGAGACTATTTGCCGTGTCTACAATAGATGCATCTAAAGAGGCAAGATAAATTCGGGTGGTTTGCTCCGAATCATGTCCCAGTGCCTCACTGATGACAGGCAAAGAAACATTTTTACTTTGAGCGATGCTGGCCCAAGCATGGCGCGCAACATAGGTGGTAAGTGGAATACCTAAACCTATTTGTTTGCCAATGTGTTTCAGATTTCTGTTGATACGGTGTGCTTCATTTTGGTATTGATGCCATTCGTCCACACCATTGTTCTGAATAATTGGTAGCAGGTAGGAAGTTTCAGAGGTATTGTATTTATCAATAAGTTCCTGCATGGGCTTTTCCCATTTGATAAACAATTGCTGACCGGTTTTTTTTCTCCGATAGGTCAAGATTCCATTCTGGAGGTCTTTCTTTTTCAGGAATGCCATATCCACAAAGGACATTCCACGTGTATAAAAACTGAACATAAAGATGTCTCTGGCAAAAATGAGAGACTTCTTATTAAGATCCAAATCCCGTATTCTTCGAATCACGCTGAGGGAAACCGCCCGTTTCTTCGTTTTGTCTATGCCGGTATAGACATGCTTGAAGGGATTTCGTTGAACAACAAGCCCTTCACTCACGGCCCGGTTATAAATGGCCCTGAGGTTACGCATATAATACGAACTGGTATTCGGACAGACACCGGTTCCTTTGAGCCAGCTTTCATAGGTTATCATCTGATTGGAATCCATTTCATCCAATGGGATATCGCCCCGGTGTCCCCGAAACCGCTCAAAACTGTTCAAGGCATTCTGATAGGTGCCGGCTGTGCGTACCTTACCTATCTGCCTCAATTCTACCAGCAGTTCTTTTCCATATAAAAGGAAAGTGCAATTCCCTTCAGGAGCAGTGTAAAGTTCTATTATACGGTCCACAGTGAAAGGGCTGTCTTCCTGATTCAATCGGTTGATGCATTTCTTTATTCGGAAAAGGTCTTTATCAATTTGATTTTTTAATGCGGCAAGATAGCTTTTTCGGCCTTCTCCACTTCCTGCCGAGACATTGATTTCACCGGAAGCAGAAATCCACTCACTTGGAAACAGTTTGTAACCGGTGCGGATATGCCGTACTTTACAATGATGAATTATTTGATAATGAACCGTTCCCTCTTTAAGGATAACGGATGAAGGACTGAATTTTACTTTTACACTAGTCATAAACAATCAATTATTAGTTTAACATATGGAATAAAAACAGGAAGTAATTCAAAAAACTTCAAGCTGTTATGTATATCTCCAGCTAAACTATTCTTGATTGATAAAAGACGCTTTAATTATTTTTATCTAAAGCATTGTATTGAGTAATATGACATAATAAGTAGATGTTGAAAATTAGTTTATACTATTCTTAAGAATTAGTTATACTTAAAATCACGTTCTTGCACCGCATCTGCTCGCCCTGCACTCAGTCACATAGCTGAGTACAGAACAAGCAGCTACAGTACAATAACGAAATTTTAATGTATAACTAATTTCCAACATCTACTTATGATAAAGTAAAAGACCGCGTTCTGTATATTGCGTGAAGACTTGAAACGGAGTGTCAGAGCCAATGCAAAGAATATCTTGCCATATAGAAAATGGAAAACTCAAAATGGAGAGGCTGTTTCCTGAACTCTTTCCATTCAAGCGAAAGAATTTATAACTGCTGACCTGTCTATATGATTATCGGGTTCACTTTCATCGTGTCCAGATTCAGGTACAATCCGTTATGCTCGATCACTCCGTTTCGGAACATCTTCCATAGGATGCCGCATCCGAGTTGTGCCAGTGTGGAGTTAATAAACAGGTCCTGTCTTTCCAACGCTTCAGCCAGCGAACAACTCGGGCCGGAATCGGTTTCCTTCACTCTCGCGTATTTCACCATGCGGGTGATGACTTTTAGCGAATTGACGGTTTCATAAAGTTTGGACGCCGGCTGTTTGATTTTCTTCGGTACGGTACCCAGCACGACTTGCCCCGTGGTCTGCGTGTTTCCGAAATCCATCCAGTACAAGGGGGTCTCGTAAGTGCAGTATGTCGGTTGCGGCAAAGCCCTCAACAGATTCCACAAGTCGATCCGTGACTTGATGTTATCGGTACAGGTAATCGTGATATTCGCCATGTCATCTCTGCGGACATTTTTCAGTATGGTCGGAAAGATGCCGGATACCGCTTTCCAGTCATTCCCGAAGAAATTGTTGACACGGGTAATGAGGCATTTCGCCTTGTTCAGACCTATGTCGGAATCACTGAAGAGTTGGCGTCCGATGTTGGTCTCGGACACGATGTCAGGGTCATAGAGCGTGACGGACAGGCCGGGGTGTCCGAATGCCCG
>OLIW01002898.1_pt1 | contig 11807 bp, 7 predicted proteins | sample 1601321 | NCBI WGS metagenome assembly OLIW01 (sample SAMEA2452114, study PRJEB22498) | human gut metagenome | reverse complement strand
TGCCTGTCTTCTCACGGTTATCGTGGGCAAGTGCAGGGTTATAGTACGTAGGTAGAAATATTGTAACAGGATTAGGAAATAAAGTCCAATGCCTGTCTTCTCACGGTTATCGTGGGCAAGTGCAGGGTTATAGTACGTAGGTAGAAATATTGTAACAGGATTAGGAAATAAAGTCCAATGCCTGTCTTCTCACGGTTATCGTGGGCAAGTGCAGGGTTATAGTACGTAGGTAGGAATACTGTAACAAGATTAGGAAATAAAGTTATTCCCTTGTCGGTTGGAGTTTCTACCCCAAGATTTTTACTATTTTGCAACATTACAAAAATTTTATACCCCCTATACAAAAAAACACTTTTTTGTTACGCTTGTCGTGTGTATGAAAATGAGGTGAATTATGCCAAAATTTAATTTAATGTCTTATATTATGCCGCCTGAGGACAAAATGTTTTTTACAATGTTTTCTGACAGCGCCGAAATTTGCAAAAAGTCTGCAAAGCTTTACGACGAACTGCTCCACGCTGAAATCACTCCGGAGCAGAAAGAAAAAGCACTCGCTAACAGAAAAAAAGGAAAGCTCGCTTATAAACTCATTCTTAAACAGTTAAACAAAAGTTTCATTACCCCTATTGAGCGCGAAGATATTCAGTATATCGCCGTTCAGCTTAACAAAATTAACAAAAAAATCGTTAAAGCCATTCTTAATCTCGAAGTTTACAGGTTAACAACTTACACAAACGAAATGAAAGAACAGGCGCAGACACTCCTTTCTGCAACAGAACAGCTCGGTGATATTATCAAAAAATTCAAGAAAGTTTCTGATCTTGAAGAAATCACTAAAGCAAATATTGCAATGAAAGAGCTTGAATCTCACGGTGATGAAATCCATCACAAAGCTATGAATGAGTTGTTTTCAGGAAAATATGACGCGCTTGATGTTATTAAACTTCGCGATATGTACAAGGAAATTGAAAATGCCCTCGATGCATGTTTTTACATATCCGATACGATTTTGAATGTAGTTTTAAAACAAAATTAAAGGGAAACAGCCATGACAATTACGTTACTGATTTTATTAGCTGTAATTCTTACAGCATTGGCGTTTGAATATATAAACGGGTTTCATGACTGTGCAAACGCAATTGCAACAGTTGTTTCGACAAAGGTGCTTTCGCCAAAACAGGCGGTGCTTTTCGGTGCCAGTCTGGAATTTATCGGGGCATTAACCGGCACGCACGTTGCAAAAACTATCGGCGCAGGTATTGTAAATGCGGATATGGTTACATTAACAGTAATTTTCTGTGCGCTTTTGTCCGCAGTGTTGTGGAATCTTTTTACCTGGTATCTCGGGCTTCCGTCAAGTTCTTCCCACGCATTGATAGGCGGACTTTTGGGCGCGGCAATCGTTAAGGCAGGCATTTCTTCAATCCATATCCACACGCTTTTGGACAAAGTTATTATACCAATGTTTACATCTCCCGTAATCGGGTTTGCGGCCGGATTTATGATGATGTTTCTGCTTATATGGTTAATGATTATTTTAAAAGCACATCCGGAAACTGTTAATAAAAAATTCCGTAAACTTCAGCTTATATCTTCAGGGCTTATGGCGCTCAGCCACGGCTCTAACGACGCTCAAAAAACAATGGGGATTATTACTCTTGCACTGTTAGCAGGCGGAGTTCTACACAAAAGCCCAAGCGGTGATTTTGAAATCCCGATTTATGTAATTCTTATTTGCGCATTCACAATGGCTGCCGGCACGATGAACGGCGGCTGGAAAATTATCAAGACAATGGGGCACAAAATTATTCGACTAAAGCCAATTCACGGTTTTGCAGCAGAAACTTCTGCTGCGGGAATTATTCTCACAGCGTCTCACTTTGGAATTCCGCTTTCCACAACTCACGTAATCTCTACAGCTATCATGGGCGTTGGCTCAACAATGCATGCGCACGCTGTTAAGTGGAGAATTGTTGGAAATATTGTAACAGCTTGGGTTCTGACAATACCAGCCTGCATGGTTTTATCAGCAGGAATATATTATTTTATTTATCATTTTATTGCAAAATAGTTTTTTATGCGGTGCCTTCAGGCGGTCGGAAAATAAAAGTATTTGAAATATCCGGAACTTGTTTCGGAATTTTTTTTACTTTTGCAACAACATTTTCCAAATCCTGCGGTGTAATTTTGCCGTCTCCGTCAAAGTCTAGGCCTCTGTTAGCATGATAATATTTTGCTGTATCAGGTGAAAATGCGCTTGAATACACTTTTTTCTTCGCATTGGACGGGGTGTATACAAGCCCATAAAGGCGCCCGGCATCAAGTTTTTCCTTATCTTTAAACTTTGCCATTTTTTTCATTGCAAGAATATAGCATTCAACATATGGAAGCTGTTCTTCGCGGGTTAGATTTTTGAACTTTTTCATATCCATATCAGGATCAAGATTTTCATAACCATTTTTGAGAGCATATTCGATTGCCGCGTTAAGCGAGCGCCTGTTCATCTGCCCTATGCCTTTGTATGAACCTTTGCCCGCTTTGGGGTTAAACCTTGATTCCTTAAAAAGCAATGCCGCCAAATCCTCTGTATCACATTTTATGTTTTTAGAAGCGTCTACAATCTTTTGCGCAAATTCCTCCGAAAAATCAGGAACTATTTTGACCCAATCATTTTTAAGCTTTTTCGCCTCTTCTGAAATAGGTTTTGTCTTGAACTCCGGGTAAAAATCATTCATAATTCCCGGTTTGTACCCGAAAAGAGTTTCTTTCTGAGGCTTTTGCTCTTGTGGATTGCCCGCATTTTTAAGGGGGACGTTTGTGTTTGCTGAAATTTTGTCAATATCTGTCATAAATTTTACCTCTACAAAAATTTTTACGGCAGCCTGATGGAAAAACTTTAATTAAAAAAATCCGCCAAATATCTGACGGATTTTCATTAATGAAAGGAGTTGTATTAAATTAGAATCTGAAAGTCATACCGCCTTGGAAACCGATACCGGTTCTTCCGCCGTTTCTGAACGTGATTTGAAGATATCCGTCAAGTCGGTCTTTCCAGGTTTTCGTAACCCCAAGGCCGTATTCGATGTAGCCGTGGCGCATCTTAATACCTTCAAGGTCAACGTTTCCGGCTTTACCTCCGACATATCCCATAATATTGTACATATACTGAATTGTTGCGTATATGCTCCAGGTTTCACGGCCATAGATAAAGTTTACACCAGGCGCGATGTTAATACCGTTAAGCATACCAGTTCTCATGCCCATATCACCGAAATCAGTATGCCAGGTTTGACGCCCAAAGTAGTTGTATGAAGCAAGCAATGTCGGTTGAATTATGAAATTCTTTGAAGGATGGAAGTTGTATGCAGCTTTTGCAGCAGTACCAGCGAACCAGTTTCCGTTGGTATCAGTGAAACCTGCCACGTTCATTTCATTTGCATACCCGCCGGCATAAGCCAAAACTGATCCGATGAAATCATTCTTCATGAATGTACCCATAAAGCCGCCTTGGCCGCCGTTTTGATACATGCCAACGTAATCGAAAGTTTGGTGAGCACCGTTATAGCCGATATAAGCAGTCGGAAGGAATGACCAGCCGTTTTTCAAATCAACAACCGGTAAGTCAGCACCGATTAATGTTCCGTACGCGTTGTTACCGACGTTTAAACCTTGAGTCATGCCGATTTTTTCAAAGTTTCCGTAAGCTTTAACCCATAATCCGCCGGTTTCTCTGGTGTATTGGTATGGCGCGAATTCAGGCAGAATTGCAGCGTATTTGTTAGGACTTGCACTGCTTTCTCTGAGCAAGCGTTGTGAGACAAGGTTTACGTGATCAAACAAGACGTTATTTATAGCAAGTTGGTTTGCGTAATTTGCCACTGTAGCAACTTGACCTCTGAAGACTTGAGGATTGTATCTCACAAGTTTTGCGTTGAAGTCGCCCCCGCCCATTGAGAACAATCTATAGTACCCTATCGGTGTAAATATCTCTTTATTTGTTGCTGAGAACAACACATTATCATCAATAGGGTTTGATGTTTTGAAAAGGGTTAAGCCGATGTTACGGTCAATCGGGGCTTTTCCAATAAATTGGAAGTCTGAGATATTAATTGTACCTTGAAGTGTTCCGTAATTCAAGATACTACCGTCAATGGTTGTTGTATCTGAAGTTTTGTTACGAGGCGAAATATCAATTTTGAAGTTAGATGTTTCACCGCCGATTGTGTAAAAGTCGCCGCCAATTGTGTTGTTGGCTATAACGCCATTCATAATATCAACTGTACCTGTTGATGCCATGGTATTTGCAACGCTGAAACCGTTATTGGCAATAATTAAATTACCTTTATCAATACCGAGTTCATTGAATTTTGTCGACTGCGCAAATGAGTACAAAGAGGCATTTTCAACAACGGCTGAGCTTTCAAAGTTTGCGTTGTTTCCGTAAACGCCCATTGTACCGCCAGTAACTTCAACATCATCATTGAAGTAAACATCACGGCCTGCTTTTGCAATTGCGTTAAATGTTCCGGCAGAAACGTTGACTTCATTGTTAAAAATTAAGTCAATATCGTTAATTGTTGTGTAACTAACAGTTGCATTTTTGGTTTGATTAATTGCTCCCTGAATATTATCAGCAATAATTCCAATGGTTTTGCCCTCAACATCGTTGAAGTTCAAGTTGCCGAACATACCGTTCACAAATGTAATATTACCTGATGAATTGATATTTGTATTACCGTTAAACTGTGAGTGGTCGCCGGAGAAAATTAAATCGCCGTCTTGATTTTTGTTAATATCGCCGTCGCCTTCAAGGTCTGATTTCAAATCAAATATTCCTGTGGAATTGTTAATATTAACATTCGCTCCTGAAGCAATTTTCAATGTAGAACCTTCAGAAGTCGAAACGTAATTGTTAATATTCATTTCTCCTGACTGAATATCTGTAATACTGTCAGTGCCAAAAAGTTTTGTATTTTCAGCAACTTCTAAGATTTTACCATTGTAAATAAATTGGCCGGTATAGCCGCTGTTGTCGCCGCTTAAAATCATTGTTCCATCACCGCCGGCATTTATCACAGCGCCTGATGGTGAAGTCATGCCGGCAATGTCTGTAAAATTATTGAAGTTTTTGTTATCGCCGTCTGCAACAGAAATATTTACAGAAGCAGTATTTCCGAGGGCAAGAACCGCAGAATTAACCATTGATGAACCTTCATTCAGGTTAATTGTGCCGTTTTCAAGTGTAGAATTGCCGCCAAAGAATGCGTTAGAAAACTCAGCCACGCCATCCGTTTGAACATATTGACCGACGAATGAAGAAACATCATTAGCATAAGTTGTTGTGCCAGAGCCGGATTGAGTAATTTTTGATGTGCCGTCCGCGCTTGAAATTGTTGATGTAATATCGATATTACCTGTATTAGACAATTCTAATTCAGAAGAAGAATTTACTGTAACTGTTCCGCCTGTAAGCGAATTATCAGTAGTAAATTTAGCGCCATTGTTAATGTTCAAAGCACCGCCGGTTTGAGTAACTTTACCGCCTGAAGCGTCAAGGGCAATTCCATCAACTGTAAAGATACCGCCATCGCCCAGACCAATTGTTCCGCCGAGCGTGTCTCCTTGATTTAAGGTTACGGAGCCCCCGTTTGTAATATCTACATTGCCGTTAATCTCTGCCTTGACAGCCCCTGCAATAGCACTACCCGCACCAATGTTTAACGTACCGGTTGAATCTAATGTTAAATTTCCGCCGGTAGCATTCAATTTACCACCATTTGTGTTGTCGCTTACTGTTAATGAGCCGGATGATAGGGTTGTATCGCCAGACCAGTTGTCGCCGGTGTTTACAAATACTGAACCGCCGTTTATATTAACTTTACCGCTCAAATCCGCATTAACAGCGTTTGCTATTTGGCTTCCTGTGCCGATGTTTAACGTGCCGGTAGCGCCAAGTGTTAAATCGCCGCCTGTTGCGTCAAGTGTGCCACTGTTTGTAATGTCGTTTACTGTCAAGGAACCGTTGCTTAAAGAAATTTTGCCTGTCCAGGTGTCGCCGCTGTTTAAGGATACCGAACCACCGTCGATGTATACACTGCCACCAATATTAGCTTTTACGGCATCTGTAACCTGGCTGCCTGTGCCAATGTTTAATGTTCCGGTTGAGCCCAAGGTCAAGTTGCCACCCGTTGCATCGAGTTTGCCGCTGTTTGAAATGTCATTTACTGTTAATGATCCAGAAGTTAAAGTCGTATCACCAGACCAGGTGTCGCCGGTATTTAAGGATACGGAACCGCCGTCGATATCCACTTTGCCGCTCAAGTCCGCATTAACAGCAGCAGCTATTTGGCTGCCGGTACCGATGTTTAATGTTCCGCTTGAACCTAGTGTTAAATCGCCACCTGTTGCATTCAGCTTGCCGCTGTTTGTAATATTGTTTACTGTTAATGATCCGGAGCTTAGAGTTGTATCACCTGCCCAGGTATCGCCGGTATTTAAGGATACGGAACCACCGTTTATATTTACTTTACCGCTCAAATCTGCGTTGACGGCATCTGTAATCTGGCTGCCTGTGCCTATATTCAGTGTACCGGTTGAGCCTAAAGTCAAGTTGCCACCCGTTGCATCGAGTTTGCCGCTGTTTGTAATATTGTTTACTGTTAATGATCCGGAAGTTAAAGTCGTATCACCTGCCCAAGTGTCGCCGGTATTTAAGGATACGGAACCGCCGTCGATATTCACTTTACCGCTCAAATCTGCGTTAACGGCATTTGTTATTTGGCTGCCTGTGCCGATGTTCAGTGTACCAGTTGAATCTAAGGTCAAGTTGCCCCCGGTCGCGTCAAGCTTACCGCCGTTTGTAATATCACTTACAGAAAGTGAGCCGCCTGAAAGATTAACTGTGCCTTCCCATTTATCGCCCGTATTTAAGCTTGTGGAGCCGCCGCTTATGTTTAATGTTCCGTTAGCTGTAATATCAACTTCTGCCCCTGCACTAATAGTTCCGGCTGACTGGTTTACAGTACCCGTTTTAGCGTCTGTTCCTATGTTTAATTTCCCGCCGGTGATACTATCAGCGTCATTATTAATCGCAAAATTACCTGTAACTGTTGTTTCACCGGTGTTTTGGGTGTATGAACCCGTTTTATTTGTGAAGTTATTAATATTCACAACACCGCCGTCATTTGTGAAAACGCCGCTCAGGCTGTCGCCTGTATTTAAGTTAATCTCAGCTCCGGCGGAAACATTTGTTACACCGCCAAGTGCAAGGTTAACCGTATCTTCTATGACAGTCCCTGAACCGCTTACAGTGAATTGTGATGATGAATTGTTAATTGTTATATTACCGGTTTGCGCTTGTGCGCCGTTTGTAATAGTAAGTCCGCCGTCATTAATTGTTATATTTTGGTAAGTTTTTGAGCCTGCACCATCAAAAATTGTGCTGCCGGCAGATTGAGTGAACTGTCCGCTGAAACCTGAGCCGTCAGATGTTACTGTATAATCACCTTCTCCGGTTTTGCTGATTGTGCCTGTGCCTGTAACACTGCCGCTTTGGATAACTTTTTGACCGGCAGAAGAGTTAATATTTAACGTTCCGTTATTAGAAAGTGCACCGCTTATTGTTAAATCAGCGTTTTCCGCGTTTGCATTCACTGTTCCGTCAGTAACTGTAATATCTCCGCTGTAATTCACGTTATCATTAATTGTTAAAGAGTTACCGGTTTCGTCTGTTCCGACAGAAATGTCCGTATCCACTGTCAAAGTCGGTTGGGAAGCGTCGTTTGAAATTACTAAATCGTTATTTTTAACATTATCATTTGCGCTCATTGCGCCTAGAATTGATGAGGTATTTGAATTATCAGCAAACGCAATTGTTGAATTATTTGCCTTAAAATTTCCTGTAGAACTTATGTTTGAAGCTCCGTTAAGGCTAAGCTGGCCGCCTTGAATGTCTGAATTTGCAAACAAAGTCGCGTCATTCAATTCTGTTTTTCCGCCGGTTTGGGTGAATTGGCCTTCATAAGTTGAAAAGTCGCCGTTTGAAAGTTTCAACCCGCCATCGCCGGATTTCAGTATTTCTGATTCAATTGACCCACGAATAGAGTTATCGCCTGTGAATTCTACATAATAATCCGAATTTGTGCCGTTAATATTTGCAACAGTTGTTCCGTCAAGGTACAAGTCTTTGCCTAAATCCGCAGAGTTTGAACTTTCAAAAACAATATTTCCTGTTGTAGAATCAAGGTTTATTGTCGAATTCTTGCCATAAATTGCGCCGCCTTGAGTATTTTTACGGCCTGTACCATCGCTTGTTGCAGCGTTGTTTTTAAACACAGCGTTTTCGCCGCCGTTGATAGTTACGGTACCGTCGACGGAATAAATCGCCCCACCTTGCGCTTGGCCGCCAATTCCGGCAGAGGAAGGGTTGTCTGAATCAAAATGTGAAATTGCCTGATTACCGTCGAAAGTTGAATTAGAAACAGTTACTTGAGCCTGATTGTTGTAAATAGCGCCGCCTGTTGCAAAACCTGAGCCCATATCGCCTGATGTTGAGCCTCCTGTTTGTGTTGCAGACGTTTCGACATAGTTGCCGGTAAATGTTGCAGAGTCTACATTCATATCAGGAACAGTGGTTACGCCGTTGTCGTTAGATTTACTGTTATAAATTGCGCCGCCGCCCATTGTGCTGATATTAGTGCTAAATTCTGCACCTTCTTGAACGGTAAATTCACCTTGGTTATAAATGGCACCGCCCATTTCACCTTCATTGTTATTAAAAACAGCATCTTTTCCGATATTTGCGGTACCGGTATGCGAGTTTCCAATGGCACCGGCCATAGAAGAGTTTTCGCTAAATGTGTTTTTACCTGCCAGATTAAGTTCGCCGTAATTGTCAATTACAGGTACAATCCCGGCTTGGTTTGTTGTAAAGGTAAGATTGGAGGATTCATCGGATTTTATAACACCTCCTACGGCATTTGCGATTGCGTTATATTCAAAACCGCCATTATTTTCAAACTTTATATCACCCTGAAAATTAACAGTACCGCCTGTGAGGTTGTTAATAACATATGCTTCTGCATTTTCGCCACCCGTAAAATTGATATTATTAATAGTCAATTCACCTTGGTTTGTAAATGCTGAAGTAGTGCCGTTATTTGAAATATCAATGGTTGTATTCACTGCTGTTCCGCTCAAAGCATTTGAGCCGGTGTTAGTAATTGCGTCAGTCATATCAATGTTCGCATTAACATTGTGCGAGCCGCCCGACGTCATTGCACCTTGCAAGTCTGCAAAGCTTGAAATTTCATTAGCGCTGCCGGCTGGTATAGAAAAAGCCGAAAGCACTCCCGCGACAATAATTGCCGCCTTTAAATTTTTCCTCATAATCCACCTATTACTTATATTTATATTCCAAGTATTAAAATTATAAATAAGAAATAAAACTTTGTAAACAATGTTAAGTATTATTTTAATAATAATTCACAATAAAGAGTTAGTCTAATATTTTATGCAAAGCTGAAACAACTGCTATATCATCCTTTGGGGATTTACCCGTTGTTGTCAAATAATTGCCCGTTAAAATTCCTTCGACTGATGTTTTTAATGCACGAATTTGGTTTTCTTCAGACAGCCTCATGCGTCCGCCGCAAAATCTTAACACTGACTTTGGATTAGCGATTTTGAAAACAGCCAAAGTCCGCAAAATATTTTCCTCATCGATTTTGTCATGATAGTTTTCAAAAGGTGTTTGCGGTATGGGCATCAAAATATTTATAGGAATTGACTCAGGCTGGATTTCTGCAAGTTCCATTGCCATTTCAATACGCTGTTCTACAGTTTCACCCATCCCCAAGATTACGCCGCAGCAAAGTTCCATGCCGTATTTTTTAACCAACCGGCACGTATTTATTCTGTCATCGTACGTGTGAGTTGTGCAAACACTGCTATAATAAGAGCGGCAGGTGTTTATATTGTGATGAAATCTTGTCAATCCTGCTTCTTTAAGTGATTTTGCCTGTTCTTCGTTAAGAATTCCAATAGACGCGCAGCTTTTAAGCCCGTCAATCTTGTTAATCTCTTTTATCAAATCAATTATACCGTCTGTATCGCTTTCATCCGGCGACTTGCCCGACGTTACCACCGCAAAGCGACTTGCGTGATATGATTTAGCCTCCAAGGCGGCTTTTTGAACCTTTTCCTTTTCAATCAGCGGGTATGTCTCTATATCTGTTCGATAATGAGAGCTTTGCGCACAGTATTTGCAATTTTGTGAACATTTCCAGTTCCTTGCGTTCACAAGCGAACAAAACTCAATTTTATCTGACATAAGCTTCGATGAAATATCCAAAAGCTCGTCCAAGTCTTTGTTATACAAATCTAATAATTCTTTTTTTGTTAATTTTTCCGCTGTTGTCATACTTCGGCTCCCTTCAAGTCCTTATCTATTTTAATTTGAAAAATTATTCCAGTCAACAAATTTGATTGACGGGTTTTCAAATGTATGCTAGAATTATACTTAAAAAAAGGGTGAAATATGTTCTGTCCAAACTGCGGTAAAAAAATAAATGATTACGATAACTTTTGCAAATTCTGCGGACGCGATTTGCGCGAAGAGTCTTACATAGAAAATGACAACGAAAATGTAATTCCTTTTCGCGAGAGCACTAATCAAGAAAAAGCAGTTGAAATTCCTTTAATCGTGCAAACAGCGTCCATGACAGAGGAGTTCAAAGACGAGAGTGAAGACGAAGAAATTGTAGTTTACGAAATCAAAAAACATTGGATGGCTCTTTTTTGGCCGTTGGTGTTTTCGCCGCTGTGCCTTTTCTATTTCTGGAATATTTATATACATATTGACAGCTTCATCGGATTTTTAATAGGGCTTTTATTTTTAATTCCTATTGTATATCCGATTTTGCGGTATTACTCTGACAGAGCTGTTATAACAACCTCTCACCTGCACACGCAGCAGGGCGTGGTTGACTTCACCGAAACAAGCATTAAGTTAGATAAAATCAACTTAATCCATATGAGAAGAAGCTATCTGGGCAAACTTTGCAATTACGGGCACCTGATTATTGAATCCGAAATTGATGAAAAACCAACGGTTTACAAGTACATTCAAGATCCGGAAGACATCTCATTCATCCTCAGAAACCCCAAAGCATACATCGAAGCTTATTTGAAAAAATAAGTTTAATACCTGACTTTGAACGGGTAATCTTTCGGAATTTTCCAGCCGTTGTACTGAATCCATAAGGTACAATAGGACTGATCTGTATTGCTGCATCCTCGTGTTCTGCCAGACAAGTCAGGCGCCGGGGTACCACTCGTAATTCCCTCTAATGTCCCGTCCCAAGCGTACTGATATGGTTCAAATGTACGGGTAGAGTTAAGGATGCCAGCTCTTGATATGTAATTAAATGAAAATCTGCAAACACCTTCTTTAATCTTTAATGCCTCGCACTTTGAATAATCCATGGTATAAAAATACCAATCCGTTAAAGAGTTCGGACTGGAGCCGCCCGCGTTTGCGAACATTCCGCCATCGGCAAGGGAAAATAAAACATAATTATCTGATGTATATTTTCTTTTAGTAATTTTCATATATGGGGCAAGGTATTTGTTCACCCATTTTTCTGGATTAGTTTTGCCTTTGACTGGGCGGCCTTTTATGTCGGTGTCAAGATCGTCGTACTTATCATACCAAAACTCTCTGTCGCCATAATCCACTTCTGCTAATGTTATCGCCTGGTTTATTGCGGAGTAGAATTTCATTAAGCGTGTTTCTACGACTTTGTTTG
>OLIW01002894.1_pt1 | contig 11817 bp, 8 predicted proteins | sample 1601321 | NCBI WGS metagenome assembly OLIW01 (sample SAMEA2452114, study PRJEB22498) | human gut metagenome | reverse complement strand
GGCACAGGCGGCTACAGCCGCGGGGCCCGTGCGCAGGAGGTGAGACCATGCCCGAGTGCAACGAGGGCGTGGGCGTAGCCTCCGCGGATCCAGACGAACTTGCATACCGCATCACCAACATCGCGGAGCACCCGGTTGTCAGGTATGTGCGTGAGCTGCCGTTCGAGAGTGCCGTGTATCCTGCCAATATGTACCATGGATTTGACAGTGGGAATGAGACAGCGAGGAGAGGTCTGATAACTTGGTCCGCTCCGGGACATGACCTAGATCGTCCCGTGTCCAGAAGGTGCGACTTCATCAGGGAGAAGGGTTCGACCGGTGACGGAGGCATACGTTTCACGGCATGCTCTGATGATCCGGAGCATTACGCCAGAGGAAGGAGATCCCACTGCTGGTCGCTCCACTGTCCCAAGTGTATGAACGACACTGCACTGCGCATGGGCTCCCGTGTGGAGGAGAGACTCGGCACATATCGCATCCTAATGGAGAAGCAGGGAAGGGATCCAGGACCTCTCGGTCATTGGGTCGTGTCCCCCGAACAGGAGTTCGCGAAGATGTCGATGCAGACAATCGGCGGTTTTGACAGCCTCCGCAGAAGTGTCGAGGGCACTCTGTGCGACTGCGGGGCCAAGGCCGGAGTCCTGGTCTTCCATCCATGGAGGCAGCAGACCGAACGCTGGGCTCTGTCACCGCACTTCCATTCGATCCTTTTCGGATTCATCGATACGGACAGGTTCAGGAGCATGCATCCCGGGTGGGTGATCAAGAAGGTCCACGCCAAGGAGGAGATCGAGTCCATCAGTCAGACTGCCGCGTATCTGATGACCCATGCCGGTCTCGGCATCGTCGAGAGGGACGCGTCCGAGGTCGACTACGACTTCAGGTTCCTCTGTCACATGCTGCCGGGCCTGGGGGACGATGGGGACTCTAGGGATGGGTCGATGTTCAGGTTCACAGCAGACGACATCTCTGACAGGATGTCGGGCAGGGGAAAGATGGTCGGCGACGTCTCCAAGATGGATTGGCTGTCCTTCACGATGGATCCCCTGAGCTATCCGCTGAGGATTACGTACTTCGGTCTGGCGTCCAACAAGAGCATCTCCACGGTCTCCGTGGAGAGGGAGTACCGCTCGCGCGTGTGCAGGGAATGCGGTAGGCCGCTTAACGTCTACGGCGGTCTTTGCGACCATCAGGGGGAGCAGGCGAGGTTCATGTTCGAAAACACAATCCGCAGTTTCAGGGAGGATAGGGATCTCGTCAAAGGTGCGATAGAGGAACTGAGGGGCATGTCCGAGAACGGACAAGTGAACCTGTTCGAGATATCTCCGAAGGTGGCCAAGATCGTCTCTCGGGACGAGATCTTGGCAATCGGCCGTAAGGAGGGGCCGGCGGTGCAATGAGAGAATACCAATCGATTGTTGCAAATATAATATACAGTCAGGTTAACATAGTTAAAGAAGAATCTTCGTTTGTTATGGAATGTATTACAGCACTACGTATGACTGTGGACAATGATATGAAGGACCTTTTTGAAAGAGAATCCACAGGCCAGCTATCGGAAGATGATTTTGTAAGAGTATGGACCGATTTGATAGGTCTTCCTATGTACTGGTATGTATATGTAATAGAATCTTCAGAACATACGAAAAACGGATATAATCGTGATCAGGCTGTTATATACGGATTATTGACAAGAATGTACAAAACCATGTGTTACGAAAGGCGCATAACTTGTAAAAGGGTAAATTCTCGTCTTTTCGCATTCACCTTTACACGTATGATTTTCGATGATGCGATAAAAGTCCAGTACTTCATCAAACATCCCGATGAAATCGATAATTACTGTATATCCAGTCTTCGTGGAGATAAAGAATTATTGGAACTTATTAGCAGGAATCAATCCAATCGTACTGAAGAGGTGAGTCCTGATTTTATCGAATGGGAGTCCGGACTGAAGGACAGAGCAGAAGAGAGATTTAGGAAACAGGGCATGGATGTAGGGGAGAAGTTGGCTAGGATCACTGATATGCGTAAAATGCTAAAGGATCTTGATATGGAAGAGACGTATGTCCTTTACGCGATATCAAGCGATTCAGTTCATGGCGGATGGGCCAGTATACATCAAGAGTTTCTGATCGAAGAGAATGGCAGATATTATCCTAATTTTAATGATCATGATGTAGACGTTAGACAGATTCTGGATATAATCCAATTATGTTTCATTACATTGAAGTTTTTCCTAGAATCATTCCATGGACATGGAATCCCTCAAGAGATATTGACAGAAATCATTGAAGATATGAACCGTATCAATAGTTTAGTAGAAGTCAATCAAAATTATGTAAGAAACAAACCTCTGAACGATTTGCGGTGATTAACAGTTAACATCTGTAAGGAAATTTAATTAAAAAAATGGGGGTGAGCCTCACCCCCACATTCCTATCAGTTTCAAATCAGTCCGAAATACTTCTCGAAGAACGATTTCAAGCGTTCGATGATGTTGTTTTTCTGAACGTCCCTGTTCCCACCACCGAACCTGGACATCGGCGGAAGGATCTGGTCTATGTCCGTTCCAACTGTCTTCATCGACCCATCTCTGAACGAGTTGTCAACGAATCTGCGGGTCTCATCGGGCTTCAGACGGTTCTCAGTGATGATTTCTTCTAGGTCCGCTTCTTTCTGGGCCTTCACGAACTCTGGCCAATCACGGTCAATGTCCGTGGATGCATCCACCTTTGAGATGAACTGCATGATCAGTTCCTTCTTGCTGCGGAGCTGGGTACTAGATCCAATGGCCTTCTCCACATCCACGAGGATATCCTTGTCCGTGCAGTTGCTGTCGTGGTACCTCTTCACGAGCATCAGGATATAGTCGATGTTGACCTCCACCTGTTTTATTAGTTCCATCTCGAAGACTAGGTCTTCGGTGACATCCTCCTTGTCCTTCTTTTTCACACGGATGTTGCTGTAGATGTCCAGGTACAGGCTCTGGTAATCCTGTTGCTCCCTTGGAGAGAGGATCTCGTTACCGGCGTATTGGTCGAAAACTGACAGGATGTTCTGGAGTCTCAGGATGGAACCGAAGAGCTTGACGAAGTCCTTTTGACGCTCCTCGCCAATGATGGGCTCACCGATGGGGAACTCGTTCAGGAGCTTGTCCACGAGCTCTCTGTAGCCTCTTACGTGTCCTTCATCATCGTCATCGTATCCGTTGTAGTAGTCGTCATAGGCCTTCAGGAGCACGGTTCCGGATGCGTTCACGTCCCCAAACAATGCTAGAGCGTCATCGGTCTGTTTGCGGAGCTTCCTGAAACAGATTATGTTTCCGAAGGTCTTTACGGAGTTCAGGATTCTGTTGGTCCTGGAGAACGCTTGGATCAACCCGTGCATCTTCAGGTTCTTGTCGACCCATAATGTGTTGAGTGTAGTGGCATCGAAACCGGTTAGGAACATGTCGACAACGATCAGAAGGTCCAGGTCGCGGTCCTTCATCCTCTTCGATATGTCCTTGTAATAGTTCTCGAAGTTCTTGGATGTGGTGTCGAAGTTCACCTTGAACATCGTGTTGTAATCACGAATGGCACGCTCCAGGAAGTTCCTCTGGTTGATGTCCATTCCATCGACCGTCAGTTCGCCCTCGTAGATCGTCCCGTCGGCATCGGCATCCGGATTGGGCGAGAACGTGTAGATGGTTGCGATGTTCAGATGTTTTCCTGTTGCCTCCATCTGCTTCTTGAACTCCTCGTAGTACAGCATGGCCATGGGGATGGAGCTGACAGCTAGGATCGAGTTGAACCCCATGACCTTCCTTCCCTTGAAGTCGTAAGATGCGTTGCGTTTGGTCTTCTGGTCGAAATGCTGGAGTATGTACGAAGTGACCATCGATATCCTGTCCGGAGACATCATGATCTTCTCCGTCTCGATTCCGGATATGTCCTTGTCCTCGATCTCGTCCGCTGCCCTCACGGTGCTGACGTAGTCGATGAGGAACGGCAGGACGTTTCCGTCGTTGATGGCGTTGACTATGGTGTAGGCGTGGAGTTTGTCTCCGAACGCATCGGCGGTGGTCTTCAGAGTGGGATTGCGTCCGTTGGAGGCGTTCACAGAGAAAATGGGTGTGCCAGTGAATCCGAATATATGGTATTTCTTGAACGCACGGACTATTACCTTATGCATCTCCCCGAACTGAGAGCGATGGCATTCATCGAATATCATGACCACATGTTTCTGGTAGACTTCATGTTCCTTGTTTTTGGAGATGAACGTCATGAGCTTCTGGATGGTCGTGACGATGATCCTCGCCTGAGGGTCCTCCAGCTGCTTCTGTAAGATCTTCGTGGAGTTGTTCCCGTTGGCCGCTCCCTTCTCGAAGCGGTCGTATTCCTTCATTGTCTGATAGTCGAGGTCCTTGCGATCGACGACGAAGAGAACCTTGTCGATGTAGGGTAGTTTGGCAGCCAGTTGTGCAGTCTTGAACGATGTCAGCGTCTTTCCGCTACCTGTCGTATGCCAAATGTAGCCACCAGCTTTTTTGGTCCCGTATTTCCTGTAGTTGTTGGAGACCTCTATCTTGTTGAGGATCCTTTCAGTGGCCACGATCTGATAAGGACGCATCACGAGGAGCATGTTCTCGGAAGTGAATATGCAATACCTCGTCAGAATGTTGAGGATCGTGTTCCTGGCGAAGAACGTCTTAGTGAAATCCACGAGGTCGGGGATGATACGGTTGTTACCATCTGCCCAGAAGGAGGTAAACTCGAAACTGTTGCTGGTCTTCTTGCTTCTGGACCTTCCGGAGGCTGTCATCTCCTTGATGTGGGAGTCGCGCGTGGTGTTGGAGTAGTACTTAGTGGACGTGCCGTTTGATATGACAAATATCTGGATGTACTCGAACAGTCCGTATCCGGACCAGAAGCTCTGGGATTGATAGCGGTTGATCTGGTTGAACGCCTCGCGCAGCTCGACACCACGGCGTTTCAACTCGATGTGAATCATCGGAAAGCCGTTCACCAGTATCGTTACATCGTAGCGGTTGTCGTACTCCCCTTTGTCGGTGGAGTACTGGTTGATAACCTGCAGCCTGTTGTTGTGAACATTCTTCTTATCGATCAGGGTTATGTTCTTGCTACTTCCGTCATCCCTGTGTAGAATCTGAACATTGTCGACTTGAATCCTGTTGGTCTTCTCTACAATCCCATCGTTCGCCGATGCAATACATTCGACGAAGAATCTCTTCCATTCCGAGTCGGAGAACCTGATGTCGTTGAGGATTTCCAACTGAGCTCTCAAATTGGCTACGAGAGCATCCTCATCCTCGATGGTGATGTACTCGTATCCTTGGGACCGGAGCATCCTGATGAACTCCTCTTCCAGAGCCGCTTCGCTTTGATACGCGTCTGAACGTTTGGTCTCGGGTACGTATTCGGAGACCACTGTGCACTGGTCGTCGGATGCGATGAGATTGTAGGTGCTCATCGCTTCAGCTCCTTGGGATGTTCTGAGCTAGGGGATGAAATATAATTCGCATCGAGAGATGTAGTGGGACAACAAATCTGTTCATTATTTTGTATTTGTTCTTTCAGGAGTGTTTTATCAGCCACTATGCATCACTCCAAGCGAATCCTCTTGTTGAGTTTAATTTCAAGATCTTCTGTGTTGTCGTACAGTATAATGTTGTCTCCGACCACATCGAAGTGAGGTTTTGTATCAGGATTGTCGAAGTAATCTCTCTTGCATGTGAGTATCAATCTGATTGGATGATTACAAAGGGTAAGGCCTTTGGCAATACCTGCTTCATAATATACACCGCCCCTATTTCCTGTGAGATCTGCAATCATGATTGCCGAATTGTTAATTTCTTCGGCAATTTGTCCAATTATGGATCCATCATACTCGATTTTATCAATACGACAGCATGTGTAATTATTTGATTGGACAACCTGCGCATAGCATTCGTAGATTTCATCCATTATACTGTTGAACCACATTGCTACGAACACCTGATTGCGTTTCGTGATTGGTGGTAATGAAATGGACTCTTTTTGCTGCTTCAGATATGATATTAGACAGTTTCCATCATTGAACGCGAAACCATGTGTTTTCACATTTTGTATCCATTTATCTGTTTCTTTAGTTTTTATGTTTGAATTTTTAAGATATGATTCAACTTTGAAGACCCAATCTGAAATACTTTGAGCATCTCTAATCAGATCGAGGCGCTCTCCCTCCTCGATTAGTGAATTTAAATCCGAATTCATGAAGAGGCCCCCTCGAAGGATAGCAGTTTGTCACGATAATACTCGTATTGTTTACAACGCGCTTCTATTTCTGCAGGAATTCCATTTGTTAAGTCATTGCACAATGTTTCAAATTTATCCAAGATTAATGAAATCCGATGTTGTTCCTTTAAAGATGGTATGGGTAGTAAAATCGATTTTACAATATCAGCGTTTAGATTTTGTACTGTATCTGCTGATGCTCTTTGTTTGAACTGCTTTTGGACATAAGTGCTGCTTAATAGGTGGTACAGATAGTCGGGAATCACATGATTTTCAATATTAGAAATTGATAACCACCCATCATGTATGCAACCATCAACTTTGAGAATGTAGGGTCTTCCAAAACTCATCGAGTTGGATAGAATAAAATCTCCAGAATGAACAAATCTTGATTGCTTAGCTCCCTCTACTGTTATTTTTTCTTCTGTAGATTCAATATATTAGCAATTATTGGAGGTGTCTCCAATCTTGATCCAATTGACTCCATCCGGTGAATTTGTAATAAAAGAATGAATGGGCCTTGGTGATGCACCTCTCTGGATTTTTGCTATATCTCCAAAGAACGACATCCTTACTCCACCCTTTCTCTTTCTTCGGGAGTCAATTGATCAAATGATAATAATTTATCACGATAGAATTCGTATTGAAGTTTTCTTGCAGTGAGTTCTGCAGTGAGTTCTGCAGTGAGTTCTGCAGTGAGTGCAGTGAACGTATCCAACATCATAGTTATTTCCTGCTGAATATCCTTAGGAGGTATTGTAATTTCTATCGATTCGAGGACACGCATGCTTAGATTTGGTTGAGAGCTCTTTGATGATTTTTTGATCATTTCGTTTTGTATGTGATTTGTTTGAAGAAGATGAAAAATAAAACGAGGATCATTATCGTCATTTACTCTTAGGGCAGCAAGTGGAGACCATATATCAAAAAATGTATCATCACCGACCATTCCGACTTTTCCCACAGAAGCCGATTTTACAACAAATATGTCATTTTTCTTAGGACAATATTTTTTACGATAGATTCTACTGTCCTCTTCTGATATGAATCCTCTTTTTTTCGAAATATCAACAATGCCATCATGGATTGACTCTACAGAAATAAATGGTACTCCAGACTCGATCAATTTTGGAGTTTCATGCGGGCCATCAGTGATAGGTTGAGACAAAACATCACGAATTGTGCATCTCTTCCAGGGACCATATGAATTATTCATTATTTGACCTCCTTGATTATTTTCTGAATTTCGAGTCTTAATTGATTTTCTCTTACGACAATAGCCTCAATCTCAGAATTTAGTTTGTTGATATCTATTTCTTCGCGGTTGTCTTTTTTTTCAACATATGATGATACAGATAGGTTATAGTTATTGGATGCAATTTCAACATTAGGGATCAGTTTGCATAAGAATTGAACATCTTTGCGATCTTTGAATAGTTTCAAAATGTTCTCGATATTGTTGTTAGTTAATTTATTGTTGACTGATACCTTCACAAACTCTTCTGAGGCGTCAATGAACAGCGTAGAGTTGTCCTTTTTTGACTTTTTTAGAATGATGACACATGTAATTATCGAAGTCCCGTAGAACAGATTCTCAGGCAATTGTATAACACAATCGACGAAATTATTGTCAATGAGATATTGCCTTATTTTCTTTTCATTTCCTCCACGGTACATGATCCCAGGGAAACAGACAATTGCAGCTGTCCCATTGGTAGCTAACCACGATAACGAATGCATGATGAATGCTAAGTCAGCTTTCGATTTTGGAGCTAGAACTCCAGCTGGAGAGAACCTGGGATCATTGATCAGAATCGGGTCATCCTCGCCCTTCCACTTGATTGAGTATGGAGGGTTGGAGACGATTGCCTCGAACGGCTCATCATCCCAATGCATAGGTTCAGTCAATGTATCTCCGTGGGCAATATCGAACTTGTCGTAATCGATGTCGTGGAGGAACATGTTGATTCTACAGAGATTGTATGTGGTGATATTGATTTCCTGACCAAAGAATCCCTGACGAACGTTCTCTTTACCTAGGATTTTGGCGAATTTCAATAGAAGTGATCCACTTCCACATGCCGGATCGTAGACTTTGTTAATCTGTGTCTTGCCAACAATTGTTAGACGTGTGAGAAGTTCCGATACTTCCTGAGGTGTGTAGTACTCTCCACCACTCTTCCCGGCGTTGGATGCGTACATTCCCATCAGATATTCGTATGCATCACCGAATGCGTCGATGGTGTTATCTTGATAGTTACCGAGTTTCATGTCGGCAATTCCGTCCATGAGTCTGACTAGTTTCTCATTCCTTTTTGCAACAGTTCCACCGAGCTTGTTGCTGTTCACATCGATATCATCGAACAGTCCTTTGAAATCGTCCTCACTTCCGGTCCCCTGGGCAGAGGATTCGATATTCCTGAACACCTTTTCTAAGGTCTCGTTCAGGTTCTCGTCGTTGGCCGCTCTTTTCTTGACATTCACGAACAACTCGCTGGGAGGGATGAAGAATCCCTTTGTTCTTACAAGGTCCTCACGTGCCTGTTCTGCATCCTCATCAGACAGTTTGGCATAATCGAAATTCGGATTTCCTGCCTCGATCTCATCTTTGTTGATATAGGATGCGAGATTCTCGGATATGTAGCGGTAGAAAAGCATTCCGAGAACGTATTGTTTGAAGTCCCATCCATCGACGCTTCCACGCAGATCGTTGGCGATGTTCCATATCGTTCTGTGAAGCTCTGCGCGCTCTGTCTCTTTCTTATCATTCATCATACCCTTATCCTTTCGTAATTGTCAGTCTGAGTTATTGATGTCTCGGTTCAACTGGATTCTAAGATTATTAGAGAGTTCTAGGAAATTAATTTTCATATTTGAAATGGCATATTATTGAAATATCGAACCGGTTCCGATCTTACAGAGCTATTATCTTTGGAGTACCCAACTCGTATGTCTCAAGCTCCTTCGCAACAGCCATTCTGGCGAACATCTGGAGGTTCTTTATCGGTCCATTCTTGTCTATGAAGATGTCGATGTATCTAAGAAGTTCATCCGTCAAGTATAGTCCTACCGCTGTGACATCATCGGATTCATACTTCTCATACCGTTTCAGATCCTTCCAAAGGTACTCTAAAAACATCTCGTACTTCTGTTTTGCAGACTCAACCAAATTCATATCCGAGCTTTGCATCGTCATCGATGATTCGGCATCCAGCCTCATAAGATCGCGTTTGTATATCCGGATGGCAGTCTCCACGAAGTTCGACCTCTTACCGTAATCGCCTATCGCCAGACGGTCTATGTCTAGGACCATCGGATCCGGGAGGTTGATTATCTTCTTCACTGTCTTAACGCTTCTTGACGCTGGTATCATCGAACATTCCATTCCTACGACACGATGATTTGTCGTTGTTTATGAATATACTAATCAGTATAAATTAATACTCGAATCTTCTATCAGGATTGACATCGGCCTCCTCGGCCGTGCCATCGAAACCGTTTCGCCTCCGGCTGTCAAGTGCAGCGGTGAGCGATGGGAGGTATACATGGAGAACAACGGAAAGGAAGAAAATGAGAACTGCAACGGGAAATCGACCACTGGGTGCATGGAGGTCTCCGTATGACCAAGAATCAGTTCCTCACGGACTCCAACGCGTATCTGAAGTTCATTAAGGGGAACTTCGCCGAATCCACATTCGATGAGAAGTCCCGCAAACTGAGGTACTACGCAGATATGCTGTACAGGCTCTGTCAGGAAGGATCGGTCTCGTCCTGCAATCCCAGGACGATGACCAAGGAGGATATCAACGCATTCGTCATGTACAGACGCTCATGCGGCATCGAGGACTCCACCATAAGCAAGGATCTCGGACACATCGGCGACCTGCTGTTCTTTGTCAAGAACAACGCCATGGCCGAGTACAAGGCATCGTACGGCAACAAGAAACCGAGTGCATATAACGGGAAGCTGGAACCTCTTCCAAATGACACCATTGATAAGATCTACGATCTCGCCCGGAGCACCGACGACTGGGTGACGCTCGAGGGCTGCATGGCCATCATACTCGGATGCGCCGCCGGCCTCCGTCCGCAGGAGGCCAGGATGCTGTACGCGAGCGACGTCCACTATGACGATCCTCGTCCCACCATCGATGTCAGACATGTCAAGGGTGAAGGCTCGTGGGGTCGCAGGAGGCGTGTTCCCCTGCTGGACAACGTAGGTGACATATTCGCCAAGTATATGGATATGCGTCAGAGGAAGCTCGAAGAGCACGGGATAGAGAGCGATGCGTTCTTCCCTCCGTTCAGAGGGGATGACGAGTTCGTCACTCAGCAGTCCATGAGTCGCTTCAAGTCCGCCGTCGCAAAGCAGATCGGTGAGGACTTCGTCCTCAAGGACGGTCGCCGCGCCTATGGTCAGAGACTCCTGGACAAGGGCGTCCCGATAGAGTTCGTGTCCTGTTCCATGGGGCACAGCACGGTCGCAACGACCCAGAAATACTACGCAAACTACCGCGACAGTTTCGTCAACAGCAAAATATTCGACATGATCGGTCAGTGAATGAAAATGATGACAGAGGGGCTCGGAAACGAGAGGATGAAGACAATGTGTGAGTTGTCAGGATTCACAGATGGACCCACACCCAACATGGATGATAATTTGGAGCCCCGGAACACCGTCCAGACATCAGAGATCGGTCTTTTCAATTATACTAATCAGTATAAAATCAGTGGGCCCGCCCGGATTTGAACCGGAGTCAATGGCTCCCGAAGCCACAAGGATACCAAGCTACCCCACGGGCCCACGGTTCCTCCCCATCGTGTACTTTGATAAAAGCGTTTGGTCTTTGAGGGCGGTGTCGGGCACCGGCAGCCCCTCCCGTTCCAACAGATACTTATCCTGGATTCGGGACTCACCCCCCATGACCATGCTGGTAGCATATGACGGCAGGGAGAACACCGAGAAGGCTCTGGATCACGCCATATCCGAAGCCGTCCTCCACGGGGAGAAGCTGTACATCCTTTCCGTCATACCCAGGGGCTCCGAGACCCAGGCCGACATAGACCGCACGCACGTCTTCGCCGATGCGGCGCTGGAGAAGGCGAGGGCGGGGGGTGCAGACGCCCACGTCCTGGTTGAGTCCGGCCAGCCGGATTCAGAGATCCTTAGCGCCGCATCCAGGTTCGGCTGCGGGACGATCTTCGTGGGCAGGTCCGGGAAGACGTCCCTGGACAGGGTCATAATGGGGAGCGTCTCCAACTCCATCGTGGCCAACGCGAAGTGCACGGTTGTCGTCGTTCAGTGAAGGCCCAGCGCCTTCTCCAGGGCGCGTATGACCCTGTCGGGCGTCGGGGGGCAGCCGACTATGTAGATGTCGGGCTCAAGCACGTCGGAGATCCCGGCGGGCGCCACGTCGCCTCCGACGAAGACCCCTCCGGATATGGCGCACGTACCCGTGGCGATTATGAGCTTGGGGGACGGGGTGGCCTCGTCGGTGCGGATGGCGGCCTCGCGCATGTTCTCCGTCATCGGTCCGGT
>OLIW01002888.1_pt1 | contig 11839 bp, 11 predicted proteins | sample 1601321 | NCBI WGS metagenome assembly OLIW01 (sample SAMEA2452114, study PRJEB22498) | human gut metagenome | reverse complement strand
GATGCCCGCCAGCATGATCAGTCCCTGCACAAAGTCGTTCCACACGGTCGCCATATAACCGCCTATAAGCACATATACTGCGGTAACTACCGCCATAACGAGTATACAAACGAAATACGGTATATCAAATGCGATTGTGAACAGACTGCCGAGCCCCTTATACAGCGATGCGGTATAAGGGATAAGAAACACGAATACTATAACGGACGCAGCGATCTTCAGTCTGTTATCCGAAAACCTTTTTCCGAAATAATCGGGCATGGTAGCGGAATCGAGCTGCCTGGTCAGTATGCGAGTCCGCCTGCCGAGCACCGCCCATGCGAGCAGCGAGCCTATTATCGCATTCCCGATGCCTATCCACGTTGCCGCTATACCGTAATTCCAGCCGAACTGACCGGCGTAACCGATAAATATCACCGCCGAAAAATATGACGTTCCGTATGCAAATGCAGACAGCCACGGTCCGACGCTCCTTCCGCCCAGCACGAATCCCTGAACGGAGTTTGCGCTCGCACGCGTTTTTACCCCGATGAATATCATGATCCCGAAATAAACGAGAAGCACGACAAGATACAATATCCACATCACTGTTTTGTTTCCTCTTTTGAAAAATCTCCCGGAAATTATATCATATCGAAAAACACTTTGGCAATCGTTTAAGACGCATGCTGCCGCATATTGCGTTAAAAATCAGCCTTTTAATTCAGCGGCTATTTCCGACAGCACTTTCTTTTCTATCCTCGATACATATGAGCGCGATATACCGAGCTTCTCGGCGACCTGCAGCTGAGTATACGGCAGTGCGCCGTTGAGCCCGTATCGCATGGTTATTATTATGCGTTCGCGCGTCGGCAGTCTGCTCACGCATTCGCGTATCTTTTCCATCAGCACTTTGTTTTCCACTTCTTCGATCACTGTCTCGGCAGGTACGGACAGCACGTCTATAAGGGTTATATCGTTGCCGTCTTTATCCGAACCTACGGACTCGGACAGCGACACGTTGCATTTGTGTTTTTTGTTTGCTCTTATGTACATGAGTATCTCGTTTTCTATACAGCGCGCGGCATATGTGGCAAGCCGGCTGCCCTTTCCCGTTTTATAGGTCCGTATCCCCTTTATCAGCCCTATGCTGCCGACGGATATGAGATCGTCCGCCTCTCCCGCCCCGCCGTATTTTTTCACCACATGAGCCACCAGTCTTAAGTTGTGCCGTATGAGCATTTCACGGGCATGTTCGTCTCCCGCCGCGCTTTTTTCCAGATAATCCCTTTCCTCCTCTTCGCTCAGCGGACCGGGAAAGGAGTCGTTGTTCTTGATGTAGGCGGAAAAACAGAATACCTTACCGAGGAACGCGAGAAAACTTTCAAACACCATGTACGATACCTCCGCATTTAAGATATGCTGAAGTTTGTAGAAAATTGTCGCAAGCGCGCATGATGAATAATTTTTATCGCCGTGCGGATAATAAAAACATGAACTTATTGGGAAGCAATAGGATCGAGACCAAGAACGCGGAAGTCACGGCAATGGGCATAATGCTCGCATTCCTGAGGACCGCAATGGTAATGATCGCGCTGGGCTTCGTCATAACGCGGCTGAGCGGCGACCGTGCCGACCCGTTCTCGATAACGCTGTACGTATTTGCGGGCGTAGCGGTGCTTCTTGGCATTATCGAATATGCTATGATACGCGGCTCGCTCACTGACGGCGGAGAACGATGAAAGGCAAAAAGCGGGATGTGCTCCCGCTTTTTGTTTGGTATATCCGCTCGGACGTGCGAAAATAATGACGGCATGCAGCTTCAAGTATGGACATGTTCCTATCTCGCACAACAAAAAGCGCCCCGTTAAGGGAGCGCCTTTGTCGTTTATCGTTTACGCCACGAACAGTCCCGGCCAGACGAAATAAGATACGAACAGAAATATGACCGCAAGGATCCCGAATATGCCGATGAGAAGCCACGAGAACCACTTGGGTACGAGTGCGAATCCGAAGATAGACCCTACCGTATTTATCAGGAACAGAGGCACGAACGCTATGACGCAGTTGATCACGACTTTGAACATCGTCCTGATCTTGAATACCTTGCCTTTCGTAAGTATTTTCACGATTATCATGACGACAATGACTGCGGCAAGCGTGATAAGAAATACCCACCACTGTTCGGTGAAGGTGGAAGCGATCCGGTCAGACCAGCTCATCTCTTCATCTGCCGCGTTTTCCGCGCACGTTTGGACCCACATAACAGTCTCCGATTCGTTTTTTATTATTATATCACCGATGAGCGCAAAAATCAAGAAAGGATGCGTACCATGCGGCAAATCTAATTTTACTTTAATTTTTCCGTCTTTCTTTTCTGCCGCAGTCGTCCGGAGCGCGCGTTCTGCCGAGGTCCGTATTGTCGCACGATCTGTCCCTGAGCCCCGGAACGGGATGAGCGCTTACCTGAAAACGGTAATCCTCTCCCGCTTCCGCAATGTATCTGTCTATGACTTTATGACTTGCCACACTGCTCACTGCGCCGTTTACCTTGCGGTTATACCTGAAGAAAGCGGAATCTTCCGGAACCTCGGATACGTTCACGTAGCCCTCTCCCGCCGCAGTAAGCCCGACGGTATTTTTGAGTACTTTCCGGATATATTCCATATTGCCGCCTTCCGCCTCGGAGAACGAGATCAGTTCGGGGAAAGCGCCATCGGGTATTACCTGCGACCAGTGTTTGTTCTCGTATTTTTCAAGAAGCCGCGCCGCGGTATGCAGATGACCGATCTCTTTCATGAGATGTTCCGACCATACGGAACGTATCCGGTCGTCCGTCTCATCCGACAGCATGGAATAATACAGATAACATTCCGCATATTCATGCATAAGCAGACATTCGAGCCACGTTGCGGAAGCGTCCTGCAGAGATTCGTAAAGCGACACGTGCTGTTCTTCTATCATGGCTATCTCGAGGAAAAGTTTCCTTCCGAGTTCGCTCACGCCGTAAAACGTGCCGCAATTCATATAGAAATTCATGGTCTGCTGTTCTGCCGCGGTGATTATCATTGAATGAAGTTTGCTGAGCAGCGGCGAGTCCTTGGTCAGCGTCTTCTTTATATCGTCGGAAGGATAGCGGTGCTCTGAAACGGTAGGTCTGCCGGGCATGATCTCCGTTTTCTTCCCTACCAGCGTTTCGGCGCGTATGCCGCAGTCCATTTCGAGAAGATCGGCATAGCGATACAGATGATCGAAATCCTCGAGAAGCGCAAAATCGAGCGCTTTCTTCACCGTGGGATCCTTTTCCTTCCTCGCCATGAGCGCGGTAAGTTCAACGGCAAGCTGCTCGTAGCCGATCGTCGTTTCGAGGATACTTTCGTCGATCGGCTTCAGGTATGACATTTTCTTCTGCTCCTGCTGTTCGCAACGGCGCAACACCGCTAGTTCGCGGCGAAGGTCGTTATCGGCGGTATGTCTTGCCATATTATGCAGGAACCATTGCGCCTCGAATTCCGTTCCGTTCATCAGTATGATGCGCATCTTCGTTTTCGGATCGGTGGAATTTTTGTCGTACGCACGCGGATAAAGCTGCTTCCAGCTCTCATACGCCGTGGTCTTTTCGCCTTTTTCGTTAAACGGATTGAATGACATAAAGTCCTCCTTATATTTCGATATGCAAATGATGCACGTTTTTTGCGGTTTTATACGCGGTATCCGCAGTTTGCAGCGTACCGGATCGCTTCTTAATCTAATTTTCATCAGATACGAAAAAACCGTTGCTTTTAGCGCGGAAATAAGGTACAATTATAAAGAGACGTTTGCGGCGCCTTACTGCGGCATCTCGTCTCACAGGTAACAGGGAATCACAATCAAAAGAGAAAAGGGAGACAAGCATGGTAATGCAGGTTGTAACAGCGGCGGAAGTTCTGAGCGGACCGACGCCGATGGAATTTGTTGTCGCCGTAATGGGTCTGCTCGGCGGACTCGGCGTACTGCTGTACTGTTTCAAAGTTCTTTCCGAATCGATAGAAAAGCTCGCCAACGACAAACTCAGAGGATGGTTCGGAAAAACTTCGGGAACGAGCAGATTCGCGGGACTGGGCATAGGCATCGTGACCACGACCATCATACAGTCGTCTTCGGCGACTACGGTCATGACCGTCGGCTTCGTGAACGCGGGCGTGATGTCGCTTACCATGGCAACAGCAGTTATCATGGGCGCGAACATAGGCACTACGATAACGGCGCAGATCGCCGCTCTCAGTGCATTCGAGTTCGCGGCATTCCTGCTTCCGCTCGCTGCAGTCGGTATCTTCATGGATATGCTGTGCCGAAACGATAAGGTCAAGACTTTCGGCATGATACTCGGCGGACTCGGACTCGTGTTCGTGGCGCTTGACGTCATGAGTACGTCGATGGCGGTATTCGAACAGTCGACGTGGTTCACGGACGCGCTTCAGGCGATCTCCAACCCCTTCCTTCTGATCCTGATCGGAATGGCATTCACCGCCCTCGTGCAATCGTCATCGGCCGTCACGAGCATAATAGTCGCTCTTGTTTCGAGCGGAAACGTCATCATCGGCGACGGAGGCAACAGCGTGCTGTTCCTCATCCTCGGAACGAATATCGGAACGTGCATAACCGCGATACTCTCCTCCATCGGAGCGAACACCAACGCGAAGCGCGCTGCGCTTATCCATCTGATGTTCAACGTATTCGGCACGATCATTTTTACGGTCATGCTGCTGATATGGAAGGATTTCAATAAAATGACGTTCCAATCCTGGTTTGCCAATGCTCCGGCAACTCAGATCGCAATGTTCCATACGTTTTTCAATACCGTATGCGTCATCCTGTTCTTCCCTTTCATAAACGTTTTCGTCAAACTCGCATGTCTGATCATACGCGATAAAAAAGGAGCAAAAGACGTTAGTAAAGAGATCAATACGTTCCTCGACGAACGTCTGCTCGAAACTCCCGCGATCGCCGTATTGCAGGCGAAAAAAGAGATCGCGCGTATAGCCGGCGAATCGGAAGAAACGCTCAAAAACGCCCTCGAATGTTTTTATGCCAAGAATACGACTGGTGCGGAAAACGTCCGGGAACAGATCCGGAAGATAAACGAAGAATCCCGCAGGCTCACGCAGTTCCTGATCAAGCTGTCCAACAGCGAAGTATCATACGGCGACGAGAAAACGGTATCCGCGATGCACTCCGCTATGGCAGACGTGCTCAGAATAGCCGATCTTGCGGACAATATGGTCAAATATACCAATCACTATGTAAATGACGGACTTATCTTCTCCGATCAGGTGATCGAAGAGATAAAACTGATGAGCGACAAGATCGACAGACTTTTTTCGGAGAGCATGCTTGCATTCAATGATTCGGACGTGACTGCGTCGGTCAGAGCCGAAGAAGTCGAAAACGAGATCGACACGCTCAGGCGACATATAATAGACAATCACATAAAACGCCTCAACGAAGGCAAGTGTCAGCCGCAGTCAAGCAGTATCCTGATCAACCTTGTAGGCAACCTTGAGCGTGCCGCCGATCACATACTGAATCTGGCACACGCGTTCGACTAAAATAACAAATAACGGTACGGTAAATGGAAAAAACACTTTATCTTCTCGAAGACGACAAGAGCATATGCGATCTCGTGACGTACAGTCTCGAGCTTGCGGAGATAGAAGTCTCGTGTTTCAACACGGTGGACGCTTTCAACGAAGCGGTCACTCGCCTCGTTCCCAAAGTCGCGCTTTTGGACATAATGCTGCCCGACGGCAACGGTTACGACGTACTGTCGGAGCTTAAAAAAACGCACCCGCAGGTGATCTGCATAATGCTGAGCGCCATGGGACGCGAGAACGATAAAGTCAAGGGTTTTAATCTCGGAGCAGACGACTATATCACGAAACCGTTCGGCGTGCTCGAACTTACGGCGCGCGTAAACGCGGCATTCAGACGTCTGGGCGCTTCCGATGAGATAAACGCACAAAACGTAACGATAAACGAGCGCACCATGTCCGTCGCGATAGACGGCAAGCCCGCGTCGCTCAGCAATATGGAATTCAAACTTCTCGCCTACCTCATCAAACATGCAGGCTCCGTCATTTCGCGCGATAAGCTGCTGACAGCCGTCTGGGGCTATGACGAAGGCGAAACGCGCACAGTCGACATCCATGTCGCGCGGCTGCGCAAACTTGGCGTCAAGGGCATAGAAACGGTCTTCGGCGCGGGATATAAATTCTTGAAATGAGTAAACGCATACTGTTAACCTCGCTGTTCATCACGCTGTTCATACTCCTCTTTTTCGCTTTTACTTCCAACGAAGTGTATTACGCACAACTCGAAGGAGATATGAATACGCGCCTGCATGAAGAAATGGAGAGTTTCGTATCGACCGATCCGCAGATATCCGAACTGACGGCGGAAAACATATCCGACATGCTCGACTGCGAATATGTCACGTTGTTTTCAGAAAACGGAACGGCTTACGATTCCACGATAGACGGCGTTACGGGTTCTCAGTCGGACGCCGAAGAAATATCTTCGGCATTTTCCGATGCGCTCAATCATATATACACATCACCCGCAACGACGGACGGCTTTACTTTCGTACATATATGCCGCCGCATCGACGACACCGTCGTGCGCCTGACCGGTCAGGTGATATCGCGAGGCCGCATGCTCGCCACAGTGATGCCGAACCTTGTAATATTCATTCTTGTGGATGTAGTGGTATGTCTGCTGTTCACATGGCTCTCCACTTCATTTATCCTCCGTCCGGTCAAAGAGCTTGCGATGGAAGCCATCGGCAACGATAAAAAGATAGAAGCGAAACATTCGGAGCTTAAGCCCGTCGTTGACGTCATAAACTGGAAGAACGAGTATGTCCGTGCCGCACAGCAGAGCAAGGACGAATTCATATCCAACGTCACGCATGAGATGAACACTCCCCTTACCTCTATACGCGGCTTTGCCGAGCTCATAGCATCCGGCAGCATGCCGAAGGATAAGATGATCGCCGCGGGCAATACGATAAAGACGCAGAGCGAAAGGCTGTCCGCAATGATAAAGCAGATACTCAACTACAGTGCGATCGACGACGATACCGTTAAATCTTATGACGTGGACGTTTCTAAACTTACGGGAGAAGTTCTCGATAACTTCACGCCGATGCTCAAAGAAAAAGATCTCACTATGATACGTCATATCGACAACGGAGTGATCATCAAAACCACACATGAACGTATCACTGAAATACTCGATAATCTCGTGAGCAACGCGATAAAATACAACAAGGACGGAGGCAGGATCATCGTCACGCTGCGAGGCAAAACGCTTATCGTCGAAGATACAGGAATAGGCATCGCAAGCGAAGAACTTCCTCACATCTTCAGCCGATTCTACACCGTTGATAAATCGCACGGAGAAAGCGTCGGCTTCGGACTCGGACTTCCCATAGTACGCAAGCTTTGCGATCGCAGCGGATGGAAACTTTCGGTGGACAGCGTGCTCGGTGAAGGCACTACGTTCAAAGTAGAATTCGGCAGTACCGATAACAAAGAGCGGAAGGAAAAATGAATAAAGTAAAGATCACCGCGGTATACAAAAACACACGACTTGCGTCGTGTGCTTTTTGGTACCGCATAGGGGAATACTTCGTCGCTGCGCTCCTCGTGGCGTTCGCATCCCTGCGGGATGCTCGGCTGAGCGAACTCCTGTTCCCGATCGCGAGAGTCCTGCGCCCTACCGCCGGACTAATGCGGCGAGTACCGATATATGTAATGATCCGGCTTCGCATTCCGTAGAATACTTAAGCCCGGTCGACCGTGCTTACGGCAAACGTGACCGATATTGCGTGTCACCTGCCGAACTCATGTCAACCTTGCGTATTGTATCATATTTCGGCGTTTATGGCAAGAATTTTTACGATGATTTTTAAAAATAATATAAAATTTTTTCACACGCGGCTTAAAGAGTACCTATCGGCTTTATGCCCCACGGACGACAGTTCACGCGGCGAAGCAGTACCCCGCTTCCCGCTCCCGTAGCGCCGCTCATATACAATCTCGCAAACGCATACGGACAATAAAACGATAAGGCGTCCGGCATATAAACCTCCGGCAATGAAACCGCGCTTGCATCTGCCGCACGCGTTATCAGGGAATATATTTCGGTGCGGTTCCACCGGAAAATGTTTTCGGCGCGTATATCGTCGGCAAGAATATCCCCCGATATATCCGAAAGACGTTTAGTCATTTCTTCCGTCCACAGCGGATGCACGAGCGAAGCTGCCCGGTCTGCCGGAGTATAATCCATCGTGGAGATATAAGGATTGGGATCGTATCTGATATCGCGTATAAGGGCGCGCACGCCGTCTTCTTCCGGATATTCAGACCCGTCGCTCGGATACCCATATATGAGCGCAAAAGCTCTCTGAGCGCGTGCGGCGCCCTGTCCCGGGCTGCGATCGTCTTCTCTATGGTCTCTGCCGTGTATTCTTTCATGTATGTCCTCCGCGCATACGGCAAGCGCCCCGCTGTTATTCGGGGCGCCGTCGTTTGCATCATTAGTCGATGATCATTTCTTTTCGTTAAGGCATGCGATACCGGGAAGCACCTTGCCCTCGAAAAGCTCGAGAGAAGCGCCGCCGCCGGTGGAGATATGCGTCATTTTATCCGCATAGCCGAGCTGCTGAACTGCCGCTGCGGAATCGCCTCCGCCGATGATGGTCGTAGCTTTACCGTACACGTCCGCAAGAGCTTTGGCGACAGCTTTCGTTCCCGCTGCAAGCGTGGGGTTCTCGAATACGCCCATAGGGCCGTTCCAGATGACCGTCTTTGCCGAAGCTACGGTATCCGCAAACAGCTTTCTCGTCTCCTCGCCTATATCCAGTCCCTCCATGTCGGCAGGGATACTGTCTACCTTGACGGTTTTCACTTCGATAGGCGCGTCAATAGGATTGGGGAAATCCGACGCGACCACCGTATCGATGGGGAGAAGAAGCTTCTTACCGAGGTCTTCGGCTTTCTTCATCATATCTTTGCAGTAGCCTATCTTCTCGTCGTCAACGAGCGATTTACCTACCTCGTAGCCCTTTGCCTTAAGGAACGTATATGCCATGCCGCCGCCGATGATGAGAGTATCGCACTTTTCGAGCAGGTTATTGATAACGTTGAGCTTATCCGCGACTTTCGCTCCGCCGAGAATAGCAACGAAAGGACGCACGGGATGCTCGAGGCTGTCCGCCATTACGGAAAGCTCCTTTTCGATGAGGAAGCCGCAGACTGCCGTCTTGACGAATCCGTATTCCACGATAGCCGCGGTGGACGCATGCGAGCGGTGTGCCGTACCGAAAGCGTCGTTTACATATACGCCCTTATCGCCGTCGATCAGATCGGCAAGTTTTTTGCAGAACGCTTCGTCGCGCTTTTCCTCTTCCCAATGGAAACGAAGGTTTTCAAGAAGGACGCACTCGCCGGGCTTGCATGCCGCAGCCTTTGCCTGAGCATCGGGACCCACAACATCGTGCGCGAACGTCACCTTATTTCCGAGCAGCTCGTTGAGTCTTGCAGCTACGGGAGCAAGCGTGAGTTTTTTAGGCTCGTCGCTCTTAGCTTTGTCGATTATCGCCTGTTTTGCGGCAGCCTGTTCCTCTGCGGGAAGCGCCTCGACCTTCGCTTTATCCTTCTTGTTGAGTTTGACCTCGTCAGAGAAAATGGAATGAGGCTTGCCCATATGCGAGCAGAGGATCACCTTTGCGCCCTGATCCATCAGATATTTGATGGTAGGAAGCGCACCGAGGATACGAGTCTCATCCGTGATCTTTCCGTCCTTCATCGGAACGTTGAAGTCGCAGCGGACGAGGACCTTTTTGCCCTTGACGTCTACGTCTTTTACAGTCAGTTTGTTCATGTTCTCTCCTTATATTGCAGAGTTTGATTTTTCTTTATTCGGCACATTTACGAAGATATTCGTAAGAGGTCTTAAGCTCTTCGAGATAGGTAAAATCTCTCGAATACGCTTCTATGATGACAGCCGGTTCCACACCGCGCTTGTCCAGCTCTCGGAAAAGCCTTTCAAAATCATACCTCCCTTTCCCGGGAAGCGCCGTGGTATCGTCTTTCGTCACATCCGTGACGTGTACGGTGACAAGATGATCCTCGACGGCGTCTATGTATTTGAGCGGATCGTATCCGGAGAACAGAGAATGCTTGACATCCACCGTTGCGCACAGCGTCGGACACGCGCGCATCAGATCCCGCATAAGATCGGGTGAGGCGAATTTGCAGTAATGCACGTTCTCCACAGCGATCATGACGCCGTAAGTCCTGGCGACGTCGGCAAGATAGGAGAATCTTTCCGCATACATGCCTATGTCCGTTGACGGGGATGACTTCTTGAGATTGAGCGGACCGTGAAACGTATAATACTTCGCGCCGAGAACGTTCGCCGCGTAACATATCTTACGAAAAAGCTGTTCCGCATCGTCGCGCACTCTGTTTGACGGGCTGAACAGCTCGCCTTCGAACTGCGACGACAGGCAGTGGACCGAATGTACCTTAAGCGGCGCCGATCCCGCCAGCCTTTCGCCGAGAGCGTCGACAAAGCCTTTCTCGTATTCGGAATAAGTGGATAAGAATACTTCCGTCGTATCCACCCCCATATCGCGGAGCGCCGTAAAGCACGATTCCGTGGGAACTTTAGTGAAAAACGAAGCGGTGGAAATACCTGTTCTCATATTTCAGATCAGATGTAATACTCGCTCTTTTTTGCCGCCGCACGGACTTCTGCGAGTTTTTCCTCATAACCTTTTCTTCCGAGCATCGCAAACGTAGCCTTCTTCCCTTCTTCGACTCCGGGCTGATTGAACGTATCCACTCCGAGATATGCTCCGGCAAACGCCGTCTCATATTCGTAATATGCGAGCAACTCGCCTACCGTATGCTCGTTGACCTCGGGGAACGTGACCGTGAAGTTCATCCTGCCCGCTTTGCGAAGCGCATATTCCGTAGCGACGCGCTCGTGATTGAGCAGTTCGCCCATAGTATGTCCTTTAAGGAATTCGCAGGCGTCGATATCGTCGTCGGAAGGAATGACAACGTCGCGGCGGAACTTTTCCACAGCAAGGATTGTTATGACCTTATCGAAGGGACCTTCGGTATAGAGCTGGACCTGCGAATGCTGATCGGTAACGCCGAGAGACTTTGCGGGAGTCTGACCTACGTGGACGACATTGCCCTTTTTGTCGACTGCCTTGCCGAGCGATTCCGCCCAGATCTGGCAATAGAAATCGGACATGTATTTGAGACTGTCTGCATACGGCATCATGACGCTTATGTTTGCGCCTTTCTCCATCGCCTTGCACTGAAGGTATGCCGTCATAAGAGCGGGATTCTTTTTTACGTCGGAAACGCGACATGCCTCGCTCATCTCTTTAGCACCCGCAAGAAGCTTTTTAATATCTATGCCCATAGCCGCGAAAGGCACGAGACCGACATTGGAGAGAACGGAAAATCTTCCGCCTACGCCCGCAGGAATGCCGTATGTCACGAAGCCCTCTTTCTGTGCAAGATTGTAAAGCGTGCCCTTGCCTATCGTCGTGGTCGCAATGAAGTGCTTCTTTGCCTCTTCCTTTCCCACTGCCTTTTTCATGAGGTCGTAAAGCACGAGGAACTGTGCAAGCGTTTCGCTCGTTTCGCCGCTCTTTGTTATGACATTGAAATACGTCGTCTTGAGATCGATAAGCTCGAGGAGCTCGTGCATCCTCTCGGGATCGATGTTATCCTCGATATAGAGCTTAGGCAGACCTGCCGCTTTGAGAGCAGCCGCGGGAAGCTCGTTGAGACGC
>OLIW01002880.1_pt1 | contig 11868 bp, 10 predicted proteins | sample 1601321 | NCBI WGS metagenome assembly OLIW01 (sample SAMEA2452114, study PRJEB22498) | human gut metagenome | reverse complement strand
CCCAGGGCAAGTGGCGCGAGCTGACCCCGCAGGAGGTTTCGCATATACTTTCGGCTGCCGGCGCAAAGTCGAACAAAAAGGAGAAAAGAAGATAAAATGCTTGAATTCAAGCCGTTTGATATAGATGACAAAACTCACGGATACCGCGCAGAGGAAAACGGAGAGAATATCGGCGAATGCATATTCTCGCTCGGCGGAACCTATGCTGAAATCCTGAGTGTGAAAACCCGTGACGGGGACAGGCTCGTTGCAGAGGGGCTTGTACGCAGCGCGCTGAATTTTGCCGCCAACCGCAGCGCTTATATGGCGCGGGCGGATGTAGGCAGAGTTGAAAAAGAGCCGTTTGTAACTCTCGGTTTTGAAGAGAAAAACGGCTTTTATGAGTCCGATATACCGTCAGCTCTTACGGGAATCTGCGGTCACTGCGCAAAATAACCCTTTTTATGCGCCTCACATATTGACAAATGTATGCTTAAACTGATAAAATAAAATGATTTAAAAGACCGACGAAAAGGAGTCCTTCCGATGATAAAAAGCATGACCGGATACGGACGGGCAACAGGCTCGTTCGACGGAATGGATATAACTCTTGAGCTCAAGAGCGTAAATCACAGATACTTTGAATTTTCATCGCGTGTACCCAGAAATTTCGGCTTCCTTGATGAAAAGCTCAAGAGCTTTTTCCAGGGAAAAATATCAAGAGGCAAGGTCGAGTGCTATGTTCAGATAGACACGGCGGGCGAAGAATCGGCTGTCGTCAAGCTCAACAGTGCGCTCGCAAAAGGCTATCTCGCGGCTTACAAAGAACTTTCCGAGACCTGCGGGATTGAGAATGATATAAAAGTATCAGACCTTGCAAGAGTGAATGATATCTTCACAGTCTCGAAAGAGCCAGAAGATGAAGAAAAGATTTGTGCCGATGTTCTCAGTGTTGCGGCAGAAGCACTCGAAAGATTTATCGCTATGCGCGCAGTCGAGGGCGGAAAGCTCAAGGACGATGTTACTTCGCGCCTTGATTTCATAATCGACAAGGTCGCGTTTATCGAAGAGCGTTCTCCGCAGACCGTGAAAGAATATAACGAAAAGCTCCTCACGAGAATGCGCGAGGTTCTCGGCGATGTCCATGTGGACGAGCAGCGCCTGCTGACCGAGGCGGCGATATATGCCGACAAGGTTGCTGTGGCGGAGGAGACGGTTCGCCTGCGCAGTCATATTGATCAGTTTAAAAAGCTCTTTGAAGAGGATGGCGGCGCCATCGGCAGAAAGATGGATTTCCTCGTTCAGGAGATAAACAGAGAAATAAACACTATCGGTTCAAAGGCTCAGGATATCGAGATAGCGCGCTGCGTTGTCGATGTCAAGGCCGAGATTGAGAAGATCAGAGAACAGATACAGAATATCGAATAACTGCGGAGGTATTATCATAATGAAGCTGATAAACATTGGCTTTGGCAATATGGTCAACGCTAATCGTCTTGTGGCTATAGTCAGCCCCGAATCAGCCCCGATAAAGAGGATAATTCAGGACTGCAAGGAGAGGGGAACACTTATCGATGCGACCCACGGCAGACGCACACGCGCTGTCATAATAACCGACAGCGACCATGTTATTCTTACTTATCTGCAGAGCGAGACAGTAGCAAACCGCCTCAACAATGACGGCGATGAGCTTGATATTGAGGAGGAAGAAAGCGATGAATAATAACAACAACGGTCTTCTGGTCATTCTTTCCGGCCCGTCGGGTTCCGGCAAGGATACCATTCTGACCGAGCTTACCAAGCGCGACATGAATATCAAAGTCTCCACTTCCATGACGACGCGCAAAAAACGCGAGTGGGAGGTTGACGGAATACATTATTATTTCGTTGACAAGGATTATTTCATGCGCAAGATAGATGAGGGACAGGTTCTTGAATATGCGCAGTACGGCATAAATTATTACGGAACTCCCAAAGCTCCCGTTGACGAACTTCTTGCCCAGGGCAGAACCGTGTTCCTCAAAATCGAGGTTCAGGGTGCGGAGAAAATCCGTAAGCTCTATCCCGAAGCCGTCAGCATATTCCTCATGCCCCCGTCAATGGCAGCGCTCGAAGAGAGACTTCGCTGCCGCGAGAGTGAGGACGAGGAGGATATCCAGCGCCGCCTTACCATCGCAGTTGACGAGATAAAGCGCGCCGTTGAATATGACTACATAGTCATCAACGACATAGTTTCATATGCCGTGAGTGATATATGCACTATTCTTGATGCGGAAAAGCAGAAAACTTTCCGCTGCAAAAACATTATAAGTGAGGTAATCAACAATGTTTAATCCTGATCTCAGAGGCGTTCTTAAAAATCACCTGAGCCGTTATTCTCTTGTTACGGCAACCGCAAAGAGAGCACGCGCTATCTCCGAAGATGCCGAGGAGAAGCAGATAATCCTGACCGAGAAGCCAGTTTCCATGGCTATCGATGAGATCCTCAGCGGCAAATATATCATTATCGAGCCGGAAGAGATCCGCAACATCTGACGCTTTTTCACGGAGTGTGACTCAAATGTACGCACAGGTCGCCGTCGAGAACGTCAACTGTACGTTCGATAAGGACTATGATTACAGCATACCGCAGCAGCTCGAGGGCAAAGCTCTCGTCGGCTGCCGCGTTGCCGTACCGTTCGGCGTCGGCAACAGAAAGCGCATAGGAATTATCACGCGGCTGACCGATTCGACTCAAGGAAAAAGAATAAAGTCTATCTCAGCGGTGCTCGATGAAGCGCCGCTTCTTAGTAATGAGATGATGTCGCTTGCCAGGTGGATATCCGAGCAGACTTTCTGCACCTACTATGAAGCGGTCAAAGCTATGCTGCCTGCCGGGATAAATCATAAAATAATACGCTCATTCTGCGCCGTTCCGGGTGTTGATGAGAGTATTGTTGCTTCGCTCGATTCCGATGAGAAACAGGTCTATGACTATCTGCTCTCGCGTTCGGGCTATGTCAAGCCCGAGAATTTTTTGAAAACTCTCGGCTTTGATGTTTCGTCGGATATACCGGAACGCCTTCTTAAAGCCGGACTTCTCGCCGCAAATGACGATGCGGTGCGCAACATCGGGGATAATAACATCCGCATGGTGCGCCTGTGCGAGGGCTCGGACGATGTATCGATGACAAAGAAGCAGAGCGAAGTTGTCAATGTTCTGAAGGATGTCGGCTCTGTGAGTGTTAAAGAGCTGTGCTATTTCACGGGCTATACGCCGTCAGTCATATCCGCGCTCGAAAAGAAAGGCGTTGTCGAATGCTTTGAGCGCGAAGAGCTTCGTAGCTTCGTGAGCAGATATGCCGTGCAAAGCGCATATGACAGCGGCGAGATTCATCTCACCGACGAACAGCAGAAAGCCTATGACGGTCTGCTCGAAGATTACAAAAGCGGTACTGGTAAGACAGCGCTTCTTTACGGCGTTACCGGAAGCGGCAAAACGTCAGTTTATTTGAAGCTTATAGATGCGGTTCTTGCAGATAATAAAACGGTTATAGTTATGGTGCCGGAAATATCGCTGACCCCGCAGACTCTCTCGGTGTTTCATTCGAGATACAATGACGGCGTTGCGGTTTTTCACAGCGCGCTGTCCGCCGGAGAAAGGGCGGACGAGTGGAAGCGCGTCAAGAACGGCGATGCAAAAATAGTTATAGGCACCCGTTCTGCGGTTTTTGCGCCGCTTGAAAATATCGGACTTATAATAATCGACGAAGAGCAGGAGCATACATATAAATCTGAGCAGACTCCGCGTTATAACGCCAAAAGCGTGGCAAGATACCGTGCCGCATGGCATAAAGGCTTGACTCTGTTCGCGTCCGCTACACCGAGCGTCGAGTCTTTCGCCGCGGCGAAGAGTGGCAAATATTCTCTCTATGAGCTGAAGAACAGATACGGCAAAGCGGTGCTTCCGCAGGTCGTTACCGTCGATATGCGCAACGAACAGCAGACGGAAAACCGCGAGCTGAGTCATGAGCTTATAGAGGAGCTGAACAAAAACCGCACGGACGGCAAGCAGTCAATAGTGCTGATAAACCGTCGCGGATATAATACATTTGTCTCGTGCACTGCGTGCGGCGAGGTCGTGACATGCCCGAATTGCAGTATTTCCATGACCTATCATGCGGCAAACGGCAGATTGATGTGCCATTACTGCGGATATTCCATGCGTTTTACGCAGGAGTGCCCGTCCTGCCATAAGCCCGCGCTGAGATATGCCGGGTTCGGGACGCAGAGAATAGAAGACGAGCTTGAAAAGGCCGTCCCCGGGGCACGTATTATGCGCATGGATACCGATACCGCTTCGTCGAGATTCGCTCACGAGGAGTGCCTGAATGCTTTCGCGAAAGGCGATTATGATATACTCGTCGGCACCCAAATGGTCGCAAAGGGCTTGAACTTTGAAAATGTTACGCTTGCGGCTGTCGTTTCGGTCGATCAACAGCTTTATAACGACGATTTCAGAAGTCTCGAACGCACTTTTTCGCTGCTCACTCAGGTCGTAGGCCGCTCTGGACGCGGAGAGCACCCCGGAAAAGCTATTATTCAGACACTAACGCCTGAGAATGAAATAATAAGGCTTGCGGCAAAACAGGACTATGATGCGTTCTATGATACGGAAATACGCATGAGACGCTTAATGATATATCCGCCGTTTTGCGATATATGCGTTGTCGGATTTTCCGGCGCGGACGAAGTCAAGACCCGCGTTGCTTCCCAGCGCACGCTCGACAAAATAAAAGAACTGACAGCAGGGGAATATAAAAACGAAAAGCTTATCGTTCTCGGACCTCTGCCTGCGCGAGTGCCGCGCGTCAATAAAAAATACAGATACAGACTCATAATAAAATGCAGAAACACAAAGGAATTTCGCAGCATGATATCGGAGATACTAAAAGATTTTTACGGTGACAGCAAATTTTCAGATGTCTCCGTCTATGCCGACATGAACCCCGAAATAACCGTATGATCGAAGGAGGACAATAAAAATGGCGATGAGAAACATAGTTAAGCTCGGCGATCCGATGCTTAAAAAGCACAGCAGAACGGTCGAAAAGTTTGATGACCGTCTGGCGCAGCTCATTGACGATATGAAAGAGACAATGTACGCAAACGACGGCTGCGGTCTTGCGGCGGTGCAGGTCGGTATTCTCAAGAGGGTAGTTGTCCTCGATGTCGGCGACGGCTGCATTGAACTCGTGAATCCTGAGATAATCTTCCGCGACGGCGAACAGCGCGAAGCCGAAGGTTGCCTTTCAATCCCCGGAGAGTACGGCACGACTATCCGCCCGGCGGTGGTGAAAGTCAAGGCACAGGACAGAAACGGCAAGTGGCAGGTTCTTAAAGGCGAGGGACTCAAGGCGAGATGCTTCTGCCATGAGATAGATCACCTCGACGGAATCCTGTTCACCCAGAGACTCGCAGACCCGATGGGGCATAAGGAGAATTTATGAGAATAGTTTTTATGGGCACTCCGGATTTTTCCGTCCCGTGCCTTCAGGCACTTATAGATGACGGGCATGACGTCTGCGCCGTGTTCACTCAGCCGGACAAGCCCAAAGGACGCCACGGCGCTCTGACTCCGCCGCCCGTCAAAGAGCTTGCGCTCAAATATGATATCCCCGTATATCAGCCGAAAACGCTGAAAACGGACGAAGCAAAAGAGCTTTTCAAATCGCTCAATGCAGACCTGGCGATAGTCGTCGCTTACGGAAAGATACTTCCCGGCGAGTTTATCCATGCGCCGAAGTACGGCTGCATCAATATGCACGCATCGCTGCTCCCGAAACTGCGCGGCGCAGCACCCATTCAATGGTCTATAATCACCGGAGAAAAGCGCACCGGAGTCACCTCCATGCAGATGGACGAGGGACTTGATACCGGAGATATGCTTATCTCAAAGAGCGTTGAAATAGGCGAAAACGAGACCGCCGAAGAACTCCATGACAGGCTGTCATCACTCGGCTCGGAAGTCATGCGTGAGACTATAGCCGAGCTTCAGGCGGGAAATCTCCATCCTGTGAAGCAGGATAACGAAAAGAGCACATATGCTCCTATACTTACCAAGGAGCTTTCAAAAATAGATTGGAATGATACCGCACAGCATATACATGATAAGATAAGAGGATTGTATTCATGGCCGGGTGCGTCGGGCGAACTCGACGGCAAGGTCATAAAGATACATTCGTCGCGTCTTGCGGGTGCGTGCAGCGGAAAGCCGGGAGAGATAATTGAAAGCGGCAAACGCCTTGTTGTTTCCTGCGGAGACGGCAACGCCGTTGAGATACTCGTTCTTCAGGCTCCCGGAAAACGGGCAATGCCGGTTCAGGATTTCCTGCGCGGCAATCCGATTGAAAAGGGCGCATTCTTTGAATGACCGTTAGGAGGTTCGGCTTATGGGCTGGATGTATTACTATGATTACTATTTTCTGATTCTTGTTGTCCCGGCGATGCTTATTGCGCTGTGGGCGCAGATAAAAGTAAAGACCACTTTCGCTTCGCAGTCAAAAAGACTCAGCTCGCGCGGCCTTACCGGCGCGCAGGCGGCGATGCAGGTACTCAAATATTACGGAATAAACGATGTGCGCATAGAGCGCGTAGCGGGTGATTTAACAGATCACTATGACCCGAGGACGAATGTTATAAGGCTTTCGGATAAAGTCTACAACAACACTTCGATAGCCGCCATAGGTGTTGCCTGCCACGAGGCAGGGCACGCCGCGCAGCATGCAGAGGGCTATATGCCGATAAAAATCAGAAACGCGATTATCCCTGTCTGCAATATTGGTTCAACTATAGGTCTGCCGCTTGCAATATTGGGATATATTCTCAGCTTTGAGCCGCTTATCACATTCGGTCTGTTGCTCTATGCACTTATCGCAGTGTTTCAGCTTGTCACTCTGCCGGTCGAGTTCAACGCGAGCCGAAGAGCGCTGAAAGTTATTGAGGAAACCGCTGTCCTGGACGATGATGAGCGTGCGGGCGCAAGAAAAGTGCTTTCTGCGGCGGCGATGACATATGTTGCGTCGCTTCTCGTGGCGCTTGCAAATCTGCTGAGGTTTGTTATACGCTTCAGCGGCAGAAATCGAAGAAATTGAACGGAGTGTATCGTTAATGAGTAAGAGCGCACGCCAGAGCGCGTTTGAAATACTTTATAAAGTCGAGCGCAGCGGGGCGTATTCGAATCTTGCTCTCGATGCACAGCTCTCATCGAAAGACGGTGCCGACGGCGACTCGGCGCTGTTGACGGCGCTCGTATACGGCGTGCTCGAAAGGCTTATTACGCTTGACTATAACATCTCGCTTTATTTGCGTCAGCCGCTGAAAAAGCTAAAGCCGGAGGTGCTCATTGCATTGCGCATCGGCGCTTATCAGCTGCTGTTTATGGACAGGATTCCCGAGAGCGCGGCGGTCAACGAGAGCGTGAAACTCGTCAAAAACAACCGCGCGCAGTTTGCGGCGGGACTTGTAAATGCAGTGCTCAGAAAAGTGGCTTCAAACGGACTGCGGCTGCCCGATGAATCGGACAGGCTCAAATTCATGAGCGTCAAATATTCCGTTCCGGAGCAGACTGTCAAGCTTTTTGCGGATGCTTATTCCGACAAGACCGCCTGTGAGATATTTGAAGCAATGTCCGAGCGCGCGAAGATATTTGTTCGCGTGAACACTCAAAAATGCACAGCGGACGAGCTTATCGAGATATTAGCCCGGCAGAGTGTTGAGGGCAGGAAAACGGACGGCTTCCCGGACGCACTCGAATTGGTGAACGGCGGCGCGGTTGAGCATCTTGATGCATATAAAAAAGGGCTTTTCCATGTGCAGGATCTTTCGTCGCAGCTTTGCTGCATGGCGCTCGAACCGCAGCCGGGAGATACCGTATATGATATGTGCGCAGCACCGGGCGGTAAAAGCTTTACACTTGCCGAACTGACGAATTGTAAAGGCAAAATACTTGCTATGGATGTTTATCCATCGAGACTCGCTCTTATCGAAAACGGAGCGGAAAGACTCGGGCTCGATAACATCGCGGTTATTCCTAACGATGCCGCAAAAGTGAATCCGGCTTTGAAGAAAGCGGACAGAGTTTTGTGCGATGCTCCTTGTTCCGGGCTCGGAATACTCCGCCGCAAGCCCGAGATACGCTATAAAACCCTTGAAGATATTGACAAATTACCTGTTTTGCAGTATGATATCCTGTGTTCATCCTCTGAATATGTCAAGGTTGGCGGTCGGTTAGTCTATTCTACCTGCTCGCTGAACCCGGCAGAAAATTCTGAGGTTTGCAACAAATTTCTCAGCGAACATAAAAATTTTGAGGCTGTTAGGATTTTTCCGAACATAAAAAGGGTAGACGGCAACGAAAAATATTTAACTTTGATGCCTCAGATACATGGAACAGACGGCTTCTTTATCGCCGCATTTACCAGAACGGAGTGAGCTTTTGAATACAACTGATGTAAAGTCAATGAACTTTACCGAGCTTTCTGCGGCTCTTTCCGAGATGGGACTTCCGTCATACAGAGCGAAGCAGATCTATTCGTGGATCCATCAGAAATGCGCTCTCGATTACGATGCGATGACCAATCTTCCGCTGTCTCTGCGCGAGAAGCTGAAAGAAGAATTGCCGCTCAAAAAGTGCACTATCGAACGCAAACAGGTATCCGCAGAGGACGGAACGGTTAAATACCTTTTCGGTTTCGGCGGCAATGAATATGCCGAAAGCGTTTTGATGAAATACAAGTACGGATATACTATCTGTGTCTCGACTCAGATAGGCTGCAAAATGGGCTGCTCGTTCTGCGCGTCCACTTTGGGTGGCTATGTCAGAAGTCTGCTTCCGTCGGAAATCCTCGGTCAGATATATACCGCTCAGCGCGACGAGAATATCCGAATCTCCCATATTGTCCTCATGGGCATGGGTGAACCGCTTGATAATTTTGATAATGTTATGCGTTTTCTTGAGCTTGTGACCTGTGAAGACGGGCTCAACATAAGCATGAGAAATATATCGCTTTCCACCTGCGGAATAGTTCCCGGGATATACAAACTGCTTGAAAAAAAGCTTCAGCTCACGCTTTCGATATCGCTTCACGCGCCGTATAACGAGCTCAGATCAAAGATAATGCCGATCAACCGTCGGTATTCGCTCGACGAGCTGATGCCGGCGTGCCGTGAATATGCAAAGGTAACTTCGAGAAGAATATCGTTTGAATATGCAATGCTCGGCGGAGTCAATGACAGCGACGAGTGCGCTCAGAAGCTTGCGGCGCTCTTGAAGGGTATGCTGTGCCATGTCAATCTCATACCTGTCAACGAGGTTGCCGAGAGTCCTTATAAACCGTCAACGCCGGAGCGCATTGAACAGTTTATAAGCATACTCGAAAAGAAATCGATAAATGTTACGGTAAGGCGGAAGCTCGGTTCTGATATAGATGCTTCGTGCGGCCAGCTTCGGCTTCGTAAAATAAAAGAGCAGTAAGCTCAATTCGGAATTTTCTCAATTTCCGGGGGAAGATATGAAAATTGTTGCAAAGACAGACCAGGGAAAAGTCAGAAAAGACAATCAGGATTCGTTCGCTGCGGGAGAGCTTCCCGGCGGCGTAGTTTGGGCTGTTGTCTGCGACGGTATGGGCGGCGCGAAGGCAGGTGATCTTGCCAGCAGGCTCTCAAGCAAGGAGTTTGTCAGCCGCGTTTACGAAAGCCTTGCCGCTCCGCGGCTTCTCATGGGCAACATCGAAAAGCTTTTGCGCGACAGCTGTGCGGATGCAAACGGCGTTGTATATGAATACTCGCGCTTTGATGCAAACTACAGCGGCATGGGAACAACTCTTGTCGGCGGTATTATAACGCGCCGCAAGGCCTGCCTTGTCAACGTCGGCGACAGCCGCGCATATTACCTTTCCGATGAAGGGATAAGGCAGATAAGCCGCGATCACTCTTATGTCGAAGAGCTTGTGTCGATGGGGGCAATAACAAAGGAAGAGGCCGCCCATCATCCGAAGAAAAATATAATCACACGCGCACTCGGCGTTGACGCATCCGTTGAAGCCGACTATTTTGAATGCCCTCTGCACAGGGGCGGCGGTATTCTGCTTTGCTCCGACGGGCTGAGCAATATGGTCAGCGATAAGGAAATTCACGATCACTTCAAGGAAAATGCCTTGCCCGAGGATGTTTGCTCCAAGCTTATGGCGCTTGCGCTTGCGCGCGGAGCGAGGGACAATGTCTCGATCGTTTTAATTAAGACTTGATATCAAAGGTGCTGCTATGGAAAACACTACTGATAAATATATAGGCAAGATCCTTGACGATCGCTACGAGATCATCGAGCTTATCGGCTCGGGCGGCATGGCGAATGTATACAAGGCTCTGTGCCACAGATTGAACAGGTATGACGCGGTAAAGATCATGCGCGATGAGACTGCCGCAAACACCGAGCTGCGCCGCCGCTTCCGTGCCGAGTCACAGGCTGTCGCCATGCTTTCTCACCCCAATATCGTCTCGGTGTACGATGTAAGCCATAGTGACGATGTGGAATATATCGTTATGGAGCTTATTGACGGAATAACGCTCAAGCAGTATTTGCAGAAAAAAAGCGTACTCGATCCGTCCGAGGTGCTGGATTTCACCATCCAGACAGCAAAAGCTCTTGAGCATGCGCACAGTAAGGGCATTATCCACCGCGATATAAAGCCGCAGAATATCATGCTGCTCAAAGACGGCATGATCAAGGTCGCCGACTTCGGCATTGCTTCGCTTGAAAATACCATCGAGGAGAATAACGGCGAGACCGTAGGCTCTGTGCATTATATTGCACCCGAGCAGGCGCGCGGCGAAGCTCCAGACGCGAGGAGCGATATCTATTCACTCGGCATAGTGATGTATGAAATGCTCACCGGCAAGCTCCCCTATGTCGGAAACTCCGACGTCGAGGTCGCCGTAAAGCATATGAACACCGACCCCGTAACCCCGCGTGACATAGTGCCTTCGATTCCCGAAGAGCTTGAGCGCATATGCCTTAAGGCTATGAATTCAAACATAGACGAGCGCTATCAGTCGGCAAGCGAAATGCTCGCCGATCTTGAGGAATACAAGTCGCAGAGCCTTGCCGCTCATGTGCTCGAAGATTCCGAGGCTGTACTTATCGACAGCGAGGAACCGCCTAGGCGCAGAGCTAAGCGCAGCCGCCGCAGCAAAAAAATAGCTCTCAGCTCGGGAATACTGGCTGTTTTGCTGTTTATAATTATCGGCTTTGTCTTTTTAAACGGCTATTTTCTGAAAGATCTGTTTTCCGATCCCGTTAAGGTTAAGGTCGATAACTTTGTCGGGCGTTACTATGAGGATGTCATTAACGACAAGGACTATAAGAAGATTTATGATTTCAAGGTCACGTTCAAGGTCGATCTTGAGCATGAGTACGGCATAATCCTCTCGCAGGATCCCGAGTCAGGCCGCAGTAAAACAGTGAGCGATAAGGGCAGCAAAATAGTCGTTGAGCTTGTGTGTGCCGCCGAAACGGTTGACGATCAAAAGCGCCTTTTGAAGGTGCCTAATATCGTAAATCACGAGCGGGAAGAGGCCATAAGCATGGTTCAGGATGCAGGCTTTACCTATACTCTTGAGCAGGCTCCGTCAGACAGCATAACCAAGGGCTATGTTATAAGCACCGATCCCGTTGCCGGCGCTGCGGCCGACGAAGGCTCGGAAATTAAAATTATCATCAGCACAGGTCCAGAAACCGTGATGACCAAGGTTCCTCAGCTCAAAGGGCTTTCAAAAGAGTCCGCCATTGCAAAGATAGAAAGCAGCAACCTCAGCATCGGGAGCATTTCAACCGCCGAGAGCGATCTTGTT
>OLIW01002879.1_pt1 | contig 11870 bp, 10 predicted proteins | sample 1601321 | NCBI WGS metagenome assembly OLIW01 (sample SAMEA2452114, study PRJEB22498) | human gut metagenome | reverse complement strand
GTCATTGTGTGGTACTAATGAAAAGCTCTTCATGACAAGATGTCCCTTGCTCTCGAAGAAGTCAAGATACATCCGGCGCAGCTCATTTACGCCATAACTCTTTTTCATTACCAGTTCCTCCAAAATCATTCTTTCGTCGTGTCAGCCTTCGCATCCTTGTGTCTGCGGAGTCTGATACCAATAAATGCCCCTAATCCGCCGATCAAAGCCAAAGCAGCCATCTCGACCACATATCTGCCAATACATAAAAGAAAATCTGTCATATAGTTTTCTCCTCTCTGTTGTTACCCCATTAACTTAATTATTATATATGAATTTTTCTGTAAATTCAAGAGTTAGAGTTCCCCGAACGGAAATACCTGATTCTCCCTTTCAATTTCAATTACGCGGTCTGCCATTCCAAGATTTGTAATGTGTTTTTTGTATTCCCTGATTGCAGAATAATCCTGCCACATATGCATCGGGAAAACAAATTCTGCATCGGTGTTTTTCAGCACAAAATCAATCCCGAGTGTCTGATACGGTCCCAGCCGCGGATCCATCGGGACAAACGCAAAATTGACCGGCTTGTCCGCAAGCTTACGGATCTCGTGCCGGAAAGTGCGTTCCTGTTTGCCGTTTATAAGTTCTCCCACATGTTCCATCTTCCAGTCGTTTAAATCTCCTGCATGGAAGATACTCACCCCACGCACATTCACATAAAATGCCACTCCTGCATCGGTAGACAAAAGGGTCTGGATCTTTAGATCATCCACTTCATAATGGTTGTTTGCGGAGACAAACGTCACTTTTTTCCGCACCCCAGGGTCAATTCCATGCTTTTGCAGAAAATGCGGACTGATGCGGATATCCTTGGATAAAATATAATGTACATTGGTATATTTTTCACTCCAGCGCAGAATATCCATGTCAAAATGATCCTGATGTTTGTGGCTGGCAAACATATAGATTTTTGTATCCGGTGCGTAATCCGGAATCTTTCCCGTAAAGTGGAAGCCATTCACCCGGTCCCCGCCAAAATAATCAAAAATCAATACCAGATCATCCACTTCCACCAGAAAACAGCTGTGATGTATAAAAATTACCTGCATGTTGTTCCAATCTCCTTTATCATCTGTGTTACAAGCTTTTGAAATACCGGAGCCACCGCATCGGCTGCTTCCTGCACCTCCTTATGTGACAATGGCTGTGGCGAAATGCCGCATGCCAGATTCGAGATACAGGAAATTCCCACAATCCGCATCCCCATATGATTCGCCGCCACAGCCTCACATGCCGTACTCATTCCTACGGCATCTGCTCCGAGTGTACGCGCCATTGCCACCTCCTGTGGAGATTCATAGGCCGGCCCGGTAAACTGCAGATACGTTCCCTCTTTTAAATCCGCCCCGGTCTCTGCCGCACATTTTTTTGCGATTTTCTGTAAATCATAATCATAAATCCGGCTCATATCCGGAAACCGCGGTCCCAGTTCCTCTATATTTTCTCCAATGAGCGGCGACGGAACAAAACTTGCAATCTGCCCGGTAAGAAGCATCAGATCCCCCGCCTTCATGCCCAGCTGGATTCCGCCCGCTGCATTTGTCAAAAACAGAACTTCTGCCCCCAGAAGTTTCATCAGCCGGATCGGCCGTACCACCTCCGTCATGGAATATCCTTCATAATAATGCACTCGTCCCTGCATGCACACAACCGGCACATCCCCGACATAACCAAACACAAAGCGCCCGGTATGGCCCGGCACCGTAGATACCGGAAATCCCTCGATCTCATGATAATCCACCGCGGCCTCCACGCGAAGCTGCGATGCATAATCACCCAGACCCGACCCCAGTACCAGTGCTACTTTCGGCACAAAATCTGTTTTCGTCCTCACGCTGCGCACACAGCGCATGAGAGTTTCATATTCGTTGCTCATTTGTTCTCCTTATTTTTCGCAATTACATACACAATTTCATTAACTAATAGTATAACAGAATCAAAAATAAAATAAAACAAGAGCAACTGAAATTCATACTTTTTTTATTTCTCTTAAATAATGATGCAGATCATTCCCCCATTGCTGTCATTGACAATTTTCTGCATGGTATCCTGCAGTTTCAACTGGCACTCATCATCCATCTGCATGATCTTGCTGCGGATGCCGTCTTCCATCAGTTCCCCGACAGATTTTCCGAAAATATTTGTCGTCCAGATTCCTTCCTTGCTCTCCTCCCCCTCGCGGATATATGCAATCAGATCATTTGCCTGTTCCTCACTGCCGACGATTGGCGCAATTTCGGTCTCAATATTCGCCTTGATCATATGAATGGACGGGGAAATTGCCCGCATTTTCACGCCATATTTTCCGGCATGCTGGATCAGCACCGGATCTTCCATACGGATATCCGAAAGTCCCGGCATGACCACACCATACCCCTTCTGTTCCACAGCTGCCATGGCATCTTCCACACGCTCGTATTCTTTTTTCATCCGGGAGAGGGAGCGCAGCATGGAAATCATCTGATATTCCCCTTCGATCTGCATTCCCGTCATCTCACTGATGTAGGAAAAATAGCACTGTTCCGTTGTCTCCATACGGATCGTCACGGTTCCGTTGGAAAGATCCGCCGTCTGCAGCTGGATGTCACGAAAAACCTCTTCTCCCATCTGCTCATTTGCACTTTTTACCCATTCCTGCCCGGCAAGCACAGCCGATGCGTCCCGCACGCGGTCGATTCCATCCATCAGTCTGGATGCCGTCTGAATCATGGCTGCCTTTAATTTATGTTCCATTGGAAGCATTTCCGTCCACTTTGGAATTGCAAAGTCCACACGGGTAACCGGAAATTCAAACAGAATCGCCTTCATAACCGTAACCAGATCCTCCCGGTGCATCTGCTGACAGTTGACCGGAACCACTACCGCCTGATATTCCTGCTCTAAACTTTCTTTCAGTGCAAGTGTCTCACTGCTGTATGGGCGCACGGAATTTAAAACAATCACATACGGTTTTCCAATCTCTTTAAGCTTTTCCACCGCGGTTTGTTCTGCCTCCACATAATTTTCCCGCGGAAGTTCCCCGATACTGCCATCCGTTGTCACCACAATACCAATGGTTGCATGGTCTTTGATTACTTTTTCTGTTCCAATTCTCGCTGCATCCGAAAAAGGAATTTCCTCCTCGAACCACGGCGTATGTACCATGCGGTATCCGTCCCCCTCCAGATGACCATTTGCTCCCTCTACCATAAACCCGACACAGTCAATCAGACGCACACTGACACTGCTCTCATCTGCAAGTGTGATCTCTGCTGCCTCCTGCGGAATAAATTTCGGTTCTGTCGTCATGATCGTTTTCCCGGCGGCTGACTGAGGCAGTTCATCGAGCGTCCGTTTTTTTTCTTCCTCATCTTCGATGTACGGAAGTACAAACAGATCCATAAACCGCTTAATGAACGTTGACTTTCCGGTGCGGACCGGTCCTACGACACCAATGTAGATTTCGCCGTTCGTTCTTTTCTGGATATCTTTATATAAATCAAACTCCATAAAAAAATCTCCCTTCTTTGCATATTCGATTAATCTATCTAATCTATATGCAAAGGGGAGAATTCTTATTCACAGAAATACTCTGTTGTATATTTATTTCTCAGATGACTTCTTTTTGTCGGAAGTCTTCTTCTTTGCAGCTTCTTTCTCTGCTGCTTTCTTTGCCTGCTCAGCAAGCACTTTTTCACTGATGCGTCCATACATCTGCATGTATTTATAGAGTTTCTTTGCCAGATCCTTGGTAATCTGTCCCTCCAGGGCACGCCACTTCCAGTTTTCTCCAAGTGTGGAAGGAATGTTGATACGGGCTTCGGAGCCGAGTCCGATCAGATCCTGCATCGGAACAATCGCCATATCTGCAACGGATGACCATGCGGCACGCATCATACCCCAGTTATATCCTTCCTCCTCGGTCAGATTCAGGTACTCGGTTGCGAACTTGACAGATGCTTTCGGTGCCGTCTTCATCCATCCCATCACGGTATCATTATCATGTGTTCCTGTATACACAACACAGTGACTGGTATAGGTGTGTGGCAGATAATCACTTCCCTCACGGCTGTCAAACGCAAACTGGATGACTTTCATGCCCGGGAATCCGGAATCCTTTAAAAGTTTGCGGACGGAATCTGTCAAAAATCCAAGATCTTCCACAATGATCGGAAGCTTGCCAAGTTTCTTCTCCAGCTGGTTAAACAGATCCATTCCCGGACCCTGTTTCCATTTTCCGTTCTTTGCAGTCTTATCTTTTGCCGGGATTGCATAATAAGAATCAAATCCGCGGAAATGATCGATGCGGATAATATCATACAGCTCGCTCATCGCTTTGATTCGTTTGGTCCACCATGCATAGTTATCTTTTTTCATTTCATCCCAGCGGAACAGCGGATTGCCCCAGAGCTGTCCATCTGCTGAAAATCCGTCCGGAGGACATCCTGCCACTTCAATCGGATTTAAATCTTCATCCAGATAAAACTGTTTCGGATTTGCCCATACATCCGCACTGTCTCCGGCCACATAGATCGGCACATCTCCGATAATCTCGATTCCGTTTTCATTGGCATATGCCTTTAACTCTCTCCACTGTTTAAAGAACAGATACTGAAGCATCTTATAAAACTCAATATCTTCTGCGTACTTTTTTCTTGCCTCATCCAATGCCGCTGCGTCACGCACACGAAGTTTCTCATCCCACTGCCCCCATGCTTTTCCGTCATTTGCATCTTTTAATGCCATAAACAGCGTATAATCTTCCAGCCAGTCTTTTTCCGCCTCACAAAATGACGAAAAATCTTCCGGCATATTTTTTACAAAACGGGCATATGCTTTATGCAGCAATGCATAGCGTGATACATACATGGTTCCATAATCAATGTATTCCTCGCTTGTGCCCCAGTCAAATGACTCACATTCCTTTTTCTTTAATAAATTTTCCTTGCAGAGAATGTCCAGATCGATAAAGTACGGATTTCCCGCAAAACTGGAAAACGACTGATACGGTGAATCTCCGTAACTGGTCGGACAGATCGGCAGAATCTGCCAGTAAGTCTGACCTCCTTTTACCAGAAAGTCTACAAATTTTCTGGCTGATTTTCCCATAGTTCCAATGCCATACGGTGATGGCAGGGAAGATATCGGCATAAGTACGCCACTTGTTCTCATAAGTGATTCCTCCTAAGATCCAATCTATAATCTATAATTATATCATACCACCTTTTTGTCCCCTTGTAAAAAGCATTTTTCAATGCTAGTATGAAAGAAAGGGATTACGAGGTGAAGAATTATGAACGATGTCATAAAACATAAAATCAAACACAATGCACACCGTGCACTGGTATCTGTCAAATGGGTAATTTTTGCAATTCTTGTCGGCGGTATCGTCGGGCTGTGCGGCACGGCATTTTACTTTTGCCTGACATTTGTCACCGTACTGCGTGGACAGAATCCGTGGCTTTTATATCTGCTCCCTGTCGGGGGACTGATCATTGTCGGTGCCTACCATCTTCTGCGGGACGAAAAAGATACCGGGACCAATCTGGTCATCTCTGCCATCCACTCGGATGACGAGCTGCCCCTTCGCATGGCTCCTTTGATCTTTATTTCCACACTGATCACGCACCTGTTTGGCGGATCTGCCGGCCGTGAAGGTGCCGCCCTGCAGATGGGTGGCAGTATCGGAAACGCAATCGGAAAATTCTTCCGTTTTGACGATAAAGATAAACATGTCATGATCATGTGCGGCATGAGTGCTGCGTTTTCCGCTCTCTTTGGTACCCCGATGGCTGCTGCCATCCTTCCAATGGAAATTGTAAGTGTCGGCGTCATGTACTATACCGCCCTTGTTCCATGTGTGATCAGTTCTCTTGTCGCACACGGAGTTGCTTACCTGTTTGGTGTTTCCAACCAATGGTTTTCCATCGAGCACATCCCGGACTTTGGCATTCTTCCTGCCGTGCAGATTTCCATCCTTGCCGTGCTCTGCGCACTGGTAAGTATTGTTTTTTGTGTTCTTCTGCACAAAAGTGAAGAAATTTACCGCAAACTGTTCCAGAATCCCTACATCCGCATCTTTGCCGGTGGATGTATTGTTGTCATTCTGACGATGCTTGTCGGCAACCAGAATTACAACGGTACCGGTATCGGCATCATCCAGATGTGCATTGATGGAACGGTCCGTCCGGAAGCCTTCCTGTTAAAGATGATCTTTACCGCACTGACTCTTGGTGCCGGTTACAAAGGCGGAGAAATTGTTCCTTCCTTTTTCACCGGCGCGGCCTTTGGCTGCCTGTTTGGAACGCTGACCGGCATATCCCCGACACTTTGTACGGCTGTCGGCATGACTGCCGTATTCTGTGGTGTCACAAACTGTCCGATCACTTCACTGTTAATCAGTTTTGAATTGTTCGGTTATGACGGCATGCCGTATTTTCTTCTGGCTGTCGCTTTCAGCTATATGCTCTCCGGATACTTTGGTCTGTACCGGAGCCAGAAGATTGTGTACTCCAAATACAAAACCAGTTACATCAACAAGACAACTCATTAATCCCAAGAACCACACAGCCAGTCGCCGGCAATTCCATGTTCGAATGAACCGAACCGATTGGCCGGGTTCCTGCATGCAGGTCATCAATATATAACGTCCATGTCCTGTCATCCGGCAGCAGGAGTGTTTCTTTTCTGCCGGATGCATTGTATGCCACCAGAAGTGTCTCTTCCGGCTCCACATGTGCAAATACCGGAATATATCCGTGCAGAACCAGTTCCTGCGTCATCTGGTAAATATAGGCATATTCACTGTCGTGCGAATACTCACACAACACATACCGCGAGCCGGCCATTGTCCGGCATCTGCCACTGTCAAGTGCCTCGACAATATGACTGTTCACATGGTATTCGGTGCCCAGTGCAAGATAAATTCCAAGTTTCTGTGCATACGGCTCCAGAATACGGAAATGTTCTTCAATTTCTTCCTTCGGATAAGCAAACATGCCGTGCCGGTAATGCGGTGTCAGGATCATTGCAGAAATGCCCTGCTCTTTTGCTGCCTCAAGCATCGCCACAGATTCTTCTATTGTTTTTGCTCCGTCGTCTACTCCGTACAGAAGGTGACAGTGAATATCGATCATGGTTTTCCTTGCCTTTACTTTTTTACACTTTATTATACTATATCGACCATTTTCTTGCAATCTTTGAGCCGTTTTTCCCTCTTTTGACACAACTTTTTGTATTTCTCGGATTTCCACAATTGATTTCCCGGCAAACATAGCGTATAATGGTCATGAAAAGCGAATAACACTTGACAAACTTCGGTTTTCGGGGTACGCTTATATGAGTCCATATAAGGACGGTACAATATTTGACCATCAGGCTCAGGCGGTGAGAGTACCGCACGCATAAACAAGTAGGCTTTATTCTCTGAACTGTCAGTATTACAGCTCAGTATGTCATAGATTTCATTGATCTGTTTTTTTACAGCAAGCGCGATTGTCCAGCGCAGGGATTTGTTTTCACAACATGACATGCTGCCTGTTGAAAACGCAGTACAGCAGATGCGGACTATTTGGATCAGGAATTCCTGCGGAGGGTTCCGGTATCCGTCGTGTGCTCACACCCCTGCCGGAGAGGTTAAACTCCGGAACTGCCTAGCAAGTCCGAATACAATTGAACAGAACAAACATATATTTATCTAAAAACCCTATGCATTATGCATAGGGTTTTTTGTTTCTTCTTTTCTGTTGTCCGTTACAAAGTAATGATTCCAAGTGCATTGAATACCGAACTGAATAAAATCAACAGTACCAGTATCGGTGCAACATACTTGATCAATACAATATACAGTTTCTTACTCTTAAATTTCTGTGTGGAAGATTCCACTTCATCCGTAATCGTCTCTGGTTTCACAATAAAACCGACAAATACACAGGTCAGGAATGCCACAATCGGCATAAGGACACTGTTGGATATAAAATCGAAGAAATCCAGAATACTCATTCCGTGAATCGAAAAACCGCTCCAGATTCCAAATCCAAGAGAAGACGGAATTGCCATCAACACCGTATAAACGGTTACACAGACCGTAATAAATTTACGGCTCTTTTTTGTCTTATCCACGAAAATGGAAACCACTGTCTCCATCAGGGAAATGGACGATGTCAGTGCAGCAAACAATACCAGCACAAAAAATACCGTTCCGATCAGGTGTCCTCCCGCCATACTGTCAAACACTTTTGGCAGTGTAATAAACATTAGTGTCGGTCCTGCCTTCAGCGATGCCTGATCTCCACCGGAAAACACAAACACGGCCGGTACAATCATCAGTCCTGCCAGAAATGCAATTCCGGTATCAAAGATTTCGATATTCCGCACACTGCTCTCTATATCCTCATTTTTCTTCATATAGGAGCCATATGTAATCATAATGCCCATCGCCAGCGACATGGAATAAAACAGCTGTCCCAGTGCCGCCAGGAAAGCATTCGCACTGATCTTGGAAAGATCCGGCTTTAAGTAGTAGACAATTCCTGCCCCTGCTCCCGGACGGGTCACAACAAATACCGCAATAATAACGGAAAGGACTACCAGAAGCGGCATCAGCACTTTGCTGATATTTTCAATTCCTTTATTTACGCCAAGCAGAATCACAACCGAAGTGGCAAGGATAAAAAATACCAGCCACATCACCGGTTCCCCGGTCCTTGCAATAAAATTTGAAAAATAATCATCTGCTGCCGCTGCATTTCCGCTTCCTGTAAGAAATGCCCATGCAAATTTGATGACCCATCCGCCGATCACACAGTAATACGGAAGAATGATAATCGGCACAATACTGGCAAGAATTCCAATGAAACCGCACTTTTCATGCAGCGTGCTGAATGCATACAGTGCACTTTTCCCGGTTTTTCTGCCCAGTGCAATTTCTGTGATCATAAGTGCAAATCCAAACGTAACCGCAAGGATCACATAGATCAGTAAAAAAGAACCTCCACCGTATTTTGCGGCAAGGTAAGGAAACCTCCACAGATTTCCAAGTCCGACAGCAGATCCCGCAGCGGCAAGAATAAAGCCCATTTTGCTGGAGAAACTGCTGCCATGTTTTTTGTGTTCGTTCATAACAGCCCCCTTAATCATAGTTTCAGGAGGCAGACCGTTTATAATTTAAACCGATATCCGACTCCCCAGATGGTCTCGATGTACTGCGGCTTGTTCGTATTCATCTCAATCTTCTCTCGAATCTTTTTGATGTGTACGGTAACCGTTGCAATATCACCGATAGATTCCATATCCCATATTTTACGGAACAATTCCTCTTTTGTAAATACATGATTTGGATTCTCTGCCAAAAAAGTCAGCAAATCAAACTCTTTTGTCGTAAACTGTTTCTCTTCTCCATTGACCCATACCCGGCGCGCCGTCTTATCTATTTTAATGCCCCGGATCTCAATGATATCATTTTGTGGCATATTGCTGCCGATCAACCGCTCATACCGTGCCAGATGTGCCTTCACGCGGGCTACCAGTTCACTCGGGGAAAATGGTTTTGTCACATAATCATCTGCCCCCAGTCCGAGCCCGCGAATCTTGTCAATATCATCCTTTTTTGCGGAAACCATAAGGATTGGTGTATTCTTTGTCTCACGGATCTTTTTACAGATTTCAAATCCATCTACTCCCGGAAGCATGAGATCTAAGATAAACAGATCAAACTCCTCATGCAGGGCTCTTTCGAGTCCTTTGGTTCCGTCATTTTCAATTTCCACTTCAAAGCCACTCAGTTCCAGATAATCTTTCTCCAGATCTGCAATAGCCACTTCATCTTCAACGATCAGTATTCTGCTCATTTGCTGTTACCTCCTGATATTTGCGTATTACAAAGTACATGGTGGTGCCGGAATCTTCTTTGCTGGTTGCCCAGATTTTCCCTCCATGATCCTCTATGATCTTTTTTACAATGGAAAGTCCGATTCCGCTGCCACCGGTTGCCGAATTTCTCGAAGCATCTGTCCGGTAGAACCGGTCAAAAATATATGGCAGATCTTTCTGGGCGATTCCCCTTCCATTGTCTTCGATTTCTACCTGAATAAAATCCCCGACATCCTTAATCCGGATGTTGATGAATTTTTCCGTTTTATTCATATATTTTACGGAATTTCCTATAATATTATTGATTACTCTGCGCAGCTGCTCCGGATCTGCAATAATCTGGGTATCCGGTGTTGCATAATTAAAATAGGACAGGGCAATCCCCTTTGCCTCCAGATCCAGTCCGATTTCTTCCACACAATCCTTAAAATATGCGGCAACGTTCAGCTTTGCAAAATCATATGGAATACGGTTGGTGTCGATCTTGGAATACAGTGTCAGTTCATTGATCAGTGTATCCATCTCATTTGCTTTGTTGTAAATGGTACGGATATACTTATCTAATTTCTCCGGCGTATTGGCTACTCCATCCATGATGCCTTCCGAATAGCCCTTTACCGCCGTAATCGGTGTTTTCAGGTCATGGGCAATGTTGCTGATCAGCGTGCGGTTTTCTTTTTCGTTGCTTAGTTTTTCCTCTGCATTATCTTTTAAGCGCTGACGCATCTGTTCAAAGGTCGTGCAAAGTTCCCCGATCTCATCGTCGCCTCCGGTATCCAACGCAAAATCGAGATTTCCTTCTTTGATATTTTCTGCCGCAACGCGCAGTTTCTGGATCGGTGTAATCATGCTCCGGTAGATCCACACAATCATCATGATCGCTGTCAGTAACAGAATGATTACCACACAGATAATCCCCCATAAAATAAACTGGCGGATCTCCTGCCCGGTAGCATCAAAAGACGTGACTATATACGCCGTACATTTTTCTCCCGAATCCAGCTTAAAATCTGCCTGTTTTACCAGAATTTCATCGTCCCGGTCGATATATTTGTCCACTCCCTGTTTCGAACTGTTTGCCCCATATACCGGAAGTTCCGAAAGAATCTTTTCATTATCACTTCCCCCATTGAAAGAAATATTCTCCCCGATTCTTACCACCAGATAGGAATATTTCTGTTCCAGGCTCTCATTGATCTCACTAAGATACGAAACGTCCTCCATTTTTGAAGGAGATAACTTTATGGTCTTTTTGATCTTTTCAAAATCCGGTGCAGTATAACGGTTTAACATCGGCACAGAATTGATAATACTATAGGCATCCGCATTCTTAATGCCATACGTCTGCTCGATCACATGCGACTGAAAATTACAATAGGCGCTGATCGTGGCAATCGCCAGGATCGATGGCACAAAGATAATAATACAGAACGAAATGATCAGTTTGGTTTTTATCTTCATTCGTATTCCTTCCCTGTAAAAAAATAAGACACAGAACAAACTCTGTGTCTTATTATATCATTCTTTTATAAAAAATTATGTAAACTTTTCATAAATTAAAGGTACTTCTTTAAAGCCTCTGCCTTGTTTGTTGCCTCCCATGGGAGATTTAAGTCATTGCGTCCGAAGTGACCATAAGCAGCTGTCTGACGGTAAATCGGACGGCGCAGATCCAGCATCTTGATAATTCCTGCCGGACGAAGATCAAAGTTCTCACGTACAATCTTTACCAGCTCATCATCTGCGATCTTTCCTGTACCGAATGTATCAACCATGACAGAAGTAGGCTGTGCAACACCAATGGCGTAAGATAACTGAATCTCACACTTATCAGCAAGACCTGCTGCAACAATGTTCTTTGCAACATAACGTGCAGCATATGCTGCGGAACGGTCAACCTTTGTGCAGTCTTTTCCGGAAAAAGCTCCGCCGCCGTGACGTGCATATCCACCATAGGTATCAACGATGATCTTACGCCC
>OLIW01002877.1_pt1 | contig 11872 bp, 10 predicted proteins | sample 1601321 | NCBI WGS metagenome assembly OLIW01 (sample SAMEA2452114, study PRJEB22498) | human gut metagenome | reverse complement strand
CGTCTGCCTTACAAGCAGAATGTCGGCAGTTCGATCCTGTCATCGCCCACCAAAGCAAAAAGCAGCCTTTCCGGTTGCTTTTTGCTTATTAAAGACAAAAATAGTATTTTTCTGTATTGATGGCATATAAGTCCTGTTTATTGCGTATTCAACCTGCTTATTGCCTGTCAAAAAAGAAGTTCAGGAAAGATTATGTAAAGAAAATTTTTTTAAGTGTCTCTTTATTTTAAAATAAGGAGCAAGATGTTTTCCTTGACCGCAATTTGAAAAAATTATACTTTTCTAATTACTATTATATAAATAAAAACTATGTTATAATAACGAAATTACAGGCTACAAATAAGTCAATTATGGGGAGCGCTTGTGCGTTTCCTTTTTTCGTGCAGGAGGTATTATGTACGATACATTTAAGGAACTGGGCCTTGTTCCTGAAATCATGAAGGCTATTGAAGATATGGGATTTGAGGAGCCCACTCCTATCCAGAAGGTATCTATTCCCGCGGCGATGGAGGGGAAGGATCTGATTGGACAGGCACAGACCGGTACGGGCAAAACAGCGGCATTTGGTATTCCGATTCTGGAAAAGATTGACACGACAGAAAAAGGGCCGCAGGCTATCGTGCTTTCGCCAACGAGAGAATTGGCCATCCAGTCTGCGGAAGAGATGAATCGGCTTGCCCAGTACTTGCCGATTCATGCATTGCCTATTTATGGCGGACAGGATATCGAAAGACAATTTCGCGCGCTTCGCAAGAAGCCGAATATTATTGTGGCGACACCGGGTCGTCTTATGGACCATATGAAGAGAGGAACCATTGATCTGTCCCATGTCCAGATTCTTGTTCTTGATGAAGGCGATGAAATGGTGGATATGGGATTTATTGATGATATCCGCACTATTTTAGCGGGGATGCCTGAAGAAAGGCAGACGATGTTTTTCTCTGCTACCATGCCGGCACCGATCAGAGAACTGGCGGAATCTTTCCTTCGTGATCCTGTGCTTGTGAAGATTAAAGCGGCTACGGTTACAATTGACCTGGTGGAACAGGAATATATCGAATTGCCGGATATGCAGAAGTTCGATTGCCTTTGCCGGCTGCTGGATATGGAGAATCCTGAACTGGCCATTGTTTTTGTTCGGACGAAACGCCGTGCCGACGAGGTGACGGAGGCGTTGAAAAAGCGCGGGTATATGGCAGAAGGTCTTCATGGCGACTTGTCTCAGCAGAAACGCGATGCAGTCGTCCGCCAGTTTAAAGAAGGCACAATTGATATTCTTGTGGCTACTGACGTGGCAGCACGAGGATTGGATATCAGTGGGGTAACCCATGTATATAATTTTGATATGCCCCAGGATTCTGAAACGTATGTGCACCGTGTAGGCCGTACGGGACGGGCGGGACAGACCGGTTTGGCCATGACTTTTGTTGTTTCCAGAGAAATCGGGCAGCTTCATGATATTGAGCGCGCTATCCGACGCAAAATCAGAAGAAAGAGTGTTCCTACGCTGTCTGACGTCATTGAAGGAAATCAGCGGATTGCTATTGAGAATCTGCAGGAAGCGTCCCGGGGGACCGGACTGGAAGAATATCGTGAAAATGCGGAAGAACTTCTGAACCATGTGGATGCGGTATCTTTAGTTGCGGCGGCAATTAAACTGCTCACAAAACAGCCTGATGTGACGCCTGTAAAGATTACGGAAGAACGTCCGCAGTTTAAGAAGCGCAGAAGCTCCGGCGGCAAACGCTCTTTTGGCGGGGAAAGACGCGGCAGACGATTGCAAGGGCATTCCCGTGATAAAAATTATGAAAGTGAAAAACGGGACGGCAGGTATAACGGACATCGTTCCCGTCCGCAGGAAAGTAGAAAAAGGGAAAAGAGCAATATGCATGAGTCCAGTTTTAAACCATACTTTAAGAAAAATTGAAAAGCAATATAAAAGGAGGCGTCATAGTAAGCGCTTCCTTTTACGTTGCTCAGCCATTTGATAAAAGAGAATTTTTCAGATGGATATAGGTGTCGGTATAGTAAGGGGCTATTTGCGATTCACGGAGATCATAGCCGTAAGGACGGCGGCTGACGGCAAGCAGGGGGGGCGCCTGTATGCGCTTGGCAACGGCAAATCCTGCAAACAAATTCCACCATTTTTCCAAATCGGTGATAAAATCGTGATGTGTTTTGAAAATAGATTTGATGGATACAGGAGTTCCTAGTTTCTCCTCCAGACAATTTTCACTGTACCAGGTAAGAATCTCTTCCGGTGTTATCCGATTCCATGGTTCAATAAACGAGCGGAAGAGAAAATCATGGTATTCATAAATAAGGGGATCTCCCAATCCTTTTGTAATGTCTTGATTTTCGGAAAGCTCAGCGCTTGGTCTGACAGTAAATATTTCATCAGGAATCATGTTTTTATCGAAATATCTGTTCAGAGTTCTGCCGAGTGCATATATCTGATGCTTCCAAAGGTCGGCTGTAGCGGCAAGAGCGCCGGACAGATCGCCATAGAGCGTACCGTAGCCGACGGTTAATTCGGTTTTGTTTGCGTTGCAGGTAAATATGCCGCCAAAGGCGGAAGAAAGCGTGGCGAGGATACGGGTGCTTCTGTCACGGGCTTGTATATTTTCTTTCATAAAACCGGTGAGGTGCAGTGTTTTCATGTCTGACGGAGAAGGAATTTGCAAATCGTCAATTTGAGAAACTGTTTCATTGATAAAAGAATCGATAGGGAGTTCCACAAAAGGAGCTTCCAGATTTTCGGCAAGCCGCCGCGCCAGATTTTTTGTGGTTTCCGAATTGAACCGTGTCGGCGTATTCACTAAAAGGAGATTTTCCGCAGGAAGAACCGAGCGGTACAGTGCGGCGTTGACCGCGGAATCGATGCCGCCTGAGATGCCGATGACCACCCTGCCTGCATGAATGGCGGATAAAAATTCTTTCAACCCGTAGCGGAGAGCAGGCAGCAACATATCTCCCCTAAACGGTTTCATTTCTTTTTCTGCAGTCAGTTTTTTTGCGGCGATATCAAAAGAAAAGCAAGAACGCTCCGCCTGATAAGGGACTGCTTCGGCAAGAAGTGTACCTTTCGGATCGTAGGCGGCAGTCATGCCGTCATAGGTATAGCAGTCTTTTCCATTGTTTTCCAGTCCTCTTCTATTGATGTAGAGCATAGGGCAGCCGAGGCGGGAAAGCGAGGCAGAGAAGAGACGGTGTCTTTTATCATTCTTTTCCAAGGTGAATGGCGAGGCGGACAGATTGAAAAGAATATCGATATTTTTTTCTGAAAGGATTTCCATAGGGGACAGCCGTGCGTTTTCATCCCAGCTGTCCTCGCAAAGAACAATGCCTGCGCGGAGAGTTTCCTGCCTGATGGTAAATGTAAAAGGCGCAAGCAGGGAAGATACAGATTGATTTTCTTCGGCAGCCAGCTCAGGAAGGCTTGTAAAGTGGCGTTTGTCATCAAATTGCCTGTAATCAGGGAGCAGCGTTTTAATAGTATAAGATAACCCTCTGTCATTTTTTAAGAACTGTCCATTGCAGGCGGCGAAAGCAGCATTATACTTCCTTACACGGCCATCATTATTCTTTTTTTTCGGGTCAACGGCTATATTGCCGAAGATAACAATAATGTTTTCTGCCGCATCGGCGATTTTCTGACCATACCGCTCACATTCACGAAGGAAAGCATTCTGTTCCCACAGGTCGCCGATCATGTACCCTGACAGGCAGAGTTCGGGAAAGATCAGGATGTCAGTGTTTTGCTTTCGGGCGTTTTGTATTTCTCTTTCCATCTGTTCAAAGTTGGCGCGGATATTTCCCGGAATAACGGATAACTGCACCGTAGAGATACGGATCATTGGTGTGCCTCCTCTATGTTCTATTAATTTCTATTGTACAGAAGCAATTCTTTTGTGTAAATGAGAGGGGGTGTTATATAATAAAAATATACAGGAGCAGATGCTATGGCATTGTACAGAACGTATTCGGATTATCTAAAAGAAAAATATAATGAGAAAGTTTATAAGATTCCGATTGCCCTTCCCGTGACTTGTCCGAATCGAGACGGTACATTAGATAGTGACGGGTGCATTTTTTGCGGTTCTATTCGGGCGGACTATGAAACAAAGGCGGTGGGAATGGAAATCACCCGCCAGATTGATCGGAGTATTTCCCATGTGGGACCGAAATATAAGGCGAAAAAATTCATTGCTTATTTTTTGAATTTCACAAATACCTATATGCCGCTTTCCCGATTCGAATACTGTGTGGAGGAAGCCTGCGGGCATCCTGATATCGTAGGACTTGCGGTTTCCACAAGACCCGATTGTATCCATGAGTCGTACCTGGAGGTACTCAGAGAGGCCCAGGGGAAATACGGGACGAATATCACGATAGAGCTTGGGCTGCAAAGCGTAAATCCCCACACACTTCTTAAAATAGGACGATGCCATACGGTGGCAGAGTTTATTGATGCGGCTCTTCAAATTGGCAGGTATCATTTTGATTTATGCGCACACATCATTGCTGATTTGCCGTGGGACGACCGTATCGATGTGGAAGAAGCGGCAAAACTGGTTTCGGTTCTTCCCGTCACGGAAATAAAAATACATTCTCTCTATATTATTAAAGGAACGAAATTGGCGAAGATGTATGAAAAAGGGGATATAAAACTTTTACCCCCTGAAGAATATGCGGAAAGAGTTGTTCTGATTTTATCCATGCTCCGCCCTGATATCGTGGTGCAGCGAATTGTGGGGCGTGCTTCGGCAAATACGCTTTCCGTAAATGGCGGACGTCCGTGGTGGGAAGTAAAAGAATATATAGAGAAGCTGATGAGAAACAGACATATTCAACAGGGATCGGCCTGTAATTATCTTCACGGGGCAGCTGTTCGAAGATTTCTGCATGAATAAGAATCTTTCTTTGGTTTATATAAGATGGGGTGAAGCACTATAAAAACGAAAGTAGAAAAAGAAATACTGGTACAGGGAATGCAGGACGCCGCTCGTGTGTTTGCGCAGGGCGGCCGCCTGCTTGCACTGGCGGGAGAACATTATGGCACGGAGTTCTTTTGCCGCGGGAATCTGATCCGTGTAAAAGGATCGGAAGAGAAAGTATACAAAAGCCTGTCAGTGATTGAAGAGATTTTATCTGACGCCAAAAGAGGCATCCGTGTTTCTGAAAGACAGATGCTCCTTATCATGAAGCTTTTTGATGAGGGGAAGATGGAACTGCTTCATGAGATGAAAGAGGATATTATTAATCTTACACGGAATGGAGAAGCTGTCCGTCCGAGAACGTTAGGGCAGAAAATGTATGTAGATGCAATCCGCCGGAATTCTATTACCTTTGGCGTTGGTCCCGCGGGAACAGGAAAAACATACTTGGCGGTCGCATTGGGAGCTTTCTTTCTGAAAAATCATGATGTCCGGCGGATTATTTTAGTGCGGCCGGCGGTGGAAGCAGGTGAAAAACTGGGGTTTCTCCCGGGGGATATGCAGGAAAAGGTAAATCCTTATCTGCGCCCTTTGTTTGACGGTCTTTTGGATATGTTCGGGCCGGAAGAGTTCATCCGGCTGCAGCAGAAAGGCCAGATTGAAGTGGCTCCGCTTGCGTATATGAGGGGCAGGACGCTTGAAAAATCTTTTGTCATTTTGGATGAAGCGCAAAATACGACAGTGGAACAACTTAAAATGTTTCTGACCCGCCTGGGGGATCGCTCAAAAATGGTTATTAATGGGGATGTTACCCAAATTGATCTTCCGCCTCATGTGAAAAGTGGACTTATTGATGCGCAGCGTGTTTTGGCAAATGTTTCCGATATTGAATCCGTGATATTTACGGAAGATGATGTGGTTCGTCATGATTTGGTGGCGGCCATTATCCACGCTTATGAAGAAGATACAAAAAAGAAAAGACAGGGGGTGGAAGATAATGGAAATCACGATTAATTACAGTGATGAGCAATTTTACAGTGAAGAGTTGGAAACGCTCATTCTGAGAGTTCTTTCGAAAGGGGCGGAATTGCAGAACGTGGCGGAAGACGCGGAATTAAGTCTCCTTATCTGTGACGCTGATACCATTCATGAACTGAATAAAACATACCGCGGAGTTGACGCGCCGACGGATGTCCTTTCCTTTGCTTTAAACGAGGGCGAAGAAGAGGGCGGTATGGAGGAAGAAAAAGTGTTGGGCGACATCATTATTAATTTGCACCGCGCGGTTGAGCAGGCAGAAGAGTTTGGGCACAGTAAAGAACGGGAAATGGCGTATTTATCTGTACATGGATTTCTCCATATTTTTGGTTATGATCATTATGATCCGGAGGAGAAGAAGAAAATGCGGGAAAAGGAAGAAGAAATACTTGGTGCCTGCGGTATGGAACGTATTGTAACGGAAGGAAAACTTGAAAATGATGGGGAATGAAGCGGCCGCTTTGGTTTCTGCAGCGCTTGCAGCAAGAAAGAATGCGTATGTTCCCTATTCGGGATACCCCGTAGGGGCGGCGGTTCTTGGTGAAGATGGAAATATATTTACCGGCTGTAATGTAGAGAATGTTTCTTATCCCGCGGGTATGTGTGCGGAAAGGAACGCCATCGGCAGTGCGGTAACAGCAGGGTATACAAGTTTTCAGGGAATCGCTGTGGCGGGGAGTGATAAGGGTTTTACGATGCCCTGCGGAATCTGCCGCCAGGTCATAGCGGAATTTCATATCCCCGTGGTCATTGTGGCAAAAGATGAAGACCACTATAAAATTTTTGATGGAAGCAAATTGCTTCCCCAGGCTTTTGAAGAAGGCTGTTTAAAGACAGGAGAACGAAATGGCTGAAGAAAAATTCCATTCTGGATTTGTTGCCCTTGTAGGACGGCCGAATGTAGGGAAGTCTACCTTGATGAATGCGGTTTTGGGGGAGAAAGTTTCCATCGTGTCTGCTCATGCGCAGACGACGCGGAATAAGATTACCGGTGTATGGAATGGTAAAAATTCCCAAGTTGTCTTTCTTGACACACCGGGAATGCATAAGCCGCAGAGTAAATTAGGGCAGGTTATTCGTCAGAGTACGGTGGACGCTTTGGATGAAGTGGATGTCATTGTCTTTATTTGTGCCTGTGATGATCCTCTCGGGGCGGGCGATCGGTATATTTTGAGTCTGCTCAAGGATAAAAAAGTACCCGTCGTGCTGGTTCTGAGTAAGATTGATTTAATAAAAAAAGATATGCTGTTAAAGAAAATAGGACAGTACAGCAGAATACACCCGTTTTCGGAAATCATTCCGCTTTCCGCCCGAAGCGGAGAGAATTTGAAAGAATTTACGATGGTTCTGGAAAGATACCTGCCTGAAGGCCCCAAGTATTTCCCTGATGATATGGTGACAGATCAGCCGGAGCGAAATATTGTGCAGGAAATTGTAAGAGAGAAATTACTGCTGCGTACAAGAGAAGAAGTTCCTCATGCGATTGGCGTATTCACTGAAGAATTTAGTGAGCGGGAAAATGGAAAGGTATATATCCGCTGTACGATTTATGTGGAACGGGATTCTCAGAAGCGTATCATTATCGGGAGGAAAGGCACCTTACTTAAAGAGGCCGGGCAGGAAGCACGAGAGGAAATACAAAATCTAATTGGCGCTCCTGTATTTCTTGATTTATGGGTGAAAGTCAGTAGAGATTGGAAGAATAAAGATTATATCCTTCGGGAATTAGGGTATAAAGAGCATAAGTAATGTTTTTAAAAAGGAGGAATGACTTATCAATATCCACGTAGAATGGGTGATTGTATGGATTTTCGTTGCGCTTTTTGCGGCAGCCGTCAATTATGTATGTACTGCTGTTAATTTTTCTTTTGCGCGAATGAGAAAGAAATACATCGAAGACAATGATGAACTGGATGCAGAGAAAGTGGAAAAAGTGGCTCCTTATTATCAAAAGACTTCTGTGGTACTTGCGGGGACACAGATCGGTTATCTTTTCTGCAGCAGCATTTTTGCCCTTTCTTTATATCAGAGTGTCCGTCACACGGTTTTGTTTTGGGAAGAAACAAATTTTTTTCCCGCGGTGCTGATATATGCCGGTGTTTCTGCCTACATTGTTATTGCACTGATGCTCTATTGGATTTTTACCATTCTTGTGCCGGGATCCATATCATTGGTCAGGCCGCTGTCCATGTTATCCTCTTATACATGGTTCATCAATTTGTCTGGCAGGCTATGGAAGCCTTTCATTTTCATCGGCTTGTTCGCGGTAAAAAAGATATTGGATACGAAAGGAATCCCGTGCAGAGACGAAGTTAATTTCACTTATACCGAAGATGAAATCCGTTGCATCGTGGAAGAAAGTCATCGCGGCGGGCGTTTGAATACTCTTGAAAATACGTTGATCAAAAATTCTTTTGACTTTTTTGATTTAGATGTGAGGGATGTCATGATTCCCCGGAATGATATGGTCGTTTTGGATTTTAATGATGATATGGACGTAATGCGCCGGAATATTTCAAAAACGCATCATACCTGTTATCCCGTGTGTATGGAGGACAAGGATCATATTCTTGGATTTATTCATGTAAAAGATTTTTTAGAAAGCCTTTTGAGGGGTGAGTACAATATAAAAAGAATCATGAGGGAAATACTGACTGTACCTGAAGTTATGCCCGCGCCGGCCCTCCTTCAAATGATGAAGAATAAGAGAACATACCTGGCGGTCGTCGTGGATGAGTATGGAGGGACGTCAGGCCTTGTGACGCTGGAGGATCTGATGGAAGAGCTGGCTGGAGAAATTCCGCAGAATGAGAGCAACGCGCCTGCTGAAATTTTGCGTGTAAATGACCATGTTTATGAGTTTGACGGCACCGTCATCCTGGAAGATGTTTCTGAAAGGCTCCAAATGGAGTTTGATGATGAAGAAAGAAATAATACGATTGGCGGGCTGATTTTTTCGAAATTGGAACGGATACCCCAAGTCGGTGATCATATTTCTTTTGGCGGGTGGAAGTTTACCGTACTTAAAATGTACGGATTCCGTATTATGCGTGTGAAGGCGGAAATGGATCGTAAAGAAGAAACGGAACCAGACAGTCATGAATAAATTGCTTGAAAATGATGAGGGGATCCTTCTTCATGCTCATGCGGGGAAGGATGGCGGGAAAATTGCGGATGTATTTACTTTATCTGCCGGATTAGTACGGATCTATGTAGGCAAGACGGTGCTTGAACGATGTGGAAGCGGCGGCATGGTTTCTTTTGCGTTTCTTCGGTTCACTGCGTGGAAAGATGGCGAGAATTTTTTCATGTCCCAGTATGAGAGCCGGATGCTTTTGGATATGATGAATTTATCCTATGAAGAAATGCAGTGCTGGTACTATGTGATTGAGTTGGTCAGTATATTCTTTCCAAAAGAGGAAAGAAATGAAAGGGTATACCGGCTTTTGGGACGTGCGATGACTGTTGCCGCATGTAAAAATAAAAAGGTGGCAGCGCTGATTGTATCCGTGCAGCTCCTTCGGGCAGCCGGTATCGATGCAGGAAGTCATGAAACAGAACGTGAATTACATTTGTCACCGGCAGGGATGAAGCTTATGCAATCTTTTTCTGATTATGATTGGGGATCGGAGTGGGGAGGCTCTATTAAGGCATCAGTTTTTAAGGAATTGGCGGGGTATATAGATAAATTTATTCTCTGCTATGGAGATGTAAAAATGAAAACCGCCGGAGCTTTTTTGATAGAGGTATAGATCAGATTGAATGCGGAATATCCGCCATAAGGCACACGAAAAAAGACTGTGAAAAGTATTTCGCATTTTCACAGTCTTTTTTGTATCAGATTCAGTTGTGGTGAACCATATCTTTAGGATCAAAAGTTCCATTCTTGCGGCGTTCAGAAAATTCAGCAACAGCAGTAAAGAGGACATCACTGGAACTGTTCAGTGCCGTTTCACAGGCATCTTCAAGAACACTAATGATGAAGCCTACACCAACAACCTGCATGGCAATGTCATTGCTGATACCGAAAGAGGCACAGGCCACAGGAATCAGAAGGAGGGAACCGCCGGCTACACCGGAAGCGCCGCAGGCGCCAACTGTGGAAATCAGGCACAGAAGAAGCGCTGTCGGAAGATCGACAACAATTCCCAATGTGTTGGCAGCAGCTAAAGCCAGTACAGAAATGGTAATGGAAGCGCCCGCCATATTGATAGTTGCACCGAGCGGAATAGAAATTGTGAAAGTATCGGGGTTAAGGCCCAGCCGCTTGCACAAGGTCAGATTGACCGGGATGTTTGCTGCGGAACTTCTTGTAAAGAATGCATATACACCGCTTTCACGGATTGTTGTCCAGACAAGAGGATAAGGGTTATGGTGAACATTGAGGAATACGATAATCGGATTCATAACAAAAGCAACAAGAATGTAGGCGCCGATCAGGACAGCCAAAAGTTTTGCATATCCCAACAGGGCATCTACACCGGCAGTACCGACAGAGTCAGCAACAAGCCCCATGATGCCAAGCGGAGCGAAGTGGATGACCCAGGTGACGACCTGAGTGATAGAACGGGCTATATCATCAAGCACAGATTTTGTTGTGCCGTTTGCGTAACTTTTGAGTGCAAGACCGGCAATGATCGCCCAGGCCAAGATACCGATGTAATTTGCAGTAAGAAGCGCATTGACCGGATTATCTACAACGGAAAGAATTACATTGTGCAATACTTCGATGATGCCGGAAGGCGGAGCCAGTTTGGCATCGGCTGCCACCTGGAGATGAAGTACGGTCGGGAAAAGGAATGACAATGCCACGCCGACGAGAGAGGCACAGAAGGTTCCGATGACATACAGGATGATGATCGGTTTCATATTTGCGTTCGTCCCTTCTTTTTTTTGTGCCATCGCGTTCATGACAAGGAAAAATACGAGGACGGGAGCAACGCCTTTCAGTGCTTTGACGAAGAGATCGCCAAAAATTTTAACGACAGGGATTACCGTCGGTGTAAAGACGGCAATCAGGATACCGATGACCAAGCCGACAGCGATTTGTTTGATCAATGCGACACTGGACAAAACTTTTTTGATTTTGTTTAGCAAAGTAATTCCCCCTTTAAATTATAATAATTTAAGTATACCTTGCGTTTATATTTCTTTCAAGAAGCATATAAAAATGATTTGTATAAGGCTGTTTAGCATACGTTTTTAGCATAAAAAAGTATTTTGATATAGAATCGATAATTTCCGTAAAATACGAAATATATGGTAAAATACTCAAAGGGTAGAATGATAGGGGGAACGATGGAGACCGTAGGACTGCTTGCCGGAATCGGCATACTTCCGGTGGAATTTATAGAGGCCGCACATATACAGGGATATAAGGTTGTATGCATTGCTGTGATTCCAGGAGTCGAAAAGGAACTAAAAGAAAAAGCTGATGCTTATTATGAAATCAGCGTCTTTAAATTGAATAAGGTCATTAAAACGCTTTTGTCGGAAGGCGTGCAGGAAGTCACAATGCTTGGGAAAGTAACAAAAGAATGGCTGTATAAGGATCATGTGATTCCTGATTTGCGTGCGCTGAAGGTTTTGAATCGATTGAGGAAAAAGAATTTCAAGGATGACACGATTACTTTGGAACTTGTGGAAGAATTGGGGAAAGACGGGATTTCAGTGCTGGATCAAACGAAATATTTAAAGCCTTTAATGCCGGGTCCGCAAATATTTACCAAACGCCGGCCGACAGAAAATGAAATGCTTGATGTAGCATTCGGCTTTAAGGCGGCTAAGGCCATTGGCGGTATGGATCTGGGGCAGACGGTGGTCATCAAAGATCAGGCGGTTATGGCAGTGGAAGCGATTGAAGGGACAGATGCCTGTATTAGACGCGGTGGTATGCT
>OLIW01002872.1_pt1 | contig 11901 bp, 9 predicted proteins | sample 1601321 | NCBI WGS metagenome assembly OLIW01 (sample SAMEA2452114, study PRJEB22498) | human gut metagenome | reverse complement strand
ACACCGAACTTGGAAGGAGGTCTTTTTCTCATTCCTTGTTCATACTCAACACCTGATTTATAAATAGCCGTTGATTTTATCAGGTGATATATTGAACATCTATTTTCAAATTGATACACAACAAACATGGCAACATCGGAACGGAGCGCTCCTGTGCCAATCGCTAGGGCCTTTTAGACCGTAAAATGTAAGGGGTAAACCGGAAAGGGACATTTCAAACGGGAACAAAGGATGCCCCGCATTCCCAACTGCTTCATTTCTTCTCTGCAGTTCCGCATATCTTCTTGTGGTGCCCGGCCCTCTTCGGCTCAAAGTCTTTGTCATCCGGGATCGCCATCCTTCCGGCATGAGTGCGTCAACGTCGCGGACCAGTTCCCAGCATCCATACGCAGAGCCCGCGCAAGCAGGAGCCCGGTCGACAGTTGCTGCTCACGCGCGTTGTGCTCCAACATGCTGATATACCGGGCGCTACGCTTTGTGAGTTTGGCGAGGCGGTATTGCATAATGTCGCGATCTTTTCTGGCTTTTACCAATACATCACCGAACGGGCAAAGTGGGTTTTCTTCCATAGAGGGGGCATACAAGAATGACCTGATCAGAAAAAAACTGAATAACTGATCATCTATATTTTCTATGATAACCCGATCACTCAAGCGAGGATGTTGTCATGTTTCCAGCCCTACAACGCTTTTTTGAGGCGGTAGAATGCAGAACGCAGGCCGAATTGGCGGAGTTCTTGGGGATAAAACAGTCGTCAATCTCGGATGCGAAGAAAAAAAACGATTCCTCCAGATTGGCTTCTCACTGCGCTGCGGAAAAAAGGAATCAGACCGGATGGGATACTCACCGGGCAAGGCGCCCGTATGCTGCAATCCTGCGATGGGATGGGAATGGTTGTCCCCCTGCATGTACCCATTTTGGAAATAAGGCCACCGGAGGAATGCACGATGGAAGAACTTATGGTGGAAATTTTTCGGCGTGCATCAAAAACTATCAACAAAAACAAACTGCATTAGCTCCTTTATTGGTAAACAGAAAAAGGCCGGAACTCATTTCTTGGCAATGAGTCCCGGCCTTGCCTCGTTCCTGTGGAACAACTTCCACTAGAAAGGATTAAAACGCGTAGTTCAAGTTCAGGCCGACCTTGTACGCGGTCTTGTCGACGCCGCTGAGCTTGCTCCCCCAAACATCCTTATCCAGATCGAGGCGGACAAAGCCCATTTCAGCCGCCAGCGTCAGGTTCTCGTAGATCTTGTACTGGGAATCGAAGTTGACTTCCCACGCATGGTCTTTCGTCGTCAGGTAGACGTTGCCGCTCTCGACGCCGCCGACCGGGCCGGAAGTGACCATCCGGGTATTGTTCGTACCAGTATAGAAGCCCACCGCCAACGTATGGGTGAGATTTTCAAAGAACTGACCGGCGACGGACTGATCCACCGTGTCGAGCAGGACGGTCTTTTCGTCGAGCAGGACATAGGCGTTGTACGACACGCCGAGCGGCAGCGGCCACAGCCCCTCGAAAAGATGCTTCGTGCGGTCGTTCACCCCGACGTAGAAAATACGATCCGTGAGTTTTGTCAAGTCTTTCATAACGGATACTGCAATTTATTTATCGAAATACCTTTATTATTTCCACTCACGCCTCGGCGCCGAACTGCATGAGGTAGGCCTTGATGAAGGCGTCGATCTCGCCGTCCATCACCGCGTCGACGTCCGACGTCTGGCAACCCGTGCGGTGATCCTTCACACGACGGTCGTCGAAGACGTAGGAGCGGATCTGCGACCCCCACTCGATGCGTTTCTTGCCCGCTTCGAGCGCCTGCTGCGTGGCCATGCGCTTGTCCAGTTCGCGCTGGTAGAGCTTGCTTCGCAGAATGCGCATCGCATTCTCGCGGTTCATCAGCTGCGAGCGCGTCTCCATGTTCTCGATCAGGAACTCGACCGGTTCGCCCGTATCGGGATCCTTGCCGTGATAGCGCAGCCTCACGGCCGTCTCGACCTTGTTGACGTTCTGACCGCCGGCGCCCGACGAGCGGAACGTGTCCCACTCGATGTCCGAGGGGTTGATGACCACCTCGATCGAATCGTCCACAGCGGGCGACACGAAGACCGACGCGAAGGTCGTCTGGCGCTTGTTGTTGGCGTTGAAAGGCGACAGACGCACCATGCGGTGCACGCCGTTTTCGCTTTTGAGATAGCCGTAGGCGTAGTCGCCCTCGATTTCGAGCGTGCAGGACTTGACGCCTACCTCGTCGCCCGCCTGGTAGTCGAGCGTCTTGACCTTGTAGCCGTGGGCCTCGCACCAGCGGGTGTACATGCGCAGCAGCATCGACGCCCAGTCGAGCGCCTCGGTGCCGCCGGCTCCGGCGTTGATGTCCAGAATAGCGCCCATCTTGTCCTCGTCGCGACGCAGCATGTTGCGCAGTTCGAGCGCTTCGATGTGCGCGATCGTCTGCGCATAGTGCGCATCCATCTCCTCCTCGGAGATCACCCCCTCTTTCAGGAAATCGGGCATCAGTTCCAGATCCTCGACCTCCTTGCGGATCGTGTCGTAATCGGTGATCCAGCTCTTGATCGACGCCACCCGGCGCAACTGCTCCTGCGCACGCGCCGCATCGTCCCAGAAGTCGGGGTCCTGCGTCTTCTCCTCCTCGTTCTGCAAATCCATGCGCTTGCGTTCGATGTCGAGACACTTCTCCAACGTATCCCGACGGCTCGCCGCCTCCTTGATCTGTTCTGCCAATACCATAAAATTTCCGGCTTGAAATCGATAGGGGACAAAGATACGAATAAGTGAGAGCAATGTCAAATTTATTTGAACATTGCCGAACGCGAGTATCTTCGGCGAAGCCAAAGATACGAAAAGTCGAGCGCAGAAGCAAGCGCCAGCTTGATTATGCCGAGACGGAGTATCTAAGACGAAGTCAAAGATACGAAAAGTCGAGTGCAGAAGCAAGCGTCAGCTTGATTATGCCGAGACGGAGTATCTAAGACGAAGTCAAAGATACGAATAAGCCGAGCGCAATGCAAATATATTGGCTTTTGCCGAAACAAAAACGAGCTGCGGACAAGTCGCAATCCGGCAGCCCGGCAGGAGGGCCGACAAACCACGGTACGAGACCGGAAAAAACCGATGAAAATTTCGGGAATCAGCCGGACGGGCCGCCCCCTCGCATCCTCCGGAAAGCTCCGCGACACCCGAATGAAACGGGGAGACGAGATCGGCCGGAAGGCCATTTCTTTCACCTCTCCCGACGATTTTTCGGAAAAAAGCGTATCTTTGGGTTTCGAACGGACAACGAGCAACGATGATTTTTCAGTCCAAATACGATCTCGACGACAACCGCGCAGTCATCCGCCGGCTCCACCGCGGCGACATGGCCTGCTTCGAAGCCTGCTACAAATTCTATTACCGCGGCCTGTGCAGTTTCGCGTCGCGTTGGGTGCCGGTCTCGACGGCCGAAGACATCGTGCAGGACGCGATGCTCTACATCTGGGAAAACCGCGACAAACTGCTCGAAGAGCTGTCGCTCAAAGGGTTGCTCTTTATGATCGTCCGCAACAAGGCGTTCGACCGAATCGCCCATCGGCAGGTCCGGCAGCGCGTCCACCAGCAGTTGAGCGAGCGCTTCGCCGAACGTTTCGAATCCCCCGACTTCTATCTCGGTTCCGAGTTGTCGCGTCTGTACGACGAAGCGCTCGCCCGTCTGCCCGAACAGACGCGCCGCATCTTCGAGATGAGCCGCCGGATGGGGATGACGCACCAGCAGATCGCCGCCGAACTCGGCGTCTCCCCGCAAACGGTCAACTACCATATCTCGCAGGCGCTGCGCACACTCGGCGTAGCCCTCAAAGATTACCTGCCGCTGCTGCTCTGGCTGCTCTCGCTCTCCGGACGCAACGATCTGGTCTGACCGTACCGCAACCGGTTTTCCGGTTTCGACGAAAGAAAACTGCCTTTTCCCCTTAGTAACTTTTCATGTCGGGACGTATTATTATCAAAACCCCGACATCCATGATCGAAATCGACGATACGCTGTTGATCGAATTTCTGGGAGGAAAACTCGACGCCACGACCTCGGCCGAGGTCGAACGATGGTACGACGCCTCCGACGAGAACCGCCGCAGGCTGGAACGGCTCTACCTCGTTTTCTTCACGGGCGAACGCCTGTCGGCCGCAGCCGCGGTCGATCCCAATCTCTCCTGGCAGACGCTGCGTCGGCGCATCGAGGCGCACAGGCGCCCCGCACCGACGAAACGGCTGCGCACCGTCGTCCGCTATGCGGCCGTCTTCGCCGTCGGACTCCTCACCGCAGGTTCGCTGCTGTTTCCCGACCGGTCTGCGGACGACCGCACCTGTACGGTCACGACCGAAGAGCGGGCCTGCTCGATCCGTCTCTCCGACGGTTCGAACGTACGACTGATGCCCCACTCGCAGCTGCGCTACGCATCCGATTTCGGCAGCGAGGGCCGCACGGTGCATCTGACGGGGGAAGCTTTCTTCGACATCCGCAAAATGGCCGACGCACCGTTTACCGTTGACGCCGGAAAGGAGACCCGCACCGTCGTGCGGGGCACGAAATTCAACATGAAAGCCTACGACGACTGTTCGGACATCGAGACGACGCTCATCGAAGGCGTCGTCGACTTCCACGCGGGCGACCGCACGGTGACGCTGAGCCCCGGACAAAAGATCTCGTACAATCCGGCCAACCGCAAACTGATGCTGCGCGAAGTCAACGTCGATGCGGAACTCGATGCGCAACTGCGTTCGTTCCAGTACGTCCGGCTGTCGAAGGTCGCCGAAAGCATCGGCACCCACTACGGCTGCGACATCGCTTTCGGCCGCGAAGCGCTCGGAGAGATCCTCTTCACCGGCACGCTCGACTACAACATGCCGCTGCGCCATGTCCTCGAAATCGTGACGCTCTCGACCGATACACGCTTCACCCGGAACGGCGACAAAATCACCATTTTATGAATAACTGTCCGAGATAGAAAAGACGCGGCCGCCGGCACACGGCATGCGTCACGATCTTAACTAACTTAACCTAAACCATTCGTCTATGAAACAGAATTTTCGCGGTTCATGGCATGTCCGGGCATTGCTGCTTCTCTGCCTGACATTCCAAATCCCGGGGGGGGGGGGGGAATTATCCCACGCCGCACAGACGGCGCAACAAAACACGATCCGCATCGGGAACGTGACCAACCTGAAAGAACTGATCCGACAGATCGAAGCGCAGACCTCTTACAAGGTCTCCTACCAAGGTAATCTGGCCGACAACATCACGATCAAGGCCGATCCGTCGAAACACAACGTCGAGGAGCTGCTCGCCGATGCACTCCGCGGCACGGGTATCAGCTACGTGATCCGCTACAACACGATCATCCTTACGCAGGAGCAGCCGCGCGCCGAGGCTGCGCAGCAGGCGTCGCAGACGCGTCACATCGCGGGCCGCGTGATCGATGCCGAGACCAAGGAGCCGATCATCGGCGCGACGGTCTGGGTCAAAGATTCGGCGCTGGGAACGAACACCAACGTCGACGGAGCTTTCGACTACACCTTCACGGGACACTACGGCTACATCGCCGTCTCCTACATCGGCTATCAGACACAGGAGTTCCCCGTCACCAACCTTCCCAAGGTGATCGAACTCTCGGCCGGCAACGAACTCGACGAAGTGGTCGTCGTGGGATACGGCACGCAGAAGAAGGCCAGCGTCGTGGGGTCGATCGCCTCGGTCTCGGTCAACGACATCCGGATGCCGACGGCCAAAATCTCCAACAACCTGGCCGGCCAGCTGGCCGGCGTGATCTCGGTGCAGCGTTCGGGCGAACCGGGCGCCAGCTCGACCTTCTGGATCCGCGGCATCTCGACCTTCGGCAGCAGCACGACGCCGCTGGTGCTCGTCGACGGCATCGAACGTGATCTGGATCTGGTCGACATCGAGGACATCAAGGACTTCTCGATCCTCAAAGACGCCGCCGCGACGGCCATCTACGGCGTGCGCGGCGCCAACGGCGTGATCCTCATCACCACGCGCGAGGGTATCGTCGGCAAACCCCAGATCAACATCCGCTTCGAAGCCGGCATGGTGCAGCCTACCAAAGTCCCCGACATGCTCGACGCCGTGCAGTTCGCCGAACTGTGGAACGCCGCCGCGGGCAGCGAGGTCTACACGCCCGAAGTCATCCAGAAATACCGCGACGGCTCCGATCCCGACCTCTATCCCAACGTAGACTGGGTGGACTACCTCTACAAGGATCTCTCGTTCAACGAGCGCGTCAACGTCAACGTGACGGGCGGCGGCAGCACGGCCAAATACTACATTTCGGGCGGTTTCTACAACGAAGACGGTCTGTTCGCCCGCGACAACATGAAGGAGTACAACACGTCGGTCTTCTTCCGCAAGTTCAACTTCCGCTCCAACGTCGAGGTGCAGCTCCACAAATACACCAAGCTCAACGTCAACCTGGCCACCACCTTCGAGCGCAAGAACGAACCGGGAACGGCGGCGTCGACGATTTGGGACTATGCGGTCAAATCGGCTCCCAACGTCTTTCCGGCCGTCTACTCCAACGGCCTGCTGCCCGGCCCCGGCGCCAACAACGGCGAGAACCCCTACGTGCTGCTGACGCAGACCGGTTACCGCGAGAAGTTCTACAACACGGCGCAGTCGCTCTTCTCGCTCACGCAGGACCTCGGCGACTGGGTAACCAAAGGGCTCACCGTCACCGTCAAAGGCTCGTTCGACGCCAAGAACTACAACCATCTGGCACGCACCAAGACACCCCCGCAGTACATGGCCAGCGGCCGAGACGAGTTCGGCGACCTGATCTTGCAGCAGAAGGTTATCGGCGCCGACAACCTGACCTACTCCGAGTCGCACAGCGGCTACCGTTCGGTCTACCTCGAAGCGTCGGTCAACTGGGCGCGCTCCTTCGGCAAGCACGACCTCTCGGCGCTTTTCCTCTACCAGCAGTCGCAGCGCAACAACGTAGGAATCGACAAGTCGCAGCCCGAACTGGCCCTTCCCTACCGGCACCAGGGTATCGCCGGACGTATCACGTACAGCTACGACAACCGCTATTTCATCGAAGGCAACTTCGGCTACAACGGCTCGGAAAACTTCTCGCCGGGCAAACGGTTCGGATTCTTCCCGTCGGTAGCCGCCGGCTACGTGATCTCCAACGAGAAGTTCTTCGAACCGGTGCGGGGCGTGATCGACCTGCTCAAAATCAAGGCCTCCTACGGTATCGTGGGCAACGACAAGATCGGCACGGGCGACAACGTGCGCCGCTTCATCTACAACGAAACGGTCGTTCCGGGCAACTCCTACAACTTCGGTACGAGCACCCAATCCTATGCCGGCACACGGCTCGGCGACTGGGCAAACCCCAACGTCGGTTGGGAAGAGGCGCACAAACTCAACGTGGGCGTCGACCTGTCGCTGTTCAGCAAGCTGAAAATATCGGCCGACTATTTCAAAGAAAGGCGCGAAGGCATCTTTCTGAAACGTGCGTCGATTCCCGTCTACGTCGGTCTGAGTACCAAGCCGTGGGTGAACAGCGGCAAGATGCGCAACAGCGGCGTCGACGCTTCGCTGGAATATCACCAGACGATCGGCCAAGACCTGCATCTGACCGTGCGCGGTAACTTCACCTATGCCCGCAACATGATCGTCGACCAGGATCAACCCGACTACAAATACCTCTACATGAACCGCACGGGACAGGCACGCTACCAGACGTTCGGCCTCGTAGCGGCCGGCCTGTTCCGCGATCAGGCCGACATCGACGCATGGCCGAAGCAATCGTTCGGCGACGTCGAACCAGGCGACATCAAGTACCTCGACCTCAACGGCGACGGCGTGGTCGACTCCTACGACGTCAAACCGATCGGCTACACGGCCATTCCGGAGATCGTCTACGGATTCGGCTTCTCGCTGCAATGGAAGGCGTTCGACTTCTCGGCCTTCTTCCAGGGCGTCGGCCACGTAAATTTCTCGACGCGCACCGACCAGACGCAAGGCTTCATCGCCCGCAACAGCCGAGAGGCCAACCTCTTCTCCGATGTCTACGATAACTACTGGACGCCCGAACGGCTCGACGCCAAATATCCGCGGTTGTTCATCGGCACGAATAACAACAACAACCAGAACTCCTCGTTCTGGATGGCCAACGGCCGCTACATGCGCCTGAAAAACCTCGAAATCGGCTATACGCTGCCCAAGCACATCTCCCAGAAGATGGCCATGCAGAACATGCGCGTCTATCTCTCCGGCGTGAACCTGTTCACGTTCAGTCCCTTCAAACTGTGGGACCCCGACTTGCAGACCGGCGCCACGAACTACCCCAACAACCGCATCATCAACATCGGTCTTACGATCGGCTTCTAAACCAACGACAACGACTATGAAAAACATATTGAAAACATTCGGATTGCTGTTATTATCCGGCACCGCGTTCGTAGCCTGCGACGACTATCTCGACCGCCAGCCCGATGAACAACTAACTGCGGCACAAATCTTCCAGAAAGCCAAAACCACGGAGCAGTATCTAACAAACGTCTACGGTTACCAGTCCAATTACAGCGACCCCAGCGGCCAAATACTGCCGTGGTCATGCTGCGACGACGACGGATCGATCGTATTCACCGGCCGCAACTATTCGCTCATCAACTACGATACGTGGAATCCGAACAACGACATCTATCGTTCGCAAACCTACAACAACCTATACAAGGGTATCCGCGAGGCCAACTACTTCATGCAGCACGTCTTCGAATGTCCCGAAATGTCGGAAATTGACAAGGGCTATCACTACAATGAAGCCCGCTTCCTGCGCGCCTACTACTATTCGCTGCTGATGTCCGCCTACGGGCCCGTTTTCCTCATCGGCGACGATCCGGTCGACTTCACGCAGGAGGGGTTGAACGAACGCGAACGCAACACGTGGGAGGAGTGCATCAACTACGTGGCGAATGAACTGTGGGAGACCAGCAAGGGCCTGCCTGATGTATGGACGGGAGAGACGGCCAACTACGGTCGCGCTACCAAGGGCGCCGCACTGGCAATCCGCTCGCGGATGCTTCTCTATTCGGCCCGCAAACTCTTCAACGGCAACGACCTCTACAAGGGCGTGATCGACAAGTACGGCAACCCGCTCTTCCCCACGGTCTACGACGAGAAGAAATGGGAGACGGCCGCACAAGCCGCCAAAGACGTGATCGACCTGAACATCTACGGTCTCATCGGAGCCGACGGAACGGATCCCTATACGAGCATGCACGACCTCTACACGAAGGTCGGTCCGGTCAACGGCGTCACCGAACGGATTTTCTCTTATCTGGTCACCGCCTATAACTGGGGCGTCTCCACGACACCGCGTGCGGCGCGTACCCGAGCCTACGGCTCCTACGGCCCGACGCAGAAACTGGTCGACGCCTTCGCCATGGCCAACGGCCGTTATCCCATCACGGGATATACGAACGGCGACCAGGCTCAGCCGATCATCGATCCCGAATCGGGATACAGCGAGACGGGATTCTCGACCTTCACGCATCCGATTTACGGCGACGAGTTGAAAAACACCTTCATGATGTATCAGAACCGCGAACCGCGCTTCTACATCAACGTCTTCTGGAGCGGCATGACATGGCACAGCGGCAACGTGAAGAAAACCGACATGCAGTTCTACAACGGCGGAAATTCGGGCTACGGAGCCACGCAACAGAACTACACAGCGACGGGATACTTGGCCCACAAGTTCATCGACTACACGCGAGATACAGCCACCAACGGCGATAAATACGACATCGCTACATGGGGTTACCTCGACTGGCCGATCATCCGTTACGCCGAGATTCTGCTCAACTACGTCGAGGCGCTCAACGAATACGATCCCGGCAATCCGGACATCCTTACCTATCTCAACATGGTGCGCAAGCGCGCGGGCGTCCCCGACATCGACAAAGTCTACCCCGAAGCGGTGGGCAACCAGACGCAGATGCGCGAACTGATCCGACGCGAGCGGCACGTCGAACTGTGCTACGAGAACCTGCGCTACTTCGACATCCGCACATGGATGACAGCCGAAACGGAGCACGGCGATGTCTACGGCATGAACGTCGACGCCAAAGACCACAAGCCCAACGGCGATTTCTGGAAACGCACGCTCTGCGCACATGACAGCGCCCGCGACGGACATCGCAAATTCTCGCCGCGCGGCTACCTCTTCCCCATTTCGCAGGAGGAGATGGACCGTACGAATTGCACGCAGAACTACGGTTGGTAACCCTAATTCAATTCAGACAATCATGAAACTCAAACAGTTCATCATACCTGTCGCCGGAGCGTTGCTGCTCGGCGGCTGCGAAGCGGATCACCGCAACGACAACCTGCTGGACTCGGTCGTCTATCTGCTCGAAAGCGACCTGCAAAAAGCCCTCTTCTACGATATCGAAGAGACCATCGACTACTCCTTCCGCGCTTTCAGCAGCGGATACACCGTCACGCCCTCCGAGCTCGGGATCGAACTTTCGGACGACGTCCTCACGGCCTACAACGAAGCCAACGGCACTGCCTATACGGCGCTCGATCCCGCCTGCTACCGGCTGGTGAACAGTACGGGATCGGTCGATGCCGACCACCCCTCGACGACGTTCACCGTGCAGCTCGACTGCTCGGCGATCAAGCAGCTCGGCGATCTGACGTCCTACGTCATCCCGCTGCGCCTGACCTCCTCCTCTTCGAAGGTGAACGAGGAGCTCGGCAGCATCCTGATCAACCCCGAGATGGCGGAGACCCAGGTGTTGGTTCGAAACGCCGGCGTGGTGGAGTGCGATCTGGGCTCTTCCCAGACGCTCGACTTCACCGCCTACGTCGAATTCGACAACAAGTGGGAGACCACGACCGAATACGTCTACGGCGACGAAGTGCTCGACGCCTACAACGCCGAGCACGGTACGAACTACCTGCCGATCCCGACCGACGCCGTCACCTTCACGCCGGCGCAGCTCGAAGTGGGCAAGCGCGAGGCCGTGTCGCATTTCGAGATCGACAAGTCGAAGCTGACGCCCGACCGCTTCTACACGCTGGCCGTACAGTTGAAAAGCAACTCCGAATTCAAGATCGGAGCGGACAACACCGTGCTCTACCACATCGCGCTCAATCCCCTCTTCACCGACCGCAGCAAATGGATCCTCGTGGCATGCAGCTCGTGGTACACCGGCCGCGGCCCCGAACTGACGATCGACGGCGACGTATCGACCAAATTCGAGAACCGCTACAACGATATCGGCCAAGGCGACATCGAAACGCTCCCCGTGACGATCGACTGGGATCTGGGCAAGACCTGCTACTACGCCGGCATGAAACTCACGCGCCGCAACGATAGCTACGTCACCGACCTCAAAGCGGGCTGGATCGAAATGTCCGACGACGGCAAAACCTGGATGCCCCTGCAATCCTTCGACTTCGAGGGCAGCAAGACGGTCGTCGGCGATTTCCGCAGCGAACAATGGTTCGGAGCGGGACGCTACCTGCGGCTGAAAATGACCGAATCCGGCCGTCCGGGCAGGAAACTGGTGTCGGTATGCGAATTCGAACCCGTACTGATCGACGCCGGCGAATGATCCCTCCCATGAATCACAGCAACTACCGGCTACCGGTTCTGCCTGCAAACGGCAGGGCCGGTAGCCGGTTGAAATCATTCGTCATGACCTGTTCCCTGATCTTCGCCGCAGCGGGCTTCTGCCTCGCCGCTACGAACTGTTCGAACGGAAACAAAACGTCCGACACCCCGCCGGCCCTCTCGTTCGAAACCGCATCGAAAACGCTCGAAGTGGGCGAAACCTACCGCCCGATGGAACTACTTTGAGACTTCACAAAATCCTAT
>OLIW01002869.1_pt1 | contig 11907 bp, 13 predicted proteins | sample 1601321 | NCBI WGS metagenome assembly OLIW01 (sample SAMEA2452114, study PRJEB22498) | human gut metagenome | reverse complement strand
CGCACGTACAGTTCTTAATGGGGAAAGCGGCAGCAATGCCGCCGACCTACATAACAAAAATTCGATTCTATTGAAGATATAGAATACTTCTCGGCACTTCAAATAAAACAAATCATAACGTCAAAAGAGCGTCCTTCACATATCTCGTTTTTGGAGTTTTGGAAACAGCGCATAAATGAGATTAGGGAAGAGGGGAGGGAAAGTTATGCAAAAATGAATGAAGAGACTGTACGGGTGTTTACTAATGCGGAAGGAGATGTGCCTATTCCTGCCATCAATACCTTATTAGTCGAACATTTTAAGAAGTGGATGATAAAGAGGGGATATGCTAACGGAAATATAGGATTAAGGTTAACCCATTTGAAAGCCCGGATAAACGAGCTGATAAAATCAGGTGTTCTGAAAACGGATGTGCACCCATTTGCTTATACTAAAATTCCGACAGCAGAACCTAAGGAATGTGATCTTCCAATAGAAGAATTTCAGAAAATACAAAGGGCGGTAGTTGAAGGAAAGCGATTGAATTTAGGTAGGGACATGTTTTTACTCTCTTTCTATTTGTGTGGTATCAACCTGAAAGATTTATTATCTGTCGATTTGTCGGTGGATATACTTTCTTTTGAAAGAATCAAGACTGTTCATGCTAAGACTGGAAAATCAGTCATAACAATCCCTATACATAAGGAAGCGAAGGCAATTATTGATAAGTATATAAATAAAAGAGGATTTTTAGATTTGGGGTATTCTTATACCTATTCTAATTTGCAAAAGTACATCAATCTTTGCATGAGGGAGCTGAAAGAATGCTTAGGGATTAAACAGACACTATGTTTTTATTCTGCCCGTAAGACTTTTGCCCAATTCGCTTCTGAACTTGGTATTCCTGATGGAGTAATAGATTATTGTCTTGGGCATTCAGATAAGAGTAGGGGAGTTATCCGATATTATACGAAGGTAAAGCAGAAGCAAGCGGAAATAGCAATCAACAGAGTTATAGATTATACCAACAATCCGGAAAAATATACTGAATATATAGAGATGAGGGCAGATATTATGTTAATGAAGGGATAACCAAACCTTTTTCTTATATTTGTCGGAAAATCATCTATATGACATTTGAAGAAGCAATTTTACTAGTTGACAGAATAAAATACCAAGTTATAGGTAAGCCAGTTAAAGGCAACGTAATTGAAGCTCTGTTTATAGGACCTACCAACTGGGAGGAGATGAGCGACTTTATGAATTTACGTATTCAAAAGGGAGAAGAAACAGCACAAATTGAATTCTCTCATAGAGGTAAGAGCCTTTCTGTATATGGCGTGTCTATTACAAAAATTGAACCTGATATCCCAAAATGGGAAATGATAATCCTTGACGATTGGGAAAAGGCAATTTATAATTAAAGAGGTAGCTTATTCAGCTACCTCTACTCCAATTTTTTTATTCAATCATCATTTTAATGCAAATTTACGCTTCACAAACAGCTTACTGCGTGCAAAGTCATGAAAATCAATTAGCATTGCTAGTTTCTTTATTTCCTGTTCATTTCTCAACACCTTTATTGCACTTGTAAAGTCTGAATACGTAAATCGTAACCAGTGACAATAAAATTCACCATCAATTATCCAAGGAACATCTGAATTAGCCAGATTACCACTCCTGTAGCAGCCATACATCTGTTTAATAATATTTTGCTCAAAATCCCACCGGTATTGCCATTCTAACTGTTCTGTGGTAATTACCTCCATTTCACGCAAGTATTCAAATACGTCTTTAACAGATACGTATATTACTCCATCTTTTTCAATATACCCAATTTTCTTTGCCATAATGTTTAATATTAAAGTTGCACAAACTTACTCATATCTTCGAGAATAGTACTTTTCAAAACATATAAATAAGTTAAATTAAACTATGAATACATATTTTATATATGTAAATATAAGAAGATAAGCACAAAATAAAAAAGCCCCGACTACACTTAGTCGAGGCTCATTCTTAATGGAATAAATAACGTATTGTCTCCCGCTTTCGAAGATTAGCAACTTTTCCGTAGAGAGATGATACAACAGACATCCACGTCTGTATACAAATATACTATTATTTTTTATTTGAATACTATTCTGCCAATTATTAGAGAAAATAAAGGCTAACGGCTCTAGCATTTAACAAAGAGCATAAATGAGGTAGCCCTCATTAAGCTTTCCCTTTCAATAGTTTCAAATGAATATTAATCTAAAACTCAAAATACAATTGCTTATTTAGCATTTTTGATGACATATATGACCAAATACTATAATCTATACAGCGGCGTGATATACCCAGAAAATCTGCCGCATACTCAACAATAGCTTTTACTTCCTGATAATTATTGTTATCAATGCCAGCCTCTTTGACAAATGAAAAAATATGACGATCCACAGCTACCGTATCAACATTCATTAATTTCAATAAATAATCAAAAGTCTTATCACCTATCCCTTTGATTTTTTTGAAAGATGCAATATGGTTAATGTCATGTAAAAAACATTTTAAATCATGGGCAGTTTGAATACCATTATTAAGACAAAAATCAAGCAAATCATACATTCGTTGTAATTTGACAGGATGGTTCCAACACAAAACATTTTCTATACCATGTTTACGTAGGGTTACATAGAAACGAGATACAGTATACGCCTGTGGATAATTCTCCAAAACAAAGATTACACGTGGGTGTACGACCGTACCATAATTTACACCAGCCTGTAAAATAATGTCGGTAAATAACGCCCCTATGTGATTATTATAAGGACATGGGCTTGGGTCGCAAACCTCAAATTCAGAACCTGTCAATATATATTCAGCAAGTTTCTGTGCATTGAAAGCCATACCACTACTCATAACTCAATATTTCTTTTTCTATCTGTTTCAAAGCGTTTAACCTATCCACACAATTAGGACAAGCTCCACAAGGAATATCAGGAGATGCCTGACAGGAAAAAGTCTTACCTATTGGGGCTTGAAGCTCTATCCCCAATCTTGCAACCTCGTACTTTGACATATCACGAAATGGCATCTTTATCTTAACCGATCCATACTCTGAAAGTAAGCCTTCCAATTTATCAAAAAACGCAGAAGAGCAATCTATTTCTTTAGCATGATTACTATTAATAAATGCAGAATAAACATAAGACTCTCCGATCGTCTGCGCATAAGATGCTGCAATTGTAAGAAGTAATACATTACGATAAGGAATATATAAATCTTCTGCTTTTATATTATCCTCCCACAAATTAGCAGGAATAATAAAGCGAGATTTCGAGTGTTTATATATTGATGATACATTTATAACCTCTATTTTATCGCGATATGAATCAGGTATTACAGACAAAAGAGTTGCATACTCTTTTTTTGCACAATGTTGTCCATAATCAATAAAAAGCGGAATAAATTCCACCTTTTGATGTACAAATAAATACATTAATGTGGTAGAATCCATTCCACCAGATACTAATATTATACCTTTTTTAATTTCCATAGTCTAATTGTTTAGAATATTGATTAAAGACCTCAGATATCACGACATCAAGATCATGGCTTACAAGAGTAGGTAATTCAGTAAGCATACAATTGTTTGCACGTTGATAAGGGTCATAAACGATTACTGGTAGTTGACGTTGAGCAGCTAAACCTATTTCAATATAAGTACCAGGATCATCGTATATGATTACAGCAATAAGAATATTACATTCATCAAGAAGACTCATATCTTTACTGAACAATTGGATTCTTTCTTCTTTCTTTGCACCGTTACTCATTTGACCGTTCTCCACTATGGGACGCCGAGGTTTAAAATTATGATATTCTAGACTATTACATAGAATATCGATAGGACCTCTATCAACAAAATCAAAATCTGGAGCGGCTATATATATATTACAATCAATTCGTTCCTCCCATGGTACCAAGCATCCTCCCAACAATTTTAAATCAGCGATAGAAATTGATAAAGTTCGCAGAACATTTTGCTTAAAATTTTCAGTAAAAGTCGTTGATGCATAATCGGATGCTATCCATGATGAACGATATAGAGCATCTTCAAAAGGTTCATCACTCAAGGACATTACAACCGCATCATAAACATCACCAACACCTACTGAGTGAGTTATTGATTTAGTTTGGGAAGGTATGCTATACTTTTCTTGTTTTAAGCAATCAAATGCACGACTTCCCCCGCGATTTTCCTTTAACACAATCCTATTTGCATATGCAGATAGATGCCCTATAAAATCGTCAAAAGAAGAATAATACTGTTTAAATAAGTCTGAAGATGTTGAAAGAAATAATGTATCAAACTTTCGTTCTAATTTCAAGTCCTCATAAGATTTTACATTATTAGCTATATCACTGTATATTTTACAACTATCACTAATATAAGGAATTAAAAGAGATAAATCATAATTTCCTGAAATTACAAGAATTTGTGAATACCCAGAAAGTCTAATAAGACTATTCTTATCATAATCAATATCTGCATTATTATCTCCTAATAGAAAGTCATACTGTTGGTCACCTATTTCTTTGGCCTCCCCTATAAGAATAGTGTATGGCAAATTTTTCACATCACCCAATTTGAAAATTTGATAACATCCCACTTTTTGGAGATACTTTCTTATATGAACGTCAAGATATGATGGAGAGAAAAAGGCTACATCATATTCTACGCCCATGGCCCAAAGAGCACGAGCAGCATGTACTATTCCTCCTAAACGCATTTTTAGTGGATTAAACTCTGTTTTGAGAGTAACATCTACAAGGATGTCGCCTATTAAACATATTTTACTCATTTTTTTAATGGAGTTATGGCTATAGAAACTGTTTTTATAGGAGATGTGAGTACAGCGTTAACAATTCCCTCATAAGTATAATTGTCTGCAATACAAGCTCGGAGATAATTATATTTTGTTGGAAGATAACCTATAATTAATCCCTCCTCATCTTTTGCTACCATACGTTTATCAAAAACAACAAAAACGACTGTATATTCTGGAGGTAATACGCCATATTTTAAATAATATTCACATGTTTCTACATCTTCAAGAAAATCAGAAAAAGCAATAGAACATTGATCTATTTTATCAAATCCACCAGTTATTCCTTTTTCAGCCTTATTATATTCTTTATAATCACTAAAATTTCCAGATCCAGTACTTCCCATAATATTTTGATTTTAAATTATACCGTACAAATATTACACTATTCCGACATATATTCTCAATATTCATGGAAAATTATAACAACAATTAACATCTGGGGATAAAAGTACATTCAAGTAACTACTCAAACATATAATTGAAACATGTAACTAAAATTGAGTATGAATAGTTATATAATATTTTTTCATTAAACATTTACTATTGTATTACCACTGCCACAAATTATAACTCACCCCAACCCCAATATAAAGACCGTTAGGATAGCTATACCCAGCTTGCAACCCTAGCCCCCATCGCTTCCGTTTAGCAAAAACCAGCACAGGTATTCTAATCTCCCTCGTCCGACTATATACCTCAATACTATCTAACTTTGCATTATATCCAGACACCCATGCCCTATACAAACTATCCTTATATTCTTTCTGTATGATAGGCATTTCAACATCTACCGAACCAGGGATAATAATTGAGTCAGAAAGACAACTATCTTTCTTAATAGGCAATTTCACGACTTCATACCTGATTACTACGCTGTCTTTCGGAATTGGCTGATAATACGGGATAGTATCAATATATTCAGTTGTATCTCGTACTACCTCACTGGTCAAATGCTGTTCGGGGCGATTCCATAAATATAGAACTACCCCGAACAGTAATCCAACTAATATCCATGGTAGCCACTTCATAACCCCAGGTATTTAGCAATTCCCTCAATGTGTATCCGGGCAACTGCATCTTTACCCTCCCGAGACAGAAGGTATTCTACATCATCCTTATTATCCTGAAAGAAGTTCTCCGTAAGAACAGCCGGACAATTAGTGTCCCGGCAGATGGCTAGGTTCTGTTCCCAATATAGTTGTCCGGGCATCGGCTTACGAATGGGAACAGGAATACATTCCGCTACTTGTGCCAAGCAGTCAGCCAACTTTTTGCTATTACTCGAAGCATTATTGCTTACAAATACGCTCCATCCTTTTGCTTTCATCCAACTTGCCCCGCAACCGGCAGCATTACAATGAATCGAGATGAGAATAGCTTTCTTCCCGGTCTCCTTGTAAACGGCATTCGCCCGTCGGCATCTTTCAGACAAGGGAACGTCCGAATCTTCCTTCACTATTCGTTCTGCATCAATACCCTTTTTACGCAATCCGGCTACTACCATATCGGCAATCTCACGTGAATAAGCCCATTCCATCAGCCGACCATCCGGCGAACGTTTGCCAGGAGTGTTCTCACCATGGCCATTGTCAATCAATACTTTCATAATATATTCTTTAAATTAATAATCACTTGGCGGTTGCCGGTTGGAGCAACCTCTAACATCACATTTCTTTATCTCGGCTTCTTTCAGTTTCAACTCAAGTTCATGCTTATCGTGGATGAGTTGGAGATTCTCTGCCTGTTCCTGTCGGAGTTCTACGTAGATAGTATCAATCTTCGTATCTCGTTGAGCAATACGCTCTTCCAACCAAGCAACCTGTTTCCTCTCATTTTCATTCTCTGCTGCATCTGCTGCCGCATCTTCCTTGCGGGCATTCGTTTTCCGGTTAACATAGAAGTTTACTATCCATTTAATTGCTTCCAATCCGCCTAGTGCTCCAATCAGAGCCAGCCACTCATTTAAGCCCATATCCATACTAAATATTTTATTTCAAGACCTCTCTACAATCGTCAATGGCTGTCTGAAACACTTGTTTCACTTCGCCAGAGGTTAGCCCATGATCCTCATGCAGAGAGAAACCGGTCACCCCATTTCTTGATGTATTGAAGAATCCGACTACCGTTTCATCCTTGACAATCTCGGCAGTAATATCTTTCACCGCTTCGGTACCACGGGTTGACATTCTGTATTTAACCCTGATAGCATCCGTAACCTTAGTTGAAGCGGTGCTGTTAGTTGCTGTAATGTTCATTCCTTGTTTCCTCCTTCTATTAAATCATAAATTTGTCCGTATGCACCAGATACAAAGAAGTCTGCGCAAATTTCCTTCAATAAGGTAGCATCTTCTGTCTCTATATCAAGTACGCCACGATTGTTAATAACCTGTTGTAACATCTTGTATGCACGTAACTTTTTCGACATATCCAAACCCTGTTGAGGATTAGAACCTGCTGCATAAAGTGCTTCTGCAACCACATCACGTAGAAACTGTTTTACCTCTTTACCGTTGACTGCTTTAATAGCCTCATTGCCTTTAAAATCAAGTAAAGGCCTGTTTAAATTTACCTTCATAATTGTTTATATATTAAGCGATTGATACCAACAATCCTTTTCTAAATTTCATATTACTACCAAAATCGAAATCAATACCTTGGTAATAGTTAATCCCACCATTTCCATCCCTAGATGTAATACAGCCAAAATTATCAGCTAAGCACAATTCACTTGACAATGTTCCTTTCACGTAAACACCTCCATCAAAGAAGCCGGCATACGTTGTATTTGCCTGTGGATAGTTTCTGTCTGATGCATTTAGATTCCTGGAGGCATAAATACATGCTCCACCGAAGTTTGAACCGATTGCAGCGACCCCAAAACGCCCATCTGTTTCTGCATTGAAAGTTACATTAACAACTCCTTCTTTTGATGTTCCGGAGCCTAATTTCAAACTACGAGATGTTCCACCAAAATATCCTGAACGTGTCCACACAAGACGACCACCCTCGATGGTAAAACCACCTATAAAACCGGAATCTGCATCAATTCTACGGACTTTTATCAATTCAGTATTTAGGTAACCGCCTACCACAATGGTAGTGCCTAACTTCGCATATTCAACCGCATCTTCAAATGCCAACTTTCCTAATCCGTCCCTGTCAATCTTGGAGTTAATCACTGTCTGCAGGTCACTATGTAGTGCGGTGATTGTAACAGCACCTTCTAGGTTAATCTTTGAAGAGTGAATAGTCGTTTCACCTGCCGCCTGGTTGATATAAGATATAAGCGTATTGCCATTTTCCAGCTCTTTAGAAGCATAAATTTTATTTCCATCGGCCGTGGTAATCCATCCGGCAGTATCTATCCTTTGCGTTAAGCTATCGACCCGCGTCACCTGTGCGGAGATTTGAGTATTGAGAACTTTCAATTCAGCGAAGCACTGATCTGAATAGTCTTTCAATTTATCCTGAATAGCCTTATTCGCAATTTCAACCGCTGTATTGAAACTAGCCAAGGCAGAATTAAACAGGGCAAACTTATCATCTACATTCCTCTTTTCCTCAACGGTCGTCTGTCCGTCGGCAATGGCTGTATTGATTGCAGCAATAAGATTATCAATAGCACCAAATAGAGATATTTTTGCATTCAGCAAACCTGTTTTCGCTTCACCTTCCAGATATGAATTTGCGTACAGTTTGTTATAGGTAGCTTCGACGGCTGCCCTTGTATTTTTGACTGTATTTAGATACTTCTCCATGGCTAAAGCCTCTGCTTCCGTGATAATGCCGTCAGCAAATGTTCCGTCCACATAGTCGTGCAAACCACTAACTGCGCTGTTTGCCTGTTCCGCTGCTTTGCCGGCATCTTCTGCGTCTTGTAAGGCTTGCAATGCTTCTTTCATAGCGGCATCCGAGAACTCCTTTAGCTTATCCTGAATAGCTCTATTTGCAGATTCTACGGCTGTGTTGAAATCAGCATAGGCACTATTGAAATAGGCGAAATGTGCATCAACGTTTTGCTTCTCTTCTGGTGTTGTGAGTCCATCGTCAATAGCTGTATTAATTGCATTTATCAGGTCTGAAATACACCCCATAAGGGTAACTTTCGCATTCAATAAACCCGTTTTGGCGGAACCGGATAAATAAACATTCGTGTATAGCTTGTTATAAGTGGCTTCAACCGTAGCTTTAGCATTATTAATCGTATTGATATACTTTTCAATAGCTTTCGCTTCGGCCTCCGTAATAATGCCATCGGCAAATACTCCATCTACATAACCATGAAGCCCTTCTACTGCATTATTGGCCTGTTCTGCTGCTTTACCAGCATCTTTAATTTCTTTGTGAGCTGCTTCCCATTCAGATAGATTTTCTAATCCGGACGATCCGGTTTTAATTTGGATATTTCCACCGATTTCCCCTTTAATCAGGTCAAAGTATGTCTTTCCATCCGGTGAAAGGATTCTTTCTGTTGTTACGCGACCCGGAAGTATTTCGGTAAATCCATACAGCTCAACAAAACTGCGATCATCTTCATACTCGCTGTTGAGGACACCGACTAGGAAGTGATAATATCCTGCTATGCCCTCCATCTTAATAGCCGTTTCGCTTAGAAGAAATGTACCAGTTTGATTCTCTTTGCCGCATACAGCATATAGATAATACTTCTTTTCTGGCTCTATAAGCGCCGGAGAATTATATTCAGATATATTCCAATACTTGTATTCTTCTGCTTTGTGAGAAGAAGAAAGAGCGCTAATTCCTAGTGTCATGTGTTGGAGAATACCTGCCGGAGCATTCAGAATTCTTGTGCTGGTATTATAAGTAATATTGTGAGAAACTTGTGCCGGATTTGTTTTTGAGTTCACAAACCGGAACTGCAAACTTTCATCACCTACAAGCAGTTGCATTGTACGAACTGTAATAGGGTCTATAGAAGAAGAGAAATTCAGAAAAGCATTCTCAAGCATAGACATCGTTTCCTTTGCGTCCCGGAACTGTCTCTTAGTAAATTGAAGTGCATCTTTATGCTTCTCAATAACTGTCACCTCGTTTGTCTCAATCTTATTCAGATCACTTGAAACAGATGTGCCTACCGGTTCGTTAGACAGCTCAATTTCGGGTGAATACGGATTATTAACAAAACGTTTTATTCCGATCATCCGGATAAGGGAACCTTCTGGATGAAATTGTGTATCGGAAAAGTCTACGTAACCGCCTAGTTTAATTTTACCACCAATCTGCAGCCAGCGTTTTTTAGCCCAAATGCCATCTAACGTGCCGGTAAATGTAAACTTCTTATCTTCATGCTCGTACAGGTATTTTGCTGCTTCTTTGAATGCTTCCCAACTGGCGCCGGTCTGTGTTGTATCGTTACAGATATAAGCATTCGGTAATTGAATACCGAACACTGCGTATGTATCACCAACTTTAGGCCGCCAGACTTCCGGTTCAGGCATAGTAATACCGTCGATTTCCTGCGGAACAATTTCAAAGCGACGTCCCGCTTTCTTATCCTTTTCCTCATGAATATACTTCACCTCGAACTCTTTGCCTGAAAGCATACCTGTTTGAAAGATAACAGTCATATTTTCACCTGCTATGAGACAATCTTCAAAGTTCAACTCTTTGGGGATATCTTCGTCTACAAAATCATAGAAATTATTCTCCTTATTGACTTCAAGAACAGCACTGACGGTATCGACACGCGAGGGATAAATCTCTGTACAATCCAAGCTATCTTCCTTAGCGGTAGAAAGCTCTTTATCTGCACGCATAACGCAGGTTCCGTCTGCGTCTGTCTTATAAGTCCTTCCTTCGTAAACGAGAGTTTTAGATTTTGGAAGTAGCAGATTCTTTGCTCCGTATGTTGAATAGTCAATATTGCGGTCCGTGGTCTCCACGAGGATTATTTCAGGAGGAATGTCGCCAGATTCCCGACCTATGCCAACTTTGAACCCATGGCCTTTCCCGTAAGACAACTTCAAAGGATTATCCTTGTTGTATTCAACTTTACGTAGATGAACTGTCTTTATCTGCTTTCCATCTATAGTTTCTTCAGTGATCTGCCATTCTATCTCGTACAACTCTGCAAGTTGATTGAGAGCATCAAGAATATAGGTGTGATTGTAATTGATTACTTTCTCTGTTCCTTCGATGCAGTTGCCAACTTTCCACCCGGTACCACGACGATTCAGATTTTCAACGAGTAAGCGGAGGTGCTCATGTGCTTTTGCTGTATATGAAAATTTGATACTATTATCAACAGTATGCCGTACTTTCCACATCGCTGCATCCGCTCTACCGGTTTCGAGAATCAACGTGTACTCAAAGTTACGTTCACCATTCTTTTTTAAATTTGAATCTTTCTTTAAGAAGTATCGTTTCCCGTAGAAGTCACACCAGGAGCCCACCGGAATTTCAATATATCCCGGGTGTGAGAAATACAAAGTAAGTGTGTCTTCTCCCATGACGGCCTCATAAGAGTAGCTTTCGTCCTTTACTTCGAGCTTTATTTCTTTATCACCATTATATAAAATCATATCACCTTTAGAATTATATCCTAAAATATAAATGTCAAATAGAAATATATTAGAATAATAGGTATAAAAGTAAGGAACAGATAGATGAATTAATAATAATATGAAACATTAGATACGACATTAGCAGCGTTGTCGTGAAATAAAATATGATACAGTGATTTTAAAGGAGTAACATTAGAGGAGGAGAGATGCACTTGCTATATTAACCAAAGTTCTCTCGGGACGAACGCTGCACTGAAAGATTTTTCCAATGTTTCAACAAAGAACCTCGGACAGAATGGGTACTATAAGTTGCCGGATGGCTTGTTAATTCAGTGGGGAACTGGAGGAAGTGGGGTAAATCAAATAGTTTACTTTCCTACTAGTTTTTATAATACATCATATATTGTAGTCACTACTGCTATTTCTTCTGTCATGAACTCTATAGTAAAAATGATAAATGGAAAAAATGTATCCTTAATTCCGCAACACTATTATAAAATATTTTTTTTAAGTACCTGAGCAACAAA
>OLIW01002864.1_pt1 | contig 11917 bp, 10 predicted proteins | sample 1601321 | NCBI WGS metagenome assembly OLIW01 (sample SAMEA2452114, study PRJEB22498) | human gut metagenome | reverse complement strand
TTGCATAAACAGATGAATTTGATTCACATTCCTCTGCCAGAAGCTGAATTTCTCCACCTTCCTGTGTATATTTTATTGCATTAGACAGCAGATTACTAAAAATCTGCATCAGATGAACCTGATCCCCGTTCACCCACTCATGCCTGATGTTTTCTTTTGTAATTGTAAGAGTCTGCTTCTTTTCAGATATCTGAGAACGAAATATAGTGTCAATCTCCTGTATAAAATCCGGAATAGAAAAATCAGAATACTTGAAGACAGTTTTTCCTGCTTCAATCTTACTCATATCCAGAACCTCATTAATGATTCCTAACAGATGCTGTGAGGAAGTATCAATTTTATCCGCATACTCTATTACCTTGCCTTTATCACCGGCATCATGTCTGATTAAGGACGTAATACCAATGATCGCATTCATAGGAGTACGTATATCGTGAGACATATTGGCAAGAAAACTGCTCTTGGATCTGTTCGCCTCCTGTGCCACCTGAAAAGCATCCTCTGCCGCCTGTTTTGCCTGCCGCAGCTTTGTATTCACTGTTTCCAGCTTGGCATTATTTTCCCGCTCCAAACGGATTGCTTCCTGCTGATTTCTGTACATAACAAAGGAAATCCCCATCATAACACAGGCAGCTACGATAACCGTAAAGATAACGATAAATACCATAACAAAATTGACAAGTTTTAATGTATTCGTAGCAACATACTCCGCCGGAACCAGAAAGATAAGTGTCCATTCGGCATTTTCCATTCTTTTTAATCCGTAAAAATATTCTGTTCCATCCAGAACTGCATTAGAATAACTGCAGTCTTTTTTCTCCAGTTCCGCCTTTGTTTTCTCAAAGGAAGAATTGTGAAGATACTTCATATTCTGTAAAACAGAAAATACATTATGGCCCTTGATCAGTTCCACCTGATTGCTGTTGAACAGTTTAGATCCATTATCATCCAGTACATACACACTGTTGTTTCCGTTATAAGCTTCGCAGTTAAAATATGGATTTAGCTGTTCCATGTCCTGGGCAATTCCAAAATAGAGAATTGAAGTTTTCTTTTCTCCATTTTGAAGATGTATGGGCTCCGGCAAACGATTCAGAAATACCATCTTTGACTGGTTATCCGTCATAGAATCAAAAACAAAACTGATCTTTTCAGGACTTTCTTCAAAATAATCCAGTTCCCGGAAAAGTCCCTTGTTTCCGGATTCTGTATAATATCCGCCTTCTGAATCCACTGCCATCAACGTAATCTTCTGCTCTGCATATGCTGATAATTCATATTTCTTTTTCATGTGTCTGCAGAGTTCATCTGTAGTCTGTACGTTTGCATCTCTCAGATAATTACATTCTTCCGTTACCCGATTCCAATGGGAATCGATCACATCCTCCAGATTTTGAAACATTTGACGGGTAACCTCTTCCATCTGGTTTAATCGTTCCTCATAGATAATATCCTGGATATAAGTATGATACAGGAAAAAGAATGCAAGAAACATCGCTATACCAGTCATACAACAACCCAATATTAAGTTCCGGTAACTCTTTGCCTTCTGCATCCTTCTCCTCCGCTTATTTCCATTGAGCGTCTGCTTCACTTAAAGTCTTAAATTGCCCAAAAAACTCTTTTGCCGCATCCATACCTACAATACCACTGTCTGTCACTTCCGTTTCCGATGCCAGTTTTTCACTGATTCCGGAAATTGCAACCTGATAAGTCTTTCCATCCTCCAGTTCCATATCTTCAGGATTTACCAACATATATGGATAATTCTTGCCTGTACCAACTGCATCATAACCTTCTTCATACAATGCCTGAATCTGTTTTCCTGTCAGCCTGATTGTTTTAATCGTCTGTGACCAGCCAGTCGGAAGAATGATACATACATCATAGTCTGTAATATTCTTTGCATACAGTTTTCCGCTCACACCATCATTGTTCTGGTTCGTACCATTTCCACTGATCCATGTTCCAAGGGATATAAGAGCAACGTCACTTCCGGTTGCCTCGGCAAAGCATCTGCCCACCAGCTTTGCACAACTTTCCTGTGAAATTTCCTCTGTAGCTGTTGTGATCACTTCCGGCTGATTATTTACCACGCTGTCCTGATCCTCATCCAGCTGATCTGCCACATCCTTTATTGATGCCTTATCCTGCATGAATTCCTGCATTTTGGTTCCGGTATTTACAATCGTATTTTCCCATCCGGAATAAATAAACGGTGTCGTATTCCCTGCATTGATAAAATCCGAAATATCTGCATAGAAGGTGTCATCTGCCTTTGCATCTTTGAAAGGAAGCAGTCCTGCTTTTAATGTACTGTCCGGATACAGGGCACTGGTTCCTTCTACCGTAGACAGCACCTTCATGACTTTTAATGCATCTTCAAGTTTCTCAGGATCATTCTCCAGCTTTTTATTCAATCCATAAAAACGGTTTACATTTAAAATAAATACATTCTTGCTTCCATCTTCAGACAGGTATGGCATCAGACCAAATTTGTCCGTTGTATCTTCTGATTCCATAATGCCATTCTGTGGTCCCAATAGAAACAGTGAATTTCCCTTTATAAAAGCTTCTCTTGTTTTACTATCATCTACCGGATCACTGTTGCTGCAGTCAAGCATACCGAGATTTTTCCATTTCTGGATATATTCCATGCTGTCCATCATGCCTTCCGTGTCACTGACATTTGCCTTTCCTGACAGGTAATCTTTCTGCCACTGCTTTCCAGACATAGTACCAAGGAATCCCGCATCCGCAATATTACATATATACTGGAAGGCTGAACCAGGATACTGAATCTGTGCCATACATAACGTAACTCCTGCTTCTTTTGCCTTGTCTGCAAGTTCTTCAAGCTCTGTAAAAGATGTTGGCAGCTTCCAGCCATGCTTCTCAAGCAGTGTTTTATTATAGGTGATTCCATAACAGTTGTACAAAGATGGAAGCATATAAAGTGCACCCTCATCGGATACATCTTTCAGACGTGATTCCACATAATTATCTGTAAAATCGTATCCTGAGAGATCAATCATCTTATCACTGACATCCACCACATCTGGCTTATAAAAAGTCTGTGTGCAGATGTCCGGAAGATCATCTGCCTCTAACATATTCTGCAGACAGGTTGTTGTATTTGCTCCGCTGTACGGGACTACTTCAAGCTCAATCTCTGGATATGTTTTATGCACTTCTTCTATAAAATTGTCCACTTCCAGATAAGGAGCCATAAAAGTAATTGCTTCGTGCTTCTTTGGTGTTTCATCTGTTTTCCCACACCCTATAAGTCCTGTTGCCGCTATACATGCCAAAATAAGACATGCACTTTGTACTTTTTTGATTTTCATATTTTTCTCTCTTCTCCGATAAAATCATTATGGTTCCGTTTATGAAATAACATCCCTGCTTGCAGGATTCTTCGCCTGCGAAGGGTCGCTTCAGCGACATAATTCCCCTCCGTCGCAGTGCGATCCTGCCCGGAGGGCTTTTTTATGTTATAGGAACATTACGGAGTAATTTCCTATAACATAAAAAAACACCGTCTCACAGACAGCGCACATCATTTCATGCAACTGGCTGCCATTTTACAGGCCCTGTAGCTTTGCGTCACAGACTTTCATCTGCTTTGCCGATCGTCGTTCTATTACAGATTGTAAATTTGTGCAAAATATTGATTTCATTATACTCCTACATTCCACTGTACACAAGAAAAACCTCGCCGCTTTAACGCTAAAAAAAGAACAGCCGATTATATATTCGAACTGTTCTCCTACTTCCGAATTCCACGCAACATTGACATTACTGTTTTCTGCTCATTTGTACTTATAGCAATCCTCTTAAATGCATTATTTACGAGGATTGCTATAGATTGATTATTCCATATTCTTAAAACAACAGCTCCATCTGATCCCCCACTTCAATTCTCGCAGTGACAAGTTCATCCGGTTCTTTCCCTCTTTTGTGTTCAGCTTTCAGATACTGCGTACCGCCCTCCAAATGACCGGCTGCAATGTATTCAGCCGATGGTCTGCAGTATAGTCTTCAGAAGATCTCCCTGAAGATAATAGGTTGTCTCAAAATGAAGATATGATAACGATACCTTATCCCACAACAGTAAAATCTTTGGCAGGAATTCTTCATCCCCATCCCAGAACTGAAGCAACACAGAAAAACCCGGAAGAACAGGCATTTCAAATGTCAGATCCGCCCCTGCCAAACGCTCCGTCTGCTTTCCCCCCAGACAGGTGCAGGCCTGCTTTACCTCTTCCACTTTTCCTGAAAATGCTTTTGCATACTTTTCCACAAAGGGGGCTGTTGACGGACTGCTTCCGGCAGTTACAAACCTGCTCACAGGCTGCCACTGCCCGGTCAAAGGCGGCAGTACTTCCTGTCCGGAGCAACAGAGAAAATCATAAATTGTCATAACAATTGTATATTCTCTGCAATCCGTCCATTCATCATCCGCAACATATTCAATGGCACCATTTCCGCGATCGATCCGATATTCTGTTCCGATATATTTCAAATACAGATATTCTTCATCATGTTTCAATCCATATTTCTCTATCAGCTTATCCTGATCATACTTTAGAAACAACTTTCTTCCCGTATATACCTGTTTTTCATAATTATCCATAATATACTTTATTCCATTTCTTATTTAACCGAATCCGCCCGGCACACTACTCTCTTTTCATAGATATATTCTAGCAAACTGTCTGTCAGAAATCAATTATGTTTTATCGTCTCGGGATTTGGGATAGTTGTATGTGAACAGTAGATAAACAATTTATTGACAAATAACCGACCAGATGTAATAATACCACTCAGAGATAGTATTTGGACTCAAAACTATACTCTGGCTGAAATCACTGGAATCTTATATAAAAACAGCCAGCCGGAACCCGAAAGCGGAAACGGAAGGATGTATGTAATTTTAAAAGATAGGAGCCGGTATTTATGATACAGGAAATCAGATTTCCCCTAATCTATGGAATAACAAGCCATATTTTATGTATCAGAAACAGGACTCAATATACAGGGAATCAATCAGAAGCGTTTCAGGGTCAAAGTGTATCCTGATGCGCTTTTTTTGCAGATCATAAAGGTATATTTCCTTTTTATGGAGCTGCATGACTCTGATTTTTCCCGCAGGAAAGGACTATATAAGATGACAATAGAAATGTTAAAAGGAAAAATCCACAGAGCAACTGTTGTCCAGGCCGAACTGGATTATGTGGGAAGCATTACTGTGGATGAAGAACTGCTGGAAGCTGCCGGAATACTGGAATATGAGAAAGTTCAGATTGTAGATGTGAACAACGGCAGTCGATTCGAGACATACACAATCTGCGGAAAACGCGGAAGCGGTATGATCTGTCTGAATGGAGCAGCAGCAAGATGTGTAAGCACAGGTGACAAGATTATCATCATGGCTTACGCAGGGTATGAGCCTGAAGAGGCACGTACTCATAAGCCTGCAGTTGTATTTGTAGATGAAGAGAATAAGATCAGCAGAGTGACCAATTATGAGAAACATGGTCTGCTGAAAGACATGGCCTGAAAACATTGATATCAGGTTAGAGACTATCATAAGATGAAAGTGAATTCAGAAAAGAGGCTATCTCAAAATCTATGATACCGGTCCATTGACCGAGAAAGAGGAGATAACAATGCAGGTAACAAAAACAGTAGAAGAAACAAAAAAACAGATCAAAGCATGGAAAAAAGAAGGTAAAACTATAGGTCTTGTTCCAACAATGGGATTTCTTCATGAGGGACATGCAAGTCTGATCAAAAAATGCAGAGAGCAGAACGACATTGTAGTTGTGTCTGACTTTGTCAATCCAACACAGTTTGGTCCGACAGAGGATCTTGAGGCATATCCAAGAGATTTCGAGCGAGACAGTAAACTCTGTGAGAGTCTTGGCGCAGACCTGATCTTCTGCCCTGAACCTTCTGAAATGTATCATGATCCCCATGCATTTGTAAGTATCGATACATTATCTGAAACACTTTGTGGAAAAACACGTCCTATCCATTTCAAGGGTGTGTGCACAGTTGTAACCAAACTGTTTCATATTGTAGCCCCGGACAGAGCATATTTCGGACAGAAGGATGCTCAGCAGCTTGCCATCATCCGCAAGATGGTCCAGGATCTGAATTTTGATATAGAGATCGTAGGCTGCCCAATCATCCGTGAGGAGGACGGACTGGCAAAATCCTCCAGAAATACATATTTAAGCGATGAAGAGAGAAAGGCTGCTCTCTGTCTGTCCAGATCCGTAAAACTCGGACAGGAAATCATCCACGCAGGCATTTCCGCAGAAGAACTTCTCGGCAAAATGCGTGCAGTGATCGAAAAAGAGCCTCTGGCAAAAATCGACTACGTTTCCATGGTAGATGCACTTACCATGCAGCCTGTGGAAAAAGCAGATCATAATGTTCTCGTAGCAATGGCTGTCTATATTGGCAAAACAAGACTGATCGATAACTTCAGCTACGAGGTATAATATATGGAAAATATTTTAAAGAAAATCGAAAAAATCAGCAGTTTTGCATCCAGATATATTGGAATCATCATCATTGCCTTTTCATGCCTTGCCTTTTTCTGGAGGGATGGATTTGCATGGATGACAAATTATACGTCTGTTTTTCTGGGTGTGATCATGTTTGGCATGGGACTGACCATACGTCTGGAAGACTTCCGTGCAATTTTTTCCAGACCAAAGGAAGTGATCATTGGCGCAGTTGCACAGTATACGATTATGCCAGTCGTGGCCTGGGTATTGTGCAAAGTCATGAATCTTCCTGCAGATCTGGCTCTGGGTGTGATCCTTGTGGGATGCTGTCCTGGTGGAACAGCCAGCAATGTGATCACCTATATTGCAGGCGGTGATGTTGCACTTTCAGTAGGAATGACAATTGTTTCCACTCTGGCTGCTCCTGTTATGACTCCATTTCTTGTGTACATTCTGGCAGGTGCCTGGGTGGAAGTATCCTTCTGGGCAATGGTACTGTCTGTTGTAAAAGTAATTCTGATTCCTGTACTTCTTGGAATCCTTCTTCGTACACTTGCAGGAGAGCATGTAGATAAAGTTTCAGATGTCATGCCATTGATCTCTGTTGTTGCCATTGTTATGATCATTGGCGGAATCGTGGCCGTTAATGCAGAGAAAATCTTAAACTGCGGAGTTCTGGTCCTTGGTGTTGTTGCAATCCACAATTTCTGTGGTATGATGCTTGGACTCCTTGCAGCCAAAATTTTCCATGTAGAATATACACGGACAACAGCTATAGCTATTGAAGTCGGCATGCAAAACAGCGGACTGGCAGTTTCTCTGGCAGCAGCTAACTTTGCAGCCAATCCACTGGCAACACTTCCAGGTGCTATTTTCAGTGTATGGCATAATATTGCCGGCTCTATCTTTGCAGGGATCCGCCGTTCCGGCGCAGAGAACCAGACACGCACAGGTGAAAATGGTGTGTCTGCAGCATAAATAACAAAAGAACATAGAAAACAGAAAAACCCCGGAAACCTTACGGTTCCGGGGTATCTTACGTTTGTGAGGTTCTTAAAATCTCATTATTTTCTATGATTTTCGTGTCTATATTGTCCTGTATTGCGGATTTTCCAAGCTATATTTCTATTCTCTTCATTTTTTAGTATCAAAATGGTATCACAGCCGATTTTTCATGAGCTGTCAACTTTCCGGTTGCAGATTCCCACCTTGACTGTTATAATCGAAACATGGGTGCTATCATAACGGTAGGCGGTTAGTCCTTCAGCAGAGGGTTGCAGAGTGCCAGTGGCACTCGTTTTGCAACGACCGAAGTGAAACGGAGACCTGTGACCCTCTGATTACATAGAAACTCGAAAGAGAATCCACTGGAAAGGAGGGCTAAGCCATATGCAGAAATGTCAAAAAATTTTTATTCTACTTTTTGAAGTTTTGACATATCCAATCCATGCCGGATCATCATCAGAATATCCCATTTTTAATTCTATGTACATTAAATTGTTAATCATTCTTATTCTCTCCTGATTCCAAATTTTGCAACATCTCAACAAACTGGAAGCTGTAAACCTGATTGTTTCTAAATTAACTGTGGCATACCATTGATAAACATATGCCATGCCTGTCATTTTTCGCACTAAGTTTCCATCCGTGCATTTCAACGATTTCTTTTGAGAGGGCAAGCCCTATTCCGCTGTTTCCGTTTTGTCCCGTATGAAAACGTTCAAACATATGGGAAAAATCCTCTGTGCTAAGTTCTCCTCCATCGTTCCAGATGGAAAGGACTTGATTTTTCCACGATATTTCGATTTGACTACACGCATATTTTACGGAATTAGTTATCAGGTTAGCAACAGCGTGTTCCAGCTTCTCCGGGTCTCCGTTGACATATCCTTCGTCCAGTTCTAACGATACTGAAAGGTTTCGCCTGTTCACAATTCCTTCAAGCGGCATCAAAATATCTTGAACCAGTGATGCCATTTCTATTGGTTCACACTTTAATGGTTCCGTACCGCTTTCCATTTTTGATAAATACAGGATATCCTCAATAAGTTTACTCATACGCTCCGTCTGAGACACTATCATTCTGCCCGCTTGAGAATAATCGGTAATGACTCCCATTTCAATCTCCTCCGCATATCCGCAAATTGCCATAAGCGGGGTTTTTAATTCGTGAGATGTATTTTCAAAAAAGGTCTTCTGAGCTTTGTCATTTTGTTCAAGTTTTTTCCCGAGAAAATATCCAATGGCAGCACCGAGAGCGGCAATGACAAAAGCATCCAGCAAAACACCAAAACTGATTTCTTTTACGAGTTCTGGTTCGCCGGTAACATCCACATAAGCAAGTAATCTCTCATTGCTGTCTTCGTAATACTCTGTTCTGGCTTTCATATAATAAGTTGCTTCGTTAATTTTTGCCCTTTGCATTTCATCAGACGGGTGTGTTTCATACCAGTCAATAAGTTTCTTCTCTTTGGGTGTCAGAATCTGATATATGTCATCCCTGTTTTCTGAATCTGCCCCCATATATACAAGTGAGGCATAATATAAAGAGCCCGTATCATTTTCAGATTCGTAATTCAAATATTCGTCTGAATTCAAAGTAAAAACGTTTTTAATTGCATTCTCAGCTCTCAGCTCTATTTTTTTATTAAAAACTATGTTCAGAATCAGCAGGCTCAAAAGCATGGCTGCCATAACGGCGGAACCTGTAAGTGTGGCAATTTTATAACGTGTCTTATTCATTACAATCCTCCAGTTTATAGCCATAGCCCCAGACAGCACTAATGCGAACTTTGCTGCCTGCGGTCTTCATTTTCTGCCTGACTCTTCTTACTGTCTCATCGACAACTCTGGTTTCTATCTCCGTAGAATCTATTCCCCATACTTTGTCGAGAATTTCATTCCGGGGGATTGCCGTTCCACCATGTTCCATAAGACATCCCAGAAGCGAAAATTCTGTCATAGTCAGACCAATATCATGCTCTTTCACAATGGCATTATGCTTCTCCCATGAAAAACACACATCACCAAAGGAAATATCTGCCTTTACCGGTATATTCATTTCAACTCTTCGGAACAACGCATTTACCCGGACAACAAGAAGTGACGGCGAAAATGGCTTAATCAGATAGTCATCCCCTCCATACATAAATCCCTTCATATGGTCAGACTCTGAATCCTTTGCCGTCAAAATAATAATAGGAACTGATGATATTGTCCTTAACTTTTTACATATGGAAAGACCGTCTGAACCCGGCATCATAATATCAAGAATAACAAGATCACAGGGCTTCTCCTGAAAAACAGAAAAGAGTGTATCACCATTCTTGTATGCTGTTACCTCATATCCGGCATTGGATAAAAATTCTGTGAGTATTTCTCGTATATCCTGTTCATCATCTGCCAAATAGATTTTTTTTGCCATATCTTTAATCCCACATGAGGGGAGTCCCTCAGAAATTCCGTGAGATTCCCCATATTATATCTTTCAAAATCAGTATGTCTGTATTTTAGTTCCACCTGCTTTCGCTTCAAGAGCGATTGCCTGTGCCTCCAAAGCATCAATCTCATCTGAATACTTCGCATAGCGAGAAGCAAATTCCTCGTCAGAGAGGTTATCAGAGCCGTTATAAATATTGTCATAGATTGCATCAATTTTATTGTAAATACTGTTAAGCTGATTGACTTCATCTTCGCTCAAATTTCCATAGTATCCCTCATACCAACCCGCTTTCTTTTCAAGCGTTTCAATCTGTGCGTTCAGTGATGTAATCTCGTCATCATACTTTGCATAGCGGGCTTCGATCTCATCGTCTGAAAGATCATCGTCCGTCCACACTTCCGCATCAATTTCTTCGATTCTTTCATATGCTTTCTGAAGCTGTTCTGCTTCCTCTGCGGTGAGTTTGCCTGTATCGTACAGAGCATTATACCCATCCTCGGAATATTCATATTCCTCGTTGTCGATCCACCCGGCTTTTTTATCAAGCTCCTCAAGGCGATCCATGAGGGTATCGGTTTCATCCTGATACTGATCGTATCTGGCATAGATATCTTCATCAGAAAGACCATCTGCATCTTTCATTACCTCTTTGTCGATAGCGTCAAGTCGGTCATAAATGGAGTTAAACTCTTCAATCTCCTTCTGAGTGAGAGAACCATAATCTACATTTGTTTGTGTTACCTCTGATGTAGTCACTGTCTCCTCCTGTGTCTCCTTCTGGGCAGCCATGGCAGGAATACCTGCGGATGTAGTCATTGCTGCTGCAAGTGCTATTACCATTCCTCTTTTGAATAATCTGTTCATCATTTTAGTACCTCCTGATTTTTTATTTACCAGTTGTTCGGTATGGCTAAAGTATAGCTCAGGCAAATGTAAAAATATCCTTAGAACAGTCATGAAAATGTCAAGAAAGTGTAACAGCACAAGATTTCCTATAAACCATATTTACTCTCGCCTCTTAAGGGTACAATCTTTTTTCAAATACCCAAAATTTTTCTAAATCTGCAATTCCGATTTACCTTCACCTTATTATACCATAGTGCTTTCTAAAGTGCTATTCTAATATATACAAAAGTGTAAAAGAGCGATCTCGTTACTGTTCACTCCGTTCACAGTAACGTAGCCAAAATTCATTCCAGATTGCCTGCGGCAATGGAATTTTGGCTTGTATGTCTCGGGATTTTGGCATATTCATGCCAAAACACCTCGCGGGACAGTGGCATGTGAACAGTAACGCGATCTCTTCTCTCACACTCACACATATACCATGTTTTTCAATATAATCTCTTCTGCACTAACTTTTATATTATTCATTAACCTAACCCACTTCATCTGATCCTGTACCTTTAATTCTTCAGTTACACCCTTTTTTTCTGCCATCTGTTTCATAATCATTTCCACCTGTTCTCTGGCTTCCTGATCTGTCTGGTTTAGATGTTCATTCAGTTTTCCAGTCAATAACAGATACTGATACCTTGCTGATCTGTGTTCTTTTAAGAACTGCTTTCGTAACATTCCATATGTCGGTTCTGCTTCGTTCAAAACCAGATCCGGCAAATAGTAATCTCCATGCAACGTATAACTCATTCCGTTTTTCTCATACTCTGCAATGTTGCACCCTTAATTTATTCCGGCTTAACTTTATCTAAATCCCAATACCATGAATTACCGATTCGTCTTGCCTTAATTCCAAGTTTCTTTTTTGCATTTTCCAGTGTTCTTTTAGAAATGTTCAACTCTTCTGCCTTATCAAAGATTTCACTGCTTTGCACAGAAGCTGATGTTTTTGCCAGTTCCCTCAGCATCTTCTTTGCCTGTTCCAGTTTATTTACCTTTGGGGCAATTCCACCAAGCACCTCATCTGCTGTGATTTCATAGTCACCTATCCACTCAA
>OLIW01002861.1_pt1 | contig 11923 bp, 16 predicted proteins | sample 1601321 | NCBI WGS metagenome assembly OLIW01 (sample SAMEA2452114, study PRJEB22498) | human gut metagenome | reverse complement strand
AATTACTTATATATGCTGTAAACAAAGAAACAATAATTTCATTAAATCTTTTCATATTAAAAGCCGATATTTCTTATTAACCTTAATGTTAATCGGAAATTAAGAAATTAAGTTTGAAATATATAGAGGTATTGTTTTTATTGTTTCTTTGTTTACAGCAATTCCAAAGCCGCACTAGAATTGCTGTTTAATTATTTTTAACAGATAAATTCTCAAAAAAAATAATGGAAAATTTTTTTCTTTCGAGAACAGTCTGTATATTCGCATATCGAAAATAAGATAATAAAATTCACCAAAATATGGAACAACAATTTAATATAGGTAATGTAATTGAGCACTACAAGCTAAATACAGAAGATTTAGCAAAAGTGTTATTTCCTACTGTTAAATATCCGAAACAGGCATTTGACCGTGTGTTAAAGGGTGAAGCCAATTTGGATGTTATACAGTTAGAGCGATTGGCTAATCATATTGGCGTGTTAGTAACTGATTTGTTTTCAGCAAATACTTGGAAAGGTTCATCTGAAGATGGATGCCTAACAATGCTGAAAGGCGAATATAAAGTAAAGCTGAATTATAAAGGCGTGTACGTATCTATATATAAGAATAATGAGCTTATCCACCAAAAACTCTCAAACGTACCAGATATGACAGTAAACGAGTTTATTAACTATTTAGATAACTTCATTAAAAATTACGAAAATGGAAACCATTAAAATTTCTGTTGAGGTTAGCGTAAACCTGTCTGAAAATACGCAGAAGTTTTTAACTTCATTGTTTGCAGCAGGAGTTCCAAGTGGAGCTCAAGTAGCCGCTTCAGTTTCTAAACCTGCTCCTGCTGCGCTAGCAAAGCCAGCTCCTGCAAAACCTACTCCCCAGCCTGCAGCACCTGCCCAGACTCAGAGCGCTGCCGAGCCTGCTCCTTCAGCACCTGCTGCTCCGGCTGCTTCTTCTGCCTCTAAGAACATTGAGGATGTTCGCGGAATGCTTGCAAGAAAGGTCAACGAGCACCGTGATGTAATCAAGCAGAAACTCAATGAACTTGGAGCTCCGAGTGTAACAAAGCTTGACCCGGCTAAGTATGACGAAATGTATAACTTCTTAGAGTCACTGTAATTATGTCGAGTACAAAGAAGTTGCAAAAAGCAGCTCAGAAGTTTCGCAGAGAAAATCCAGAGCTTTATGCTCAGTGTGCTATTCAATGTCATTATTTGGCAAAATTGATAAAAGAATATGGCTCAAGCGACAAGTAGTACTAAACCACAGAAACATAGCCAGAGGAGCCATGCACTCCTCTCGGCTTCTGGAGCAGGAAGATGGCTGAATTGTACTCCATCTGCTAAGCTTGAAGATGAATACAGAGAAAAGAAGTCTTCAGTATATGCAGAAGAAGGTACATTAGCTCATGAGCTCTCAGAGCTTTACCTGAGAAAAGATACACTTAATAGCATTAGTGAACAAGACTTTGACCAAAGGCTCGAAGAGATAATGACAAATGACTTGTTCAGTGAGGAAATGCTTGAAGTTGTACCTATCTATACGGATTATTGCTCAGAACAATTAGCTGAAGCAAAAACTGAAAATCCGTTGGCTGTTATGGAAATTGAGCAGAAACTCGATTTGACAGAGTATATTCCAGAAAGCTTCGGAACAGCTGACTGTGTTGTTATCAATGACAATCTTATGGAAGTTATTGACTTAAAATATGGAAAAGGTGTTCCAGTATATGCTGAATGGAATAAGCAACTTATGCTTTATGGGCTTGGAGCTTTGCAGAAATATGATACAATGTATGATATAACGGAAGTGCGATTGACTATTATACAGCCTCGCATTAACAATATATCAAGTTGGCAAATATCTGTCGAAGAACTCCGTAAATGGGCAGAAGAGGAGCTTAAGCCAAAAGCGCAACTTGCTTTTGAAGGTAAAGGAGAACTCAATGCTGGAGATTGGTGCAGATTTTGTGCTGTGCGTAATCAGTGTCGTAAGCTTTATGAGCAACAACTCGAAATTGCACAACATGAATTTGCAGACCCAGAGTTGCTAACCGATGATGAGATTGCTGATATAGTTAAGCGTGTGCCTAAGCTTATAGAATGGGCTAATTCAATAACAGAATATGCACAAACTAAAGCGGTTAACGAGAATAAGCAATGGCCGGGGCTTAAATTAGTTGAAGGAATTAGCCGGCGCAAATGGGTTGACGAAGACCAAGCTTCTAATGCAATTTTTGCACGTTGCCCTGAACTTTCAGAAGATGAGATTTTCAATATGAAGCTTAAACCGATTACTTCTATTGAGAAGTTAGTAGGCAAAAAGCGTTTTGAGGAAATACTCTCAGATGTGGTTATCAAGCCACAAGGCAAACCTACTCTTGTACCTCTTGAAGACAAGAGACCAGCAATGGGATATGCTCAAGCACAACTAGATTTCAAAGAATAATAACAACTTAAATTAAAAGACAATGAGTAATCAAGTAAATTCAACCAAGGTTGTAACTGGCAAAGTAAGATTTTGCTATGTAAACGTATTCGAGCCCACAGCTATGAATGAGGGCGATACTCCTAAGTATAATATCTGCGTTCTTATTCCTAAGAGCGATACGGCTACTATTGACAAAATCAAGAAAGCCATAGAAGCTGCAAAGGAAGCAGGTAAGGCAAAACTCGCAGATAAGAATGGCCGTATTCCAGCAAACCTCAAATTGCCTCTACGCGATGGCGATGAAGAACGTCCGGATGACCCAGCATTTGAGGACCACTATTTCATCAATGCAAACTCAATGCGTCAGCCGAGCATTGTGGACCGCTCACTCAATCCAATCATGAGCAGAGACGAGTTCTATTCAGGTTGTTATGGCCGTGCTTCAATCAACTTCTATGCTTTCAATGTTTCATCCAAAGGCATCGCTGCCGGATTGAACAATCTCCAGAAGCTCGAAGATGGAGAGATGTTGGCTGGTGGCTCAACAGCTGAAGAAGATTTCGGTGGAGATAATGCTGTTCAGGATGACGATATGATGTAATTTCCTCTCTGCATTAATGAGTATAGTAGTTTAATGGTAAAACCACAGAGTAGCATTGATTTGTTGCCTGTTATGCGGGTTCGAGTCCCGCCTATACTCCTATTATAATATATAAATGAAATATAATGGCAAAAAATCTTTTTATAGACGTTGAAACATATTCATCTGTAGATATTAAAGAGTCTGGAGCTTATAAGTATATTGAGTCACCAGACTTTGAAATTCTTATAATAGGATATGCTTTAGATGATAGCCCGGTAAAGATAGTAGATTTGGCTCAAGGTGAAGAAATGCCTGAAGAGTTTGAAGAAGCTTTGCTTGACCCAGATTGTGTAAAAGTGGCGCATAATGCAGTATTTGAGCGCTTGAGCTTTAAGCGTATAGGATATAATGTCCCAGCAGAGCAGTGGTATTGTACCTCTGTAAAAGCTGCATATTGCGGTTTACCACTTTCTTTGGACGGAGTATCAAAGGCTCTTAATCTTACAGATAAAAAGCTAGATACTGGTAAAGCACTTATTAAATACTTCTCATGCCCATGCAAAGCAACTCGAGTTAATGGCATGCGTACTCGGAATTATCCTGAGCATGCTCCTGAAAAGTGGGAAATGTATAAGGAATATAACAAGTATGACGTACTTGCAGAGCGTGAGATATTTAAGAGATTAGAGGCATATATCATTCCTGATATTGAGCGCAAGATGTATGTGCTTGACCAGAATATAAACGATAGAGGTATTTTGGTTGATATGGAATTAGCAGAGTCTGCTATCGCAGTAGATAACACATATACTTCTATCTTAACGCAACATGCTCAACAGCTAACAGGGCTTGAAAATCCAAACTCGCCTGTTCAAATTAGGCAATGGATTGAAAAGACAACAGGATGTGTTGTTATGTCACTTTCAAAGGAAACAATGCCTGATTTAATGAAAGAGTTTGCAGATTATCCAGATGTTATTGAGTTGCTTAATATACGCAAAAAGCTCTCAAAAACGTCTATTAAGAAGTATTATGCTATGCTTAATTGTGCCATGAAAGACCATAGAGTCCGTGGTACATTTCAATTCTATGGTGCAAATAGAACTGGACGATGGGCAGGTAGGCTATTGCAATTGCAGAACTTATCAAAAAATCATATATCGCATATAGAAGTACCACGTGAAATGATTAGAGCCCGTGATTGGGAGTCAGTTGAGATGATGTATGATGATGTTGCAGATATTTTGTCTCAGTTAGTAAGAACAGCTCTTATACCACCAAAAAATATGAAATATGCTGTAGCAGATTTTTCTGCTATTGAAGCGCGTGTTATATCTTGGCTTGCTGATGAAAAATGGCGATTAGATGTATTTCACGGCGATGGTAAAATATATGAGGCAACAGGAGAAAAAATGTTTGGAGTACCAAAATCTGAAATTAAAAAAGGCTCAGTACTTCGCGACAAATCAAAAATTTCAGAACTTGCGCTTGGCTATGAAGGCGGTCTTGGCGCATTGAAGCGCATGGGAGGAGACAAAATGGGGCTTTCAGATACTGAAATGATAAGCCTTGTGCGTAAATGGCGAATGGCAAATCCTGCTATCGTAGACATGTGGAAAGAAATAGATGAAGCCTCTAAAGAAGCAGTTAGGTATCATAGAGCAGTAAAATGCACAAGCAAAAATGTGATATTTGGCTGTGATGGAGAATTTATGACAATAGAATTGCCAGTTGGTAGAAAACTATTTTATTATAAGCCAGAATTTAAGGATAAAAAAATAGGTCGTTCATCTGTGCCTATTCGTAGTCTATGCTATAGAGGTATTGACCAGACAACGAAACAGTGGATAAGTATAGATACGTATGGTGGTAAATTAACAGAAAATATTGTGCAGGCAGTATCAAGAGATTTATTAGCTGATGCTATGCTTAGAATGGAAAAAGCCGGTTATGGAATCGTTGGCTCAATACACGATGAAGTAATAACAGAAGTTCCTGAGATTGACGCGCAAGAATGGTATGATAATTTAGTTAAGATAATGTCCACCCCTCCTTCATGGGCTTATGATTTGCCACTTAATGCTGATGGTGGTGTTATGGACTTTTATCAAAAGTAATTAAATATAGCAAAATGCCCTAATCTTTACATAAAGCATGAAGATTAAAAATATGATTTGGTTGTGTTTATATATTGTTTACGCATATTATGCAAGTAGATAAATTGAAATATGATGAAAATTTGAGCATAGCAGTTGGACTAAATGTTTCAAGTAAAGTATGGAAAAATACCAAAACTACTTGGAGCAATTTAGTTCAAAAGCTAGCTACTCCTGTAGTAACCGCTGAAACATATAAGCGGTTTATGAGTGCCACAAAAGAAGAGCAAAGTAAGATAAAAGATGTAGGCGGATTTGTAGGCGGATTTCTTACAAATGGTAGGCGTGATAAAACAAATGTACTTTACCGCCAGTTAATTACATTGGATATTGACTTTTCTCATGAGAACTTTTGGTGGGACTTTACAGTGCTATTTGGTTGTGCCGCGGTTATTCATTCAACTCATAAGTCATGTCCTGAAAAGCCACGACACAGATTGATAATTCCACTTGATAGAGAAGTATCGCAAGAAGAATATCAAGCTATTGCTCGAAAAGTCGCTGGAGACCTAAACATTGATTTGTTTGACCAGTCAACTTTTGATGTAAATAGACTTATGTTCTGGCCGTCTGTATCATCTGATATGGAATATTACTTCGAATTTCAAGACGGACCTTTCCTTGAAGCTGATTATATCCTTGGGCTATATGATGATTGGCATGATACGAGCGAATGGCCAACTGCTACAGATAGCACAGATGTAATAATGCAAGCTATCAAAAAGCAAGAAGACCCAGAAGATAAAAAAGGCATAATTGGTGTTTTCTGTCGTACTTATACTATACAAGAAGCTATTGAGACTTTTCTTTCAGATGTATATACACCAGCTGGAGAAGGGCGATATACGTATATAAATGGCTCTACAGCTGCGGGCTTAATAGTCTATGATGATAAATTTGCATATTCTCATCATGGAACAGACCCTGCCGGAGGTAGACTATGTAATGCATTTGACTTAGTTCGCATACATAAATTTGGCCATTTAGATACAGGCAAAGAAAAAGAAGACAAAGATAAAAAGAGCTTTAAGGCAATGGAAGAATTTGCCTCTAAGGACTCTACAACAAAAAAGCATATTGCTGAAGAAAAGTTTGCTGAAGCTAAATTCGAGTTTGCAGAAGTTCCTGAAGAATATGATACTTCATGGACAGAAGAGCTTAACGCTAATACAAAAGGCGAATATGATAATTCTGCCAATAACTTGAATATAATAATTCAGCATGACCAATTCTTAAAAGATGTATTTAAGCTAAACATTTTTGATAATAAAAGATATGTTACACGTTCGTTACCATGGCGTAAAGTCGATACTGTGGAGCCTCTTCGTGATGTTGATTATTCTGGTGTCCGTAATTACATTGAGTGTGTTTATGGCATTGTGTCAAGTCAGAAAGTGGACGACGCGCTTGCGCTTGAATTTGAAAAGAAAAAGTTCCATCCGATAAGAGACTATATATGTGCTCAAAAGTGGGATGGCATACCAAGAATTAATACACTGTTAATTGATTACTTTGGAGCAGAAGATAATGCCTATACTAGAGCTGCCATTAGGAAGATGTTGGTGGCGGCTGTTGCGAGGGTATTCGAGCCAGGTATTAAGTTCGACACAGCGCTTATACTTGTCGGAGAACAAGGAACATATAAAAGTACTTTCGTTAAAAAGCTCGGCATGGAATGGTTCTCAGATACATTCACGACTGTGCAGGGCAAGGAGTCATTTGAGCAGATACAAGGGGCGTGGCTGGTTGAAATGGCAGAGCTTTCAGGCCTTAAGAAAGCAGAAGTAGAGTCAATCAAGCACTACATATCAAAAAGAGAAGATATGTTCAGGCCGGCATATGGTAGAACAGTAGAAACATATAAGCGTCAATGCGTATTTTTTGGTACTACTAACAACAAAGATTTCTTACGTGACCCGACAGGAAATAGACGATTTATGCCTATAGATGTAAGGCCAGAATATGTCACAAAGTCTGTAAGCGATGACCTCACGCAAGATGAAGTAAATCAGATATGGGCTGAAGCATATCAGTTATATTTAGCAAAAGAGCCTTTATACCTCGTTGGTGATGAAGATATAATTGCTAAGATTGAGCAACATAAACACTCAGAAGCGGATGAGCGAAAAGGTATTATTGAAGAATATCTTAACACTAAATTTCCAGATGGCTGGGATAAAATGGACCTGTACGACAGAAAACGTTGGCTTGAAGACCCATTGTCTAAAAACGGTACAGTGCAAAAAGACTTTGTCTGCATTGCTGAAGTATGGTGTGAGTGCCTTGGCAAAGATAAGACAGAAATGTCAAGATATAATACCAGAGAGGTTAATGAAATTCTTAGGTCATTGCCTGAATGGGAAGCTATAGCATCCACTAAGAACTTTCCTTTATATGGTAAACAAAAATACTATAAACGTAAAGATAGCTTATTATGATAGCAAATTTTTATAAAACGCAATACGGAAATTACCGTAATTCTGTGCTTCTTGTAACAAGAAATATAGAACATATTCCATCTGTCAAAACGGTCGTTATATACAATGGCCAAAAGTTTTGTGTTGACAAACTGGAATTTAATTTGGATAAGTGTGAGTATAACATTTATATGGCCAGGTTATGAAATATGTAATACTAAGAGCTGTATGCAAATTCTCCAATGGTTCTTTAAGAATAATAAAATATGATGAAAACCATGTAACAGAAGAGAATGCTTGCAATGATGTAGCTCAATTCAAGAAAAATCTTAAAGATAAGCTTAATACATCTTTGCAGATATTAGGAATAACTGTTGTAAGTATTGCTTTGACCTATGAAGAAAGAGACGGTAGACAGTGAAAAAGTTGTAGAGCGCAAATTGGTTGAGCTTGTTAAGATAAATGGTGGTATGTGCATAAAACTGCTGTGTGACCAACTTATAGGCTTACCAGATAGAATGTGCTTATTTCCGGGCCATAAAATAGTTTTTGTGGAATTAAAAACGACTGGGCAAAAGCCTAAACGCATACAGGTATATATGCACAATAAGCTTAGAGCTTTGGGTTTTAGAGTTGAAGTAATAGATACGATAAAAGGCGTTGAACAATTTATAGATAGTATAATTTATGATAAGTAACATAGTTGCATTTATAATAGGTGCTTTGTTTAACAGTAACAAAAGATGAAAGAAACAGATTTACATAAATACCAATTAGCTTGCGTGCAGCATATAATCGAGCATCCATTTTGCGGTGTATTTGTAGATATGGGCCTTGGCAAAACCATATCAACTCTTACTGCTATAAATTATTTGATGTTTGATTATTGTGAAGTTAATTCTGTATTAGTTATAGCTCCAAAACGAGTGGCTGAGTCAGTTTGGCAAGAAGAAGCAGAGAAATGGGAACATACAAAGCATTTGCACTTTTCTAAGATTATAGGTACTGCTAAACAGCGAATAGCAGCTGTTATGGAAACAAAAGCTGATATTTATATCATATCAAGAGATAATGTTGCATGGCTTTGTGCTTTATATGGCGGAGGCAAATTACCTTTTGATATGGTAGTAGTCGATGAGCTTAGCAGTTTTAAGTCTTATAAATCAGAGCGTTTTAAGGCATTACGCAGCGCAAGACCTTATCTTAAAAGGCTAGTAGGACTAACTGGTACACCTGCTCCAAATGGGCTTATTGATTTGTGGCCTCAAATATATCTTATGGATAGAGGCGAGCGCCTTGAAAAGACAATATCCAGATATAGAGAAAGGTATTTTCAGCCAGGTCAAACGAATGGTCATGTCGTATATTCATACGATTTGATGAGTGACTCAGAATATCTAATACATAAGAAAATAGAGGATATTTGCATAAGCATGAAAGCTGATGATTATCTTGAAATGCCGTTTAGGACAGATAACTATATAAAGCTTAGAATGCCTGAAGCTCTAAAGAAGCAATATGATGACTTTGAAAAGAATAAAGTGCTTGACTTAATAGGCGCTACTGAAACGGTTGAGCAAGAAGACGAAAATGGCAATTCAGTATTTGTTGAAAAGCCTGTGGAAGTAAATGTAGTCAATGCCGCTGCTCTTTCAAATAAATTACTTCAATTTGCTAATGGAGCTATATATGATGAAAAAAGAAATGTGTTTCCAATTCATGATATTAAGCTTGAAGCTCTTAAGGAGATAATCGAAGATGCAAATGGCCAATCTGTGCTTGTAGCATGGACCTATCAGTTTGATAGAGATAGAATTGTTGAGTACCTTAAAAAATATAAGCCAAGAGAGCTTAAAAACAATAAAGATATTGAAGACTGGAATGCTGGTAAAATACAAGTTATGTTAGCGCATCCAGCATCAGCAGGTCATGGGCTTAATCTTCAAGCAGGAGGTAGCGTAATAGTTTGGTTTGGGCAAACATGGAGTCTTGAATTATATCAGCAGTTTAATGCTCGATTATATCGGCAAGGACAGCAAAATCATGTTGTTATAAATCATTTGATATTGCAAGGCACTCATGATGAAGATGTAATCAGAGCACTTAAAGCAAAAGATAAAAAGCAAAATGCCTTAATGGATAGCATAAAAACAAAAATTGACAAATATAAAAAATTTATGTAATATGGGACGTAATGGAAAGCAAGTCCCGGTATTTCCGGAAATGGTAAAATTTGTTAACAATAATGTTGGCAAAGTAGTAAGTTCAAAAGAAATTCTGCTTGGTAAAGAACCAGGTAGAAACTCAGAAACCGCATATCTTTATAAGTTTATAAAACTTGGATATGTAGAACCTGTAGGCGATAATAGCTTTGTGAAAGATAAAACAGCAAGCTTTAAGGTGATAAAAGAATTTCCTAAGCATTACAATTCTGTTATGTTTATGGATGAACTGAGAATGGCAAACGGATTTATAACTAATAGTCATGCACGAAAAGTATATTAAAATATCAAGGTTAAAGGTTGGAGATATATTCTGTTATCGCAATGTAATATATGAGGTAGTTATGAAAAATACATGGTCAACTACATGTAAATATATAAATGATACTATAACTCCTATTCCTAAATATCTTTATTGTGATTTTAATAATTATACAAAAGTAGAAATATGAAAGCAACAGATGTACAAATAGGTGGTAGCCATTATAAAGATATGGCTATGCAACCAATAGAGCTTATAACTGCTTTAAGATGCTCCTTTATACAAGGATGCATTATAAAATATATTAGTAGGTATAAAGCTAAAAATGGAGTGCAGGATATAAAGAAATGTATTCATTATGCTCAGTTAGCTATTCAGTTAGGAGATAAAAGAAGATGCAATGATAAAGCTCTCTCTCTTAACATAAATAAGTTTATTATTAAAAATAAGCTAGCGATACTTCAGCGGAGAATTATTACTCAAACTGCATATAATAACTATGAGCAAGTTATTCAATTTTGCAAAGAATTACTGCAAATAGAATATCCAGAAGAGCAATAAATATGGCTAAGTTAAAAAGTGTTAGATTGAGCAAATAATATAGGAATATTTTCTATTCTCGGAGAAAATTAGTATATTCGCATATCTAAATAAAGATAATAAAATGGACAAGAAAAGAACTTTTCAGCAAATAGCCAAAGATATAAAGTCAACATGGCTTAATGTATATTTTGGTGCGGTGCCTTATTTAGAGGCAATGTTAACACTTGACACTTCAGACCCGAATGCTATGTATCTTTATGATACTGCAGGAGATATTGTTAGATACTTCTTGGCAAATGCACAAACATTTAGAGGTGCTGATGCAAAAAGATTAAAAGCAGAATTAAAATCTATGTTATAATGCATGAGAAGATAATATCTTTGCTTGAAGAAAACAACAGCTTACTGAAAGAGATTTTAGCTATGTTGAAGAAATTTGATAGCGAAGAATATCAATTCGAACAAGATGTAAGGCAGTTTACAATAAACGTATCTGCCAATGCAGTATACGAGCTGCTGAAAAATAACAAAGAACTTAGAGATAAAATTAAAAGCAGTTTTAACTTATGAACATCTTAGAACAAGCAAACAAGATTGTAAATGAACGCTCAGAGGAAAAAGAGCGTCAATACGGACCATTTCAGGCATCAATGGAAAAAGCAGCAGCTATTTATAATTTGATGTCGCCAAAAGACCAGCAAATTACAACAGCTGGAATGTATAGAGCAATGATTGCTCTTAAGCTATCACGTGAGGCATATAGCCACAAAGAAGATAACTTGCTTGATGCAGTTGCTTATATGGGCGCATTAAATAATTACCTTGAACTTAATAACTCAAAATGATATGACACAGAAAACAGATTTTGAAGATATAAAAGCTGAAATTCTTAATCGCGCTAAAGCAGCTAAAGCATGTACTGAGCAATACAGACGAGCGTATAAATCTGAAACACTTCAAGAATTATGCAGCGTTATTAAAGACAATTTTAATTGGTGCTTTAACAACAAAGTTATTACTTCTGACTTGCTAATGCAATATCGTGAGGATTTTGCTCAAAATGATATATTTATCAACATTTCGGTTCGGTCTGGGTTTCTTTTGTGCGACAATGTCACAGTGAAAGCACGGGGTAATGCCACAGTGAAAGCATACGGCAATGCCACAGTAGAAGCATGCGACGATGCCACAGTAGAAGCATGCGACAATGCCACAGTGAAAGCACGGGGTAATGCCACAGTGAAAGCATGCGGCAATGCCACAGTGAAAGCATACGGCAATGTCACAGTGAAAGCATACGGCAATGCCACAGT
>OLIW01002850.1_pt1 | contig 11967 bp, 14 predicted proteins | sample 1601321 | NCBI WGS metagenome assembly OLIW01 (sample SAMEA2452114, study PRJEB22498) | human gut metagenome | reverse complement strand
GGTGCCCGCGCCGCAACCGTCCCGGCGTTAGTGGAGGCCGTGTGGTTTAAGGGTGGGGGATTCCACGGCTTTTTGGTCTCTGGCGGCAGGATGGGGTTAAAATTTATTGTCGGACATTTATAATCGTAAAAGCACATATGAAAGGATTTTCCATTGCCTGATGCAGGCCATTCTCAACCGCAGATTGGCCGTTTACTTAATTGACTTTCCCAGCTCATATGCCTGCTGGATTTCAGGTTTTCCTTGGATATCTCCTGCTTCGCCATTACCCCCGGCCAGGATGCAGCCGAGATTTTTCCATCTTAGATGTTCTGATAAATGCCTGTAATATGTCAGGACGTCGGCAAAATCATGCCCTTCTGCCGCCATAAGCAGTATTACGGCGCGCGAATGCCCTCGCAATAGATTTTCTTTTCCTTCTTCTAAAGCAAACAGACGATCTATAGCTGTTCTGAGCTGACCGCTCATGTTCCAGTAATATAAAGGAGAAGCAAGGATTATTATATCGCTTTCTTTTATAGCCGGATAGATTTTATCCATATCGTCTTTTTGCACACATGGACATGTCCGGCTGCTGTCGCCGCAAAAACAGCCTTTGCAGCCGTGAATATCCATGCTGTCAAGAAAAAATTCATTGATTATGTTGTTGGATATTTTTGCGCCTTGGGTAAATGCCTGAACCAATGCGGAGGTATTTCCGTTTTTGCGGGGGCTCCCGTTTAATATAACAATTTTTTTACCCATTTTGTTCTCCTTAATTAAATTTTTCTGCCAAAGCGGCCGCCTGTTTGCAGCCGTCAGTTTTATAAATGTCCCCGGCATTAAGCACGCCTGGCACCAGCACTTCTCCAACCATTTTCCACTTATTCAGGGCGGCCGTGCGTTCAATAGGTATGCGAACCCCGTCCAGCACCGTGGGGTCATCCTCTTCGCAGCAGGCAATAAGGGCGCATTCCTTGCCTGAAATGTCCTTGCCTCCTATTACCAGAGAATAAATCCGGTCAATGACGCTTTTTATCTGAGCCGGAATGGAATACCAGTATACCGGCATGGTAAAAACTATTGCATCCGCTTCCAGAACAGCGGGGGCAATATTGTTAAAGTCATCGTCAAAAGAACATGCCTTGCCTGTTTTATAGCAGGTTTCGCACGCGCGGCAGCCGCCCAGCTTCAGCATAGCCGTATCAAATCGGACAACAATATGGTCATTTTTTACAGCCGCCTTTATAAAAGCATCGGTCATGGCAAAGCTGTTGCCGTTCCTGCGGGGGCTCCCGGTTATAACTGCTATTTTTTTACTCATATTTATTCCTCCTTAATTTTAACGGCATTGACTTTTCCTGCTGCTGATATTATATTTATATCTAGAATATTAATGGAATACAACTACGCACATTAAAGTGCGATACTTACAATCATGTTAAATACTAACCTTAAGGAGAGCGTTAAATGGATCAAAGCTGTATTTCAAAGGAATGCCTTGGTTCAACGGGGTTCAGTTATACCCTGTCTTTAATCAATGGCAAATATAAGATGACCATCCTGTATACCTTAATGCGTTTCGGAGTGGTAAGGTTTAATGAGATGAAAAAATATATAGGAGAGATTTCATATAAGACTCTCAGTTCCACATTAAAAGAGCTGGAGGCGGATAAGCTTATACATAGGGAAGAGTATCCGCAGATACCTCCTAAGGTGGAATACAGCCTTACCGACAGGGGCAGGTCCCTGATACCTATTTTGGACGGCATGTGCGATTGGGGAGAAAAGAACAGGCTGTAGCTTAAAAGAAAGTTGAAGATATAATGGTGGTTGTAGCCTTGCGTGCAGTAAAGAGATGAATATAATTGTATGCGCAGGCCGAATTGATTTAAATACTTTATTATATGAATAGCGCCAAAGTCACAGCGCGCAAGCTGTAATGCGCATCAGCCCTGTTATCCGTCTGTATCCTGTGTTATCTATGCGGCGCGATCCCGGCGCTTCTTAATTTGCAGCATTGGCAACAGTACCAAATCAGCATTCTCAGCCTTCAGTTCCAAATCAGCGGAGATGAAACTGCAAAAATGTGCTGATTAGCGTTCCTGTAAGGCATTTGCAAGCTGCCGCAGTTACCGGTCCCTGAACGGAAATGAAGAGAAATAACACCTCAAGTATGCAGTTCAGCCGTTTGGGCCGTATTATCTTCCGCGCATGGACCCAGTTTTAGTCTAAGGCTGAAGGCGGATTTATATAGCTAATAAATAAATATTAAGCGCGGCTGAAGCATTTTGCTTAAATAAAGAAGGCAAAAGCCATTTAAATGGCTTTTGCCTTCTTTTATCAAGGCTTTATTAATGACTGTCTCAGCAGAGGCTTTTTATCCATCTGCCTTCTGGTTTATTAATCAGTCTTCCAGCTTGGGATATTTATCCCTCTTGACATAATGGGTATGCAGCAGCTCATGAGATTTATGGCCGCAGGGCTCGCCAAGGAATTCCTTGTATATCTGCTGTACTTCGGCATTCTCATGCGATTTGCGCAGGGGCTTAGACCTGTCTTCGTCGTACAGCGCTTTGGCGCGAAGCTCCTTGGGATTGATATTCATAAGCTGGCGGGCAGTAAGGATAGGCTGACCGCCGCCGGTAACGCAGCCGCCGGGGCAGCCCATTACCTCTATGAAGTGATACTGCTTTTCGCCGCTCTTGATTTTCTCCAGCAGTTCCGAAGCATTGCCTGTTCCGTGAGCCACAGCTACATTTATTTGAGTGCCGTTAAGGTCTATGGAAGCCTCTTTAATGCCCTCGGTACCGCGGACCTCTTCAAATTCCACGTTTTCCAGCGTCTTGCCGGTTACAACTTCGTAAACAGTGCGCAGCGCAGCTTCCATAACGCCGCCCGTAGCTCCAAATATAACGCCTGCGCCCGTGGATTCACCCATTAAGGGGTCAAAGTCTTCATCTGCCAGATTGGCAAAATCTATTCCGGCCGCTTTAATCATACGGGCAAGCTCGCGGACGGTCAGCACCGCGTCTACGTCCCTCATGTTGTCGTGTCCCAATTCGGGCCGGCTTGCTTCAAACTTTTTGGCCGTGCAGGGCATAATGGAGACGGTATAGATGTTCTTGGGGTCTATGCCGTTCTTTTGAGCATAATAAGTCTTTATCATAGCTCCGCCCATCTCGTGAGGGGATTTGCAGGTGGACAGATTTGGGATAAATTCGGGGTAGAAGGTTTCACAGTATTTAATCCAGCCGGGGCTGCATGAGGTTATCATAGGCAGTACGCCGCCGTTTTTAAGCCGGTCTATAAGCTCGGTGCCCTCTTCCATAATGGTAAGGTCGGCTGCCCAGTCGGTGTCAAATACGCGGTCAAAGCCCAGCCGGCGCAGGGAAGCGGCTAATTTTCCGGTAACGCAGGTACCCACAGGCATGCCGAATTCTTCGCCGAGCGAAGCGCGGACGGCCGGCGCGGTCTGCACTACAACATGCTTATCCGGATCGGCAAGAGCGTCCCAAACATCGTCTATGTTTTCCCTTTCCCTTAAAGCGCCTACCGGACATGCGGTAATGCACTGTCCGCAGCCCACGCAGGGAGATTGGGGCAGCTTGCGGTCAAACGCGCAGCCTACTTTGGTTTTAAAGCCGCGGCCCGAAACGCCGATGGCGCCGATTTTCTGAACGTTGTTGCAGGCGGCCACGCAGCGGCGGCACAGTATGCATTTGGAATTGTCCCGGACGATGGCGGGGCTTAATTCGTCTATCTCATATTCATTTTTAGCGCCTTCAAAGCGGTAATCCTTTACTCCCAGCTCCTTGCACAGAGTCTGAAGCTCGCAGTTGTCCGAGCGCACGCAGGTGGTGCATTCGCGGTTGTGGTTGGAAAGGAGCAGCTCCAGATTAACCTTGCGCGCCTCGCGCAGCTTGGGGGTGTTGGTCCTCACTTCCATACCTTCGCTCGCAGGCATGACGCAGCTGGCGGCAAGCGCGCGGGCGCCCTTGATTTCCACTAAGCACATGCGGCAGGCACCTATCTCGTTTATGTCCTTGAGATAGCAAAGGGTGGGAATATATATTCCGGCGCTTTTAGCTGCCTCCAGGACTGTTGAGCCCTGGGGCACAGAGACCTTTACGCCGTCTATGGTTAAATTAATCATATTCATAGCCTTTTTCTTTTCCTCCCGTTACTTCTTTTCAATAGCGCCGAAGCGGCATTTTTCCATGCAGGCTCCGCACTTTATGCATTTATCCTGGTCTACTACGAAGGGCTGCTTGATGGTGCCCGAAATAGCCCCGACGGGACATACTTTGGCGCACAGGCTGCAGCCTTTGCACTTATCAGGGTTGATGGTTATTCTGGCAAGCTTCTTGCAGTGGCCGGCAGGGCAGCGCTTTTCATAGATATGCGCTTCGTATTCGTCCCTGAAATATCTGAGCGTGCTCAAAACGGGGTTGGGAGCAGTCTGGCCCAGTCCGCAGAGAGCGGTGGATTTAATATTATAGGCCAGATCTTCCAGCTTTTCTATATCTCCGTCCCGGCCCTCGCCGTTGGTTATGCGCTCAAGTATCTCAAGCATGCGGCGGGTGCCCACCCGGCAGGGGGTACATTTTCCGCACGATTCGTCAACGGTGAATTCCAGGAAGAACTTAGCGATATCCACCATGCAGTTGTCTTCGTCCATTACGATAAGACCGCCCGAACCCATCATGGAGCCTATGGCGATAAGCGAATCGTAATCAATGGGAGTGTCCAGGTGCGCCGCGGGAATGCAGCCGCCCGAAGGACCGCCCGTCTGGGCCGCCTTAAAGCGCTTGCCGCCCGGTATGCCGCCGCCTATATCGTAAACTATCTCGCGCACGGTCGTACCCATAGGCACTTCCACCAGGCCGGTGTTGATTATTTTGCCGCCCAGAGCAAAAACCTTTGTGCCCTTGCTCTTTTCGGTGCCCATAGAGGCGAACCATTCGGCGCCGTTGAGAATAATCTGGGGGATGTTGGCGTATGTTTCAACATTGTTGAGCAGCGTGGGCTTGCCAAAGACGCCCTTGACCGCCGGGAACGGGGGCCGGGGCCTGGGCTCGCCGCGCTTGCCCTCTATGCTGGTAAGCAGAGCGGTTTCTTCGCCGCAGACGAAAGCGCCTGCGCCCAGACGTATTTCTATATCAAAATTAAAATCGGTGCCAAAGATATTATTGCCCAGCAGTCCGTATTCGCGCGCCTGGTCTATAGCAATCTGGAGGCGCTTAACCGCGATGGGATATTCGGCGCGGACGTATATGTATCCCTGGTCCGAGCCTATTGCGTAGCCGGCAATGGCCATCGCTTCAAGTACGGCGTGGGGGTCGCCCTCTAATACCGAGCGATCCATAAACGCGCCCGGATCCCCTTCGTCGCCGTTGCAGGCAACATATTTTTTATCAGACTGGGATTTATACGCAAACTCCCATTTGGTGCCGGTGGAAAAGCCTGCGCCGCCTCTGCCGCGGAGGCCTGAGCGCTTAACTATATCTATTACTTCTTCCCGGCTGAGCTCGGTAAGACATTTGCCCAGCGCTTTATAGCCGTCAAAAGCTATATATTCGTCAATTTTTTCGGGGTCGATAACGCCGCAGTTGCGCAGCGCTATGCGCTTCTGCTTTTTATAAAATTCGATGTCGCCCAGCGAGGTGTGGTGCACCTGGCCGTCCTTAGCCTCGTGATAGATAAGATCCTGAACAATCCTGCCCTTTATCAGATGCTCGGATACGATGATATCCACGTCTTCGGGCTTTATACGGGCGTAAAAAGCGCCTTCGGGATATACAATGACGATAGGGCCCCTTTCGCAAAGTCCAAAGCAGCCCGTGCGCACTACCTTTACCTCTTCGCTCAGACCATTTTTTTCTATAAGCTCCTCAAAGCGCTCTATAATCTTGAGCGAGTTGGAGGAGGTGCAGCCCGTTCCGCCGCAAACCAGCACATGTGAACGATACATTGTGACCCTCCTTAATTATTGTTGTTAGCCTCGTAATAGCCGATGGTGTATTCATTTACTACGTTTCCGTTTACAAGGTGGTCGGTGACAATCTTGGACACCATGTCGGGCTGAACCTTGACATAGGTAACCTTTTCCCTGCCTGGATAGAATACTTCCACTATTGGCTCCAGCCGGCATACGCCTATGCAGCCCGTCTGAGATACAGATACGTTGTTCAGGCCGCGCTTGGCTATCTCGTCCATAAAGGCGAGAAGCACGGGCCGTGCGCCGGCGGCTATGCCGCAGGTGGCCATGCCTACTACGACGCGGATGTTGTCGTTATCCTTGCGGATATTTATGCTGTTTAAGGTTCTCTGCCTGATTTCTTCAAGCTCTTTTAAAGATTTCATAAAACTTTACCTCCGCCTATTTCATTTATTTCCTCGTTAATGCTCTCGCGCATCCAGGATATTATTTCGGGAGTATCAAGGGGCACTCCCTCCAGAGCGTTTTTAATTTCCCTGGTGTCAAAATTCATTTCGCCCGCGCTGGTCGTGAATTTATAGATAAAATCCACGTCCTGATGGCTGATAATCTGGGATACCATAGTGTCCGTCATATTGCCCAGGGGCGGGCAGTCTATATTGCCCGTCATAAAGACGGCGCGGATAAGCGTGCCTTCTCCTTTTTTGCTTTTGATTTCAAAGCTGCCGCCGCAGCCCTCGGCTCCCGCCTTAAAGAGGGGAATGCCCAGGCCCACCCTGCGGGTGGTGCGCTCAGTTACAAAAGGGTCGGTTACTTTGAGAACATATTCCTGATCCATGCCGCAGCCGTTGTCCTCTATTGAGACCGTCAATTTGCCGGTTGCTTCGTCAAATTGAACGGTTACGGTTATTAATGAGGCTCCGGCCCGAAGGCTGTTCTGCAGTATGTCCAGGATATGCAGGGAAATTTCATTCATACTCTTTAAGCCTTGTATTTGGCCAGTATGCCGGGAATATCTTCGGGCTTAAGCCGTCCGTAAACGTCGTCATTTATGGTCATGACGGGGGCAAGGCCGCAGCAGCCCAGGCAGCGAGTTGCCTGAATGGTGAATTTGCCGTCCTTGGTGGTCTTTCCCGTGGGGATGTTCAATTCGTTCTCCACTTTTTCAAGTACCGCCTGCGCGCCCTTAACGTAGCAGGCGGTGCCCGTACATACTCCTATGACATAGGCGCCCTTGGGCTCTAAGGAAAATTGGGCGTAAAAGGTTGCGACGCCGTACACCTCCGCGACCGAAACATTCAGCGCTTCGGCTATGATGCTCTGAGTTTCAAGAGACAGATAGCCAAAGAGGTCCTGAGCCTTCTGCATTACGGGCATAAGCGCGCCTTTGTCATGCTTATGCTGGGCAATGAACTCATTAAGCTCATCCAGCTTCTGCTGTTTCTCTTCACTAGTCAAAGACATTTATTTACCTCCTGTTTTATATATAATAAATAATTTTGTCAAAAAAATATCAGGTACCAATGCGCATTATAACATATATAGAGTAAAAATGCACATGTTTTTTGAAAGAAAACCTCAAATAATCCGCATTTTACGCTGTATTTTTATTTCCTTTTAGGGCATATTTTACCTATACGCCCTGCCGGCCCCTTAAAATTGCTTCCAAAAAGGCTTGAGGAGTATTCTGATTCAGTTCAATCTGGTGGACAGCTTCAAATATGTTCCCCAGGTCGTGGGCGTCTGAAGCTGTCAGAACCATAAGCGCTTCAGGATATTCTTTAAAGCCTGAGGCCATGCCGGCGGCGGAAATTTCGGCCGTCTTTATATCAAGATAGGGGCTTATAAAGCCCAGAAGGGGAATGATGCCGTGGCTGGGACGGTCTATGTGCGCCGGAACTGCTTCCCCTCCAAATTTTCTTATCATAGGCACCAACTGGTCTATGGATAATTCCAGGGGCTGTACCAGCAGCTTAGGCTCTTCCCTTAAAATGTTGTCTTCTTTGTCCATTACAGTCTGGGAGCCGAAAAAACGCGAATTGTTGGGCATATCGGGCAGATAGGGGTAAATAGCCCTGCCCAGCTCCTCTGCTTTTTCCAGGACGTCAAAATAGGCGAGGACATGCACTTCCTCGCTGGATTCCAATTCCATGCCGGGTACGACGCAAAGACCTGTTCCTTCGGCCGCCTCTGCCACAGCGCGCAGATTATCTGCGCTGTTATGGTCGGTTACGGCGATAAGCTCCAGGCCTTTGATAAGCGCCATGTTGACAATGTTGTTTGGGGTCATCTCCTCATGGGCGCAGGGGGAGAGGCAGGAATGTATATGGGTATCCGCAAAAAATTTCATTTTATGCCGTTAGCGTACATAAGCCCGCAGATTTCATATGCGCTTAAGGAGCTGCCCAGAACATTTATGCCCTCTTCCTTGGCTTTTTCAAGAGGCGCGCCTTCCATCTTTATTCCTTCGGGCAGTATAATGCAGGATAAATCGTGCAGCGCCGCTACGGCCAGGACGTTAAGATGAGTCTGTACCGTTACCCACGCCATGCCCTGGCCGCCGTTGGCCATTACCCAGGAGAGCAAATCGCATACCACGCCTCCGGTAATTTCCCGGTCCAAATCTCCTTGGTTTAGAACGCGCGCGTCTATAAGCGCCGCAAGCTGTTTTACTGTCATGCTTTTATACCTCGTTATTAATTTTATTTATTATCTCCGCTATGATTTTTGTCCAGGCTGTCTGCTAAATCCACCATGCCCTGCGCAAGATAGCGCACCTTTTCCTTAAGGCGGAAAATGCAGTCCATTTCGTCGGCAAAACCGCGGACAATATCCTCGGCCATGCAGCGGCACGAGGGCGCGCCGCAGGAGCCGCAGTCCAGTCCGGGAAGCTGTTTTTGTATCTGTTCTATCCGCTCCATCTTAAGTATGGCGCTTTTGATATCGCTGTCCAGCTTCATAACCATATTGGGTGGGATTTCCCGGCTGAAATAAATATCCTGCTCATTTTCCAAAACAGGCGGTTTTTTGGCAAACATCTCTTCCCGTTTGAGCATTTTTTCTACCAGGCCGTTAAGGCGCATTTTAGCTACATAGCTGTTCTCAAAAGTGAGCGCGCCTCCGACGCAGCCGCCGTTGCAGGCCAGTCCTTCAAAGAAATCCAAGTCGTTTAGCCGGCCGTTTTCAATCTCTTCCAATGCTTTTATTACGTTGAAAATCCCGTCTACGGCCAGGTGATGGTCCAGGCCCACCTCTTCGCATTCGCCGCCGCTTACAGCCCAGCCTACGCCCCTGGCCAAGCCGTCGGGTATTACCGGGTTTATTTCTCCCGGCTTTTGCAGCATGGCTGAGAGCCGCCCGTACACATCCATTATGGAAATAACGCCGCTTATGGGGGAGGTGTCATTCCCCAAAGGATTGCGGCTGGCAGTCATTTTTGCCGGACAGGGGGATATAAAGAATACGCCGACGTCTTCCGGTTTGCAGCCCGCCCGCTTTACAAAACGCTGCCGCGCCAGCATTGCGGCTACCTCTACAGGAGGGCGCAGATTTACTATATTATCAGTAAAAGCGGGGAAACGTACTTGTATAAGGCGCACTACGGCAGGACATGCCGAGGATATTAAAGGCCGCCGCCGGCGTTCCTTCTGTATCATTTTGCGGGTGTATTCGCTTACTATGTCGGCGCCTACGCTTGTTTCAAATACGTCGTCAAAGCCCAGCTTTTTTATGGCGCCTAAAATATAGCTAATATCGGTTACGTTTTTAAACTGCCCGTAAAGAGTAGGCGCGGGCATGGCGATGCTGTACCGGTAGGCGTTTTTTGCTTCAAGAGGGTCTGTTACCGCTGTTTTAGCATGATGGGGACATACCCGTATGCATTCGCCGCAGTCTATGCAGCGCTCTTTGATTATCCGCGCTTTGCCGTCCCGCACTCTTATAGCCTCGGTCGGACAGCGTTTTATACAGTTTGTGCAGCCTGTGCATTTATCCCTGTTAAGGGTGACAGAATGAAAATATTCCTGCATAACAGCTTCCGTTTCTCGGACGCTCTGACATTTTGTTCGGTCTTTCGGGCCGCTGCGTCCGTTACGGCCCAAAAGGTTTTATTCAGGCAAGGGCTATCTGCATTTTTATGTATGTGCCCTCTCCCTTTTTGGAGCTTATTTCAAAATTATCCGAATTGCGTTTCATATTGGGAAGGCCCATGCCTGCACCGAAGCCCATTTCACGCACGCTGTCGGGGGCGGTGGACCAGCCCTCCTTAAGGGCAAGAGAAATATCCTCAATGCCTGGCCCGATGTCCTTTGTGCTTATCGTGACAAAATCGGGGGTTACTTCCAGTTCCAGCCTGCCTCCCAGGCTGTGTATTACAAGATTTAATTCCGCTTCGTAGGATACGATAGCAGCCCGGCGTATCACATCGCTGTCTACGCCCAGCTGCTTAAGTATTTTTTTTATTCTGCCTGAAGCCTCGCCGGCCGAAAGAAAATCCCCGGCGCTTACTTCAAAGCTTTCGTTGAGTAATATTTCAGCCATGACTGCCACCTCATACGCGAACCCTGCCGGGCAGGCCGTGCTTATAAAGTTCGCCGCAGGCCTCATAGAGGGTGAAATTGGTGGTCAGTATTGCTATGTCCCGTTCTTTTGCCAGTTCCACAATCTCTTCTGACGGCACCTTGCCCCGCACGAAAATTATTACAACCACATCCAGCATTTCGCCCGTTCGCACTACATGGGGGTTGGTCAGGCCGGTGAGCAGAGCCATTTTTACTTTGGAAAAGGCCAGTACGTCGCTCATAAGGTCACAGCCGCAGCCCGAAAGGCATTCCTCTTCCAGCTTGTCCTCTCCGCAAAGCACGTTAGCGTCCAGGATATCCTTGATTTCTTTAACTTTCATTCTATTCCTCCATAATTTAAATTAACGTCCCGCCGGGAGTACTGCGGCGGCAAAAGGGCGCGTTATAAGCGGCGCGCCCGAAGCTATCCGGGCCGCGTCAGCCGTTGACCGACGCGACGTATTGGATATACATATGGGCTAATTCGATATAATTATACTTTATTTCGCTAGAAAAAGCTAGAGCTGAATCAGAATTTTCTATAGAAATTTTTTCAAGCATTTCACGGGCGTTGTCCAGGAGCTGAGAATAGCTCTTCAGAACCTCGTTTTCGCTTGTGCCGGCTATAATGCGGTTGATCGAATCAGCAAGGTCTTCTAAATTATTAGCAATATTGGCTGCAAGGGTTTTATATTGAGAAGTTGAAAGAGCCCCCTTGTCAAAATTTATTGTTTGTTCAGCCAGTTCACCGCACATTTCAGGGAAATAGGCGAAGGCTTCGCTTACGGTGTCTATTTGCTCGCGGGTAGCGGTTATTTTAAATACTACCGTGCCGCTGCTGACAGGATATACCTTTGCGTTTTTCTCATCCTGTTCTATAAGCTGTTCGCATACGCTTTGAGCCTGGTCCTCCGTGTTATATGCCGCAGCAAAGACGCGGTAATACTCATCCTGGATTATATAGCCTGCACCTCCGCGCTCCTTAATGCTTTGTGCGCTTGCTTCGGCATCGTCCTGTTCAGAATAGGCGTTCATCTGTACCATGTACATGCTTAGGTCGCTGAGTTGTACGCTTTCTGTTAGTTTTATCGGAACATTGGGGCTTGTACCTGCCGTCGGCGTATTAGTTTCAGCATGGGCGTCTCCGAACAAGGGAACAAAAATATTTTTAGCCAGAAAGTCCCCGATTGCGCCGATAGAGAAAACTATAATTGCAAAAATAATTATAACTGCGGCCGCAATCAGATTTTTCTTAGTTCCAGAGTTCATCCTTTGACGTCTTAATCTGCTTCTGTATCTCATTTTGCTTTCCTCCTTGACTGTTTACTAAATGATATTCGCCGGCGTTGGGAGGTATGCATATAGAATGCAGTTTCATTTTGTGGTTTATTATGGGCGGCGCACGCCTTTGGCGCCCCAAAGGGGCGCCAAAGGCGCAGCGGCTCAATACGCTCCCGCGGCGTTTGCGGCCCGGATGGGCCGCCTGGC
>OLIW01002835.1_pt1 | contig 12020 bp, 9 predicted proteins | sample 1601321 | NCBI WGS metagenome assembly OLIW01 (sample SAMEA2452114, study PRJEB22498) | human gut metagenome | reverse complement strand
GGTATCGAATACGACGATGACAGGCCGGATCTGAGTGAATACGACATCGCGTTCACCGCGGACGTCGGCGTGCAGGAAGGCGGGCGATGAACACGAAGACGGACGAAGGGCTCTACGAGAAGGCCCGCAAGCTGTTCATCTCCAAGGCGAGCATCGACGAATTCGCCGGCTGGGCCACGCCCCGCCAGGTCGACGCCGTCCACCGCCTGCTCGACACGGAACTGGCGAACAGGGAACGCGCGAAGCACGACAGGCTCCTGCGCCGCGCCCGGTTCCCCGTCGTCAAGGGTCTCGACGGCTACGACTTCACGAACGTCAGGCTCCCCGACGGCTACATGCTCGATGAGCTCCTAGGGCTCGGTTTCATCCCGCGCGCGCAGGACCTGGTGTTCTACGGCAAGACCGGGCGCGGAAAGACACATCTCGCGATCGGGCTGGGCATGAAGGCGATCGACATGGGGCTGGGCGTGCGGTTCCATCAGACCGCCGAGCTCGTCCTCCAGCTGGGCAAGGCCAAACGCGACGGCACGCTCGAGACGATGCTCCGGGACATCGGCCGTGCCGACCTGATCATACTGGACGAGTTCGGCTACGTACCCTTCGACATCGACGGGGCGCGCCTGCTCTACCAGATCATCGCGGGCAGCTACGAAAGACGGAGCATCATATTCACCACGAACATCGAGTTCAGTAAATGGGGCACGGTCTTCGCGGACGACAAACTCGCCGCAGCGATCATCGACCGCATCGTGCACCACGGGCGGCTCCTCGAGTTCACCGGCCAGAGCCGCCGCGTCAGTGAGGCCCTCATGTTCGGCAGGAACACCTCCGCGCAACCGGAAAAATAAGGAAAATGCATGCAACTGCCTAAACCCGAAAAAAATACATGACTAAACACGAAACACCGACTTGACTAAAACCACCGCCCGCCGGGGCATGGGTCAGGCTATACCGCCTGTGCTCGTGGATGATACACTCGAGGCTCGAACCCGTGAAGGAACCCGCCCGTCTGGCCCGCCGCCGCTTCGCCGAGGTCGTCGCGTACTTCGAGCACCCGTACGCCAACGCCGTCCTCGAGGGCGCCGACAGCGTCATCCAGAACGTCAAACGACGGGCGAGAGGCTTCCGCAACATGGACTACTTCGCCACCATGATCTACCTGACCTGCGGCAGACTCGACCTCAAAGCCGTCACCACCACTTGACCATCACCCACCACAAACAGCGAATAGCCAAAAAAATGACGCATGTGCTGTTATACATTAAAACGCACAGAAAATCACACATATACTGTGCGATTTTCTGTGCGTTGCAGTGAGCAGCTACTCAGTTATGCGCGGCGCTTGCGCCAGATGGACAGCGCAATGCCGGCAGCGGCGAGCAGCACCATGGCACCGCTCACGCCATATACGGCGGCACCGGTGGCCGGCAACTTGCCGTCAGACTTGGTGTCATCGGTCTTGTTGTCGGTCTTGTCGCCTGCGTTATCGCCCTTGTTGTCACCATCGCCGGTATCCGGCTTGGTGGGCGTTTCCGCCTTCTGCAATGCTGCGATGGCGGCGCTCAGATCAGCGGCGGCCTTGTCAACCACAGCCTGGTCGGAGGAAGCGAGCGCAGCCTTGGCGACCTGCAGTGCCTTGGCGAGCGCAGCCCAGGAATCGGCCGTGTAGTCGGATTCCTTGAGCGCTTCGGCGGCGGCGATCTGCTTGTTGAGCTCAGCCAAATCGACCTTGCCCTGTTCAATGCCGTCAACCGTAGTATCGGATGGATTGACCAAACCATCGGTGTAGCCGTCGTAAGCAACCGCAACAGTGCCAGAGACGCTGGCCGGGAGGGTCACAGTGGCCTTGCCTTCGGCGTCGAGCTTCACGGTCTTGGACCAGTCGCCAGCAGAGAACTTCACCGAACCGGCGAGCGTGCCCTTATCGGCGGCGGTCACCGTGGCGGTGAGCTCGCGGGTGCCGGCGTTGTACACGGCCTTGGTGGTGGAGTCAACAGCCTCGATGTGCGTCGGGTTGGCAGTGGTCCAGGACTTCGTCACCTTGAGCACAGACTCAGGCACGTTCACGAACGCACCGTGACGCACCTTGTCCGGCAGACCGCCGTTAGCACCCTGAGTGATGTAGCCCTGAGCGCCCGGCTCGGCTTTGACCGGCTTCTTTTCGTTGTTGAAGTCCGGGTAACGCTTGGTCATCGGGTTGTCCCACGTGGTCTTGGAAAGCTCGGCACCCGTGGTCATAAATGCACGGTAGGCGAAGTTGTCGGACAGCAGAATGTAGCCGTCGTCGTCCTTCGTGTTGAGTTCGTCATCCTTGTTGAGCTTGATGGTCTCTGGTCCTTCGAACGGCAGCAACGCCTGCTCGAGCAGCTGCCAACCGGTGTTCGGGTCCTGGCCCGGAGATGCCTCGGTGGTCGGTGCAGTCAGCACCTTGGAACGCTCAAGGAAGATGCTCTTACCAGTGGTGATGTAATCGCCAGCGGCACCGCCCTGCTCATTCTTGGTGAATCGGTAGTAGTAGCCACCGATCTTACGCACGGTGGAATCAATGCGCGAGTAGCCGGTGTCCTGCCACATCTGCGGCTCGGTGAAGTTCACGAAGTCGCGGGTGATGGCGTAACGCACCTGAGCATAGGAGCTATTGCCGGTTTTGTCGTTCTTGACCGGAGTGGTACGGGTGTCATCAGTGAACATGCGGGAAGAGAAGAACACCACGTAAGCGTTCAGGTCATCATCCCAGTAAGCTTCCGGCGCCCAGGTCATACCGGCGTTCGGCGTGTTGATGGTGATGCCGCCGTTGCCGTCGCCGTTGGTACGGGTCCAGTTCATCATATCGGTGGACTCGTAGACCTCAACTTTCCGAGAACCGTTAACCTGGTTCTGGCTCCAGCCCATTGACGAGACCTTGAGATCAGTGGCAATCAGGTAGTACTTGTCGCCTTCGTGGGAACGCAGCACGAACATGTCACGCAAGCCACCCGTGTCTGCATCATTGGTAAGTACCGCCTGGCCATTGTTGCGAGTCTTAAACGTGAAGAAATCGTTCTTCTCAGTGGAAGCCACCCAGGCCTTTTCTCCACCGTTGCTGTCGCTCTCAAAAGTGACGGCCGCATAGCCGGTGTCAGGCGCGATGCGGGTCTTCTCCTTGACAGTGACCTCGATGGTCTTGGTGACCTTCTCACCGCCGTTGTAGGAAGCGGTGGCGGTCAGCGTAACCGGCTTGGAATCACCGTCGCCGTAGGCCGGACGATTGATGATGCCAGCACCACGATACGGGTCATCGGCACCAGTGGTCTTGTTTTCGTACTTCTCGTTAGTGGACGTAATGAGCTTCTCGTCCGAGGACTTCCACGTAATCGCCGAGCCGTTCTTGGTGCCCTTGGCGACTAGCGGCAGATTCTCGGCCGCCGGAACTTTCAGCGCAGCAATCGCGGCATCGAGGTCGGCTGCGGCGGCGTTCTGGGCGTTCATCGGCTCAACGGTGACGGGCAGTTCGGCCTTCACACCACCCAGCTCAGTGGTGGCGGTGATGGTGGCAGTACCAGCCTTGACGCCGGTTACAGTACCGTCTGCGGCGACCTTGGCCACGGACTCATCGGAGGAGGACCAGGTGACGTTCTTGCTCACGGCGTCGTCCGGAGTGACGGTGGCGGTGAGCTTGGTGGAGTCCTTCTCAATCAGGGTGAGCTTGTTGTTCACCACACCGGTACCGGAAATCGCAACGGCGGTCGGCATGGTCAGGTCAGCGCCCCTGTAGACCTTGATATCATCCATTGCACCATTCCAGTACTCATCGACGGAGTAGAACGACTTGCCGATGTAGGCGGTGGTCGCACCGAGATCGCTCATCTTGATGCCGGTGTTGGCCTTGAAAATGATCAGGGCATTGTTGCGGAACACGGCAAGGTTGGTGCCGTCCACGACAATCTTGTAATCGGCCCAGCTGTTGTCGTTGCCGGAAACGGTGACCTTGGATCCCTGTTCGTTACCCCAGTTGTTGTTGGAGATAACGCCCTTGATGGCGGTCTTGCTGTTGTAGAACATCAGGTACTTGTTGGCGTTGGCCTGATCGGTGGTGTTGGCGTCGTTCGAGCCGTCCTTGCCGACGATGAACGAGAAGAACTTGCCGCTGTCGTCGTGACGAGTCTTGGACGCGAACTCCAGAGTGAAGGAGTCGCCCGCATCCTTGAACAGCTGGTCATCGATCTGGGCGTACTGGCCATCGCCGCGCAGTGAGAGCGCCTCGTTGTTGCTGCGGTCACCGTACTGTTCGATCTTGGCGCCGTCCTTCAGCGTCAGGTTGTACTTGCCGGTCGAATCGGCAATCGCGCTGTTCGTGGTGCCGTTTTTGCCCGTGAAGTCCCAGCTGGCGAGCAGCGTCGGTTCAGCAGCCTTAGTAGTCTGCACTGTCGCGGTATCGGTTGTCTGTGGTTGGGAATCTTCCGATTCCATGGCATACGTCGTCGGAACTACTGCCACCATCGTTGATATTGCAATCAACGATGCTGCCATCTTCTTCCAATGCTTCACCGCATCTCTCCTTGTCCTTTGCCTCGACCCACTTGTCGGGTGTCTCGTTCGCCTCTACGTGAACGCAAACATTATTTGCGATGATACCATTACGGCACTGAGACTCAGTGTGCCAGATTCCTTATGTATATAAGCACTTACGGGGGCAACCGCCCAGTCCGAACACCCCCCGTATGTCAAAAGCCCCCTTCCAAGCCAATCACTAATACCCCCTCAATCGGCACCCCGCTCCGCCAGCCGCCCCAAACTGTTATTAATTTGTTATCTTTACCGCGCTTGCGTGGACAGAGAGCGCTCAGACCTCGAAGATCGCCGCATATTCGTGAGAACCCGCCTAGTCAATGAGATATGGCTTTAAGACACGCTCGGCGACGGGGATATGGAGCATCAGCATGGTGCCGTAACCAAGGATCACCAGCAGGAACAGTCCACCGGGCATGTGGAACCAGCTGGCCGCCAGCAGTGCCACGAACACGGCATCCACGATGACCAGGGCCACGGTCATCGCGATGTGGGAGATGCCGAAGATGAAGGCGTTCTTCAAGGTGCCGGCCACGGTGTTCTCGAAGCGTGCCTGAAGCGCGAACACCCATTCGAAACCGATAAGCCAGAGGATGGTCAGCGCGAATTTGATGATGAGCAGCGGCGTGATCTGCAGGACGATCCATGACCAGACCAGTGCAATCAGCGCCACCAAGAACGGCAGCCACAGCAGTGTGGCTTTGATGAAGTTGGTTTTGAATGACTTGAAGTAGTTGGAGGTTACGCCTTTGCCCTCGCCCTCGATGGAGCGGCGGCAAGCATCATGGCCGGCAGTCAGGGCCGCACCGATGGTGATGATCGGAATCGAAGTGACCAGCATCAGAATGTTGATCCATACGCCGTCAACAAGATTGCTCCACGCGCGCATGAATTTCGAGTCCGGTGCCAGCCAGTTCATCAACTACTCCTTGTACAGCTTTTGGCTCCCCTCAGGGAGGGGAGCCAAATTGTCGGGCTCAACCCTTGACCGCGCCCGCCATGACACCAGAGACTATATACTTCTGGCATACCAAGTAGAAGACGATGATGGGGATGATGGCCAGCACCAGGCAGGCCATCATGGCGCCCATATCCACGGAACCGTAGCCGCCCTTGAGGTATTGCACGGCGACCGAGACGGTCTTGTACTTGCCGAGGTCGAGCGTCAGGTACGGCAGCAGGTAGTCGTTCCAGATCCACATGGCTTCGAGGATGGCCACCGAGACGATCGACGGCTTCATAATCGGCACCACGATCTGGAAGAAGATGCGCGGCACTGACGCGCCGTCGATCATGGCGGACTCCTCAAGCTCCTGCGGGATGCCCTTGATCACGCCAGTGAAGATGAACACGGCCAGACCGGCACCGAAACCGAGGTACACGATGCACAGGCCCCACGGGGTATTGAGCTTCAGCATGTCGGCGATCTTGGAGAGGGTGAACATCACCATCTGGAACGGCACGATCATATTGAACAGGAACAGGGTGTAGAGCAGCTTCGCAGCCCAGTTGTTCACGCGCACGATCCACCATGCGCACATCGAGGTGCACACCAGAATCAGCACCACCGAGCCGACGGTGATAAGCAACGTCCAGCCGAAGGAGGCGAAGAACTGCGTGGTCTCGATGCCGCGCACATAGTTCTCAAGTCCCACGAACGCCTTGCCGGCAGGCAGGGAGAACGCGTTCTTGGAGATGTACGCCTTCTGCTTGAAGGAGTTGATCAGCACCAGGACGATCGGGAAAATCCAGAACAGGGAGACAACGGCAAACAGCACGGTCCATAATGCGCCATGCTTCACAGGCTTGTTCTCGTTCATCAGGCTGCCACCTCCTTGCTCGTGGTGAGCTTGTTCTGAATCAGGGCGATGACCGCGACCAGGATGAAGAACAGCACGGCCTTCGCCTGGCCGACGCCTTCCCAGCCCATACGGCCGTAGAAGGTGCGGGTGATGTTCAGCGCCAGACCTTCAGACATGTTGCTCGGCGCACCGTTGGTCAATGCGAGATTCTGATCGTAGAGCTTGAAACCGTTGGTCACGGTCAGGAAGGAGCACACGGTGATGGACGGCATCATCAGCGGGATGATGATGCGGAACATGGTCTGCCGTCCGTTGGCGCCGTCCACGGCCGCGGCCTCCAGCACATCGGTGGGCAGGGCTTGCAGGCCGGCGATGTAGATGATCATCATGTAGCCGATCTGCTGCCAGCACACCAGGATGACCAAGCCCCAGAACCCGTAGGACGCCTTGTAGGTCAGGGCGCGGCCCCAGTGGGCTAGTACGCCGTTCAGGAGCAGCAGCCAGATGTAGCCCAGGATGATGCCGCCGATAAGGTTCGGCATGAAGAATACCGAGCGGAACAGCGTGGAGCCCTTGATCGCCTTGGTCAGCATGTAGGCGATGGCGAAGGCGATCACGTTGATCACGATGGTGGTCACGATGGTGAACGCGGTGGAGAAGCCGAGCGCGTGCAGGAATTCCTTGTCTTTCAACGCTTTGCCATAGTTCTTAAGCCCCACCCATTCACCGTCGGTAACGGTGGTGAATTCGCAGAAGCTTAAGTAGACGCCCATGATGAAGGGCACCAGGAACCCGATGATGAATGCGGCGAATGTGGGGAGCGCGAACAGCGCCCACCATCTGCGTATCGCCTTGCCAGCCATGCTGATCATGACTTTTCCTCCTCCTTGAGTCCGCTGCGTTGTGACACTGCATCGTGCGCCGGCTGCGGAGTTCAACTCAATGCGAGCTTGCCGATCGAGAACCGCATGCACGGCCTGTTCTCGTTCAAGCCTATGTTCATAGTAAACGTCGAATCATTATATGTCAAACGTTGTCATTTTAGGCGTTTCAAGTTCGAGCACACTCCGGCTCCAGCAATCTTCTTTCACCTAAGATAATGGCTATATAAAGCCAATCTAACGCCGACATAGACACTTTGCAAACGTTTGTAATACAATCGTTGTCATCGCCGCAGATCAATCAATCAGCATGTACACTGGAGTCAGTTGTGCATGTGTATTGCGATTTTCCATTCAACGCAAGGGGGCTGCAATGGCTACGAGCATTCAGGATGTCGCCCGCGAGGCCGGCGTCTCCATCTCCACCGTCTCACGTTCCTTCACCAGGCCGGATCTGGTGTCGGCCAAGACCCGCGAGCGCGTGCTCGCCATCGCCGACAAACTCAATTTCTCACTCTCCCGCTCGGCTGCGGCCCTGAAATCCGGCCGCTCCCTGCGCATCGCAGTACTGATGAGCGGCCATATCCGCCTGTGGTTCACCGCCTCGGTCATCGAGGGGCTCAACGAGGTGCTGCACACGCAGGGCTACGATATTTCGGTATTCCAGATTTCCAGCATCGAGGAGCGCAAGGAATTCTTCGAGATGTTGCCGGTACGCCGTAACGCCGATGCCGTGATTGTGGCGTCTTTCGATATCGACAACAACGAAATCGCGCAACTGGCTTCGGTCGGCGTGCCGATCGTCGGCATCAATTCAGTCGAACCCGAAGCCCGCGGCTTTACCGCCGCCGTCAATATCGACGATGTGCAGGGCTCCACGCTGGCCGCCCGCCATCTTATCAATCTCGGACATCGCCGCATCACCTACATCAGCACCAATCGCGAGGTGTCGCTGAGCTTCTCCGTGCAAAGCCGATTCGACTCATTCACCGCCTGCTGCCGCAGGGAAGGCATCGAGCCGCAGGTTATCGTCTGCAAGGTCGATGACGATGGACGTTATGAAATCAGCGACGTGGTCAACCAACTCATAAGCCAAGACGAGATGCCCACCGCCATCGCATGCCAAGAGGATGGCATTGCTTTGCCGCTTATGTTCCAGCTGGAGCGCAATGGATTCTCCGTGCCCGGCGACGTCTCGTTGATCGGCTACGACGATAGTTTCTACACCGGCGATATCGGCCTGACCACCATCCGCCAGGATCCGGTGGAAATGGCCCGCGTGGCAGCCCGCATGACGCTCGATCTCATTGACGAAAAGCCGATTGAGCAACCCTACATCGTGTTCCCGGCCCAGCTGAAGGTCCGCTCCTCCACCTCCCGCGTTAAGTAGGCTCACACAACAAAGCCCACCATAGAAAAAGTGTGAGGCAACCGCACAATAACGCTCAATCGCACATTGTGGAGAATGGCGAAAAATCGCCGATTCATGGCCCCACAGCGTGCGATTGAGCGGGTGCGTGCCTCACACTTTTCTGCGGCGGACGATTTTGTGCGAGACTCAGCAATACAAAGCGGCGCCCCCGGAGAAGGAAATGGCAGGGGCGCCGCGGATTGTTGCTTATCGGCTATGGGACTCTATGAGACTCAGTGCGAAGCCTCGTATTCGGAAGCCCAACCGTCCACGAAGGCGGTCTTGACGGCATCCCACTTGCCGGTGCCCTGCGCGTACTCGAGCAGTGCCTGGCCGACCTTGTTCTTCCACTCTTCGGACGGCATCATGGTGAAGTTCCAAGAAACCTGGGTCTTGCCGGACTTCTGATCCTCAACAGCGGCTTCAGTCAGCGGGTTGTCAAACTTGACATCATCGAAGGTCTTGAACGGGGTGGTGAAGCCCATGTCCTGAGAGATGGCCTTCTTGCCGGTGTCGGAGGTGATCACCCAAGACAGGAAGTCCTCGGTGGCCTTCTTGTCGGCGTCGGAGGCCTTGTCGTTGATGCACCAGTAGTTCTCGGAACCAGTGGCCAAGCCCTGCTTCTCTTCACCCTTGACACCGGTGTAGATTGGCATCATGCCCACGGATTCGGCCTTCATGCCGGCCTTCTGCAGGTCGGTCCAGGCCCAGGTACCGTTCTGGTAGAAGGCGGCCTCGCCGAGCGCGAACTCGGAGTTCGCATCATCTCCGGTCTTGGCGCTCAGCTGGGTGGGGTCGGTGGTGGAGTCGGCGATGTACAGGTCGAAGATCTTCTTGTAGTTCGGCAGGTAGGTGCCCTTGATCTTGGCCGGCTGCTCGGTGACGTTGTCATCCTTGAACTCGTAGTAAAGCGGCAGATTGGCCAGGTGGGTCTTGAAGCGCCAGTCGGAGCTGGAGTCGAAGCCGGCGGAGGTGAACGCGCCCTTGATGCCGAGCTCGTCCTTGCGGGACTGCATGTCGTCGGCCACGGCCTTCAGGGTGTCGAAGTTGTCGATTTCGTCCATGGACGCGGCCTTGGCGCCATCCAGCGCGAAGTACTTGTTGAGGATGTCCTTGTTGTAGATCAGGCCGTAGGTTTCCATCACGTACGGCACGCCGACCACCTTGTCGCCATCCTTCAGGGCCACATCCTGGTTGGCGAGCTCCTTGTACACATCCGTATTGGACATATCGGCGGTGTACTTCTTCCAGTTCTGGTAGCCGACCGGGCCGTTGACCTGGAACAAGGTCGGGGCTTCGGTTTTGGCGATTTCGGACTTCAGGGTCTGCTCGTAGGTACCGGAGGCCGCGGTCTGCACCTTGACCTCAACGCCCTTTTCCTTGGTGTATTCCTTGGCCAGAGCGGTCCACTGATCAGCCGCTTCCGGCTTGAAATTCAGGTAGTAGACCTTGCCCTTGGCGTCATCGCCGGAGGTCGAGCTTCCGCAGGCCGCCAAAGCGCCGAGGGACATCGCAGCGACAGCCGCCATCGCGACTGCTGACTTGACTGTACGATTCATCATCGAACCTTTCTCTTTCATCGTCGACCCGGCCGTCCCCGGTCAGGACAGGTACGCTAGCACGCACCTTTACGACTATCGACATGCACTATTGTGCAACGGTTTGCTTCTTTTTGCAAACGATAGCAATATCAGCGCGTCATAAATCATCATTTTCAGGCCATTGTCAACAAATATCCCATTAATTCAGTCATTTTTGCCTCATTATCGCAATGCAAGCGTTCGCAATCATGAGAGCGCTAACATATCTTTCATGGCAATCGATTGCCACTTATACCCATCAAAAAAAACAACACGCCGACGCTATCGTTTGCAAATCATTTATCGACATACCGCAATTCCCGCCACAAACAATAAAGGCCCGCCCGCAGTAGCGGGCAGGCCAGCGCAATCGCAGCGCAACCGGGGCTAGGCGTTCCACCGTTCGATGACGTTATCTCCCTTATAGACGCTGAGCACCGAGTAGTGCGCCGTATCCAAACGCAGCAACCGTGCGAAATGCGGGTCCACGCCCAGCCATTGCGAGGTGAGGATGCGCAGGATGTGCGCATGAGCCACCAACAGCACATTATGGCCGTCTTTCAGCAGCGGCGTAATCTCGTCGATGGCGCTCTTGGCGCGTGCCGCCGCTTCTTCCAGCGTCTCGCCAGGCCCGGCATGGACCGGCACCTGTTCGCCCGAAGGCAAGGTCTCGACCCAGTCGCCCTCCAGCGTGGGCGTCAGCGAGCGCGGCCCGTCACGCCACACATCCCATTCAAAACCGCTGGCCTCACTCACCTGCTGGCGCGTACGCCCCTCGGCTCGGCCGTAATCCCATTCAGCGATGCCGTCCAACACACCGTGGTCCGCAAAACCGGCCAGTTCAGCGGTTTGGCACGCCCGCTTCAGCGGACTGGAAAACACACAGCCCTGGCTGAATCCTTCGGGGAAAGCTTCGCGCAGGCGCCTTCCGGCATCCGCTGCCTGCTGCTCGCCGACCGCGGTCAACGGGATGTTCGTGCGCCCGGTATGCTGCCCGGATTCGCTCCACACGGTCTGGCCGTGGCGCAGCAACACCAAAAATCCGTTGCCGCCACGAGAGTTCTCGACGGCAACGGTGCCGTTCACGTTCTGTTCGCTCATGCCTCCACTCTAGTCTGCGCTCGTTCATGACTCCACCATTAACGCCCATCTTTTGCGCTGAGATGATTGAGATGCTATTAGACTGAGAGTCATGAGCGACGAAACGAACACCGACTTCCCCTCCAGCGCCGACCGCGCGGTCGACAGCCTGCACCGCATCGACGAGAAGGTCAACAGGCTGCGCGAGGACCGGCTCAACGACCCTGATTCTCTGGGCGACAAGCTCATCAAGTCGGCAGTCCCAGCGCTGGCAGGCTTGGTTGCCGGCAAAGCATTCCAGATGATATGGGACAAGGGCACAAGCAAACGCAATCTGCGCAAGGGACTGGCGGCAGACGCGCCGCAAAGTCTGGCAATGAGTCTGGCATTCGCCGCCGTTTCGGCCGCACTCGGCGCAGTGGTTTCGCAGCTGTCGGATCGGGGCTCCAAGGCGTTCGTCGACCACCGCCATCGCAAGCACAGCCGCTAATCCCCCGGTTGGATGATGGTTTCTGTTGGCTGACTGATGACTCATCGCTGGAATTTCGTCAAGGAACCATCAGTCAATCGACAGGAACCATCAGTCCAGCACAGTTCCGCCACACAATATCGGCATTTCACTGTGAGGTAATCCACCGTGACGTCCGGCGTCTGCCGTGCGACAATAAAGCCATGGTTACCAACGCAACAATCGAGGCTCTTCTGGGCCGCCGCTCCA
>OLIW01002825.1_pt1 | contig 12043 bp, 13 predicted proteins | sample 1601321 | NCBI WGS metagenome assembly OLIW01 (sample SAMEA2452114, study PRJEB22498) | human gut metagenome | reverse complement strand
GTGCGAAAATCGGGGACTGAGGGTCAGCTGGTAGGTACGAATCAGGAAGATCGCCAGCTTCTTAACGATGTTCTTCATGCGATAACACCCCTAAGGCCGTCAACTGTTTTTCCATATCCGCCAGAACCACCTGCATCTTCACTCTGGTGGTGCGGCTGCGCGCCACGAACACCAGATCCCATCCGGTCACACCGTCCTCCAGCTGTGAAAAGGCGGCACGAATCACCCGGCGGGCGCGGTTGCGCTCTACGGCGGTGCCGATTTTCTTGGAGGTGGTAATGCCCACCCGGGTCTCACCTCGGCGATTCTTCATACAATAGGTCACCAGGCTGGCTCCGGCCTTGCTCTTACCACGGTGGTACAGGCGGCGAAAGACCTTATTCTCCTTTATGGCGCTGCTTTTCACAATACGCTCCGTTCGGTCAATTAGTAAGACAGGGACTTGCGACCCTTAGCACGGCGGCGGGCCAGTACCTTTCTGCCGTTCTTGGTGGACATTCTCTTTCTGAAGCCGTGCTCCATCTGTGCGTGCCGCTTCTTAGGCTGGAAAGTTCTTTTCATCTTGCATTCACTCCGTTTCTGAAAATCAAACTGGTCTTGATTTTACTTATGCTCTGCACGGCATAGTGCAGGCGAATTGACTTTTGGCTTGTGGGATAGTGATCCACATTAGCGGTTGATATTATATTATAAAATGCGCCCTGTTGTCAATAAAAATCTGTTACTTCTTGTTTTTATTCTCATAATATATTATAATGTCACTATATGTTGGGGGTAGAACCTATGCACACTACAAGTCCGTGGCGCGCTGTCAGCCGTGTGGCCCTGGTTTTGGGGCTGTTTTTTACAGGCTGCTGCTTTTTAGACAGCTGGCACGCACCGTTCTTTTTCAACTTCCGCTACCAGTGGTTAAAGCTGATCCTCTCTTTTGTGATTCCTGCGGCGGTCACGGTGTGGAACTTTTTGACCGAGCGCTCCCTGCGCTTTGCGGACACCGCCTGCGCCGTTTTAATGCAGGTGTCGCTGGTGCTGTTCTTTATCGACCGCTATACGGTGAATTTAATTGCCCGGCTGGACGACAGCCGCATTATCTACCACTTTCTTTACACCCTCATCAGCGTGTTCACCCTGCTGGCGGCAGGCTGGATTTGCGCCCGGTGCAGCAAGGGGTGTGTGGACTTTGCCCTGTTTTACCGCCGGTTCTCCCTGGGCTATCTGCCTTTGTGCGCGTTTCTTTTTATCTTGCAGTTTTTCCTGCTGCGCACCTTTGGCAATATTTTCGTTACCGCCAACAGCGTGCCCTTCCGGGGCGAGATCTACTGCCTGTGGTATTATGCCAAGACCGGCACCCTGTCTTTTTCCACCGCCCTGCACTCGGCAGGGAATGTGCTGTACTTCACCTCCCTGTCCCTGGCCCTTTGCGGCACGGTGCGGCGGCGTCCGGTGCTGTGGGGCACTCTGGTGCCTGTGGCCTGTCCGTGTTTGTAGAGAGTTTTCAACTTCTCACCAAAAGCGGGGACGCGGATGTGGACGATATTATCTTAAACACCCTGGGTGCCGTGCTCGGCGTCCTGATTTTTCGGCTGCTACTGCGGCCCTTACTGCAAAAGGAGACCCGTATATGTTAGGCATTATCGGCGCAATGGATGTGGAGGTCCGCACCATTAAGGACAAGATGACCGGCACCGTCACCACCCGGGCGGCAGGCTGCGACTTTGTGACCGGCGAGCTGGAGGGCGTGATGATCACCGTGGTGCAGTGCGCACCGGGCAAGGTGAATGCCGCCCTGTGCACCCAGCTGCTCATTGACCGTTTCCAAGTGGATCGGGTCATCAATATCGGCGTAGCTTGCTCCCTAAGTGAGCGGGTGGTGATTAAAAATATCGTCATTGCCACCGATGTGTGCCAGTACGATATTGACATTACCGCTTTAGGCGAGCCAAAGGGCTTTATCAACGGCCTGGGCACCATTAAAGTGGCAACGGACTCAACCCTGTCCGATCGGCTGGCGCGCACCGCCATCAACAGCGGCGAGCGTATCCACCGGGGCACGGTAGCCAGCGGCGATACCTTTATCGGCACCGCAGCGCTGAAGTCTGCCATCGCCGGGGAGTTTGACGCCCTGTGCGGCGAGATGGAGGGCGGCGCCGTGGGTCAGGTTTGTGCTGCCAACGGGGTGCCCTTTGCGGTAATGCGCGCCATCAGCGACGGCGGCGACGAAAACGCAGCCATGGATTACCCCACATTCAAAAAAATCGCCGCAGAACTGTCTGCGACGATCTTAACGCGATTTGTGGCGGAGGAGCAAACCCAGGAGAGCCTGTTTTGATCACTCGATCACAAAATTATTTAGGATATATTCTTCCGCCTCGGCAATGATGGTATGCAGCGCCGTCTTTTCCGGCACATCGGAGCCGGTGCGGCTTTTGTCCTCAATAAACACAAAGCGGGCGTCCTGCACCGCCAAGGCGGCGGAGGCCTCAGACAGCTTGTTCTCCGGGATGACGGTGACCCCGGTGCCTCCATAGGTCTCCCCCGCCCCGTTGATGGTCTGGCCCTTGGCCAGCTTGTCTTTCAGCTCCAGGATCATTTTCTGGGCTGTCTTTTTCCCGATTCCAGGGGCCTTGGAGATTGTTTTTACATCATCGGAAAGCACTGCAAAACGAAGCTCGTCTGCACTGATCCCGGAAAGGATACCCAGAGCGCCTTTAGGTCCGACTCCGTTGACACCGATCAGAAGCTTGAACATGCCAAGATCATCCTTCGAAAAAAAACCATATAGTTGTAGAATATCCTCCCGCACATAGAGAAAGGTATGGATCTTCTTTTCATCGCCTATCCGTGCTTTCCCAAGATCCTGTCCTGTCATATAAATCTCATAACCAATTCCGCCATTTTCCACAACCAGACAATTTTCACCGATATCTGCTACAGTACCTTTTACAAAAGAAATCAAATCTCAAGGCTCCTTCCCTGAAACAGCTGAACATCTGTTTCCCATATGAACGCAATAGTAACATAATTTTCAAAAAAAATCAACCCGGAATACAATCTCCGGGTTGATCCTGTATACAAGCCTGTGATTCCTCTCGCTGTTTTCTATCACTGATTAAGGAAATCCTGATCCTCAAAATAATTGATCCGCATAGAAGAACGGACATCATGAAGCGTTGCGGCAGCTTTTTCTCTGGCAACCTCTGTACCGGCTTTCAGGATATCGAACACATCTTCGGTTCGCTGCTCCCACATTTTCCTTCTTTCACGGATCGGTCCAAGCTCTGCCTGCATAACATTATTCAGGAACTTCTTGACTTTCACATCACCAAGGCCACCTCTCTGATAGTGAGCCTTAAGTTCATCCAGATTCTGATACTCTGGCAGAAATTCAGCAAAATGTTCCGGGCGGCTAAAGGCATCCAGATAGATAAATACCGGATTTCCCTCTACACGACCAGGATCCTGAACACGAAGATGGTTCGGATCTGTAAACATGGACATGATCTTTTTCTTCACAACATCTTCTTCATCAGACAGATAGATGCAGTTTCCGAGAGATTTACTCATCTTAGCCTTTCCGTCAATTCCCGGAAGACGTAAGCATGCTTTATTGGAAGAAAGAACAATTTCCGGATCTGTCAGCGTATCACCGTAAACGGTATTGAATTTATGGACGATCTCCTTGCACTGCTCAAGCATCGGAAGCTGATCTTCACCTACCGGTACATGTGTTGCACGGAAAGCAGTAATATCAGCAGCCTGACTGATCGGATAGCAGAAAAAGCCTACCGGAATGCTGGCTTCAAAATTACGCATCTTAATCTCGGATTTAACGGTAGGATTACGCTGTACTCGTGCTACCGTAACCAGATTCATATAATAAAAGGTAAGTTCTGTCAGCTCCGGAACCATGGACTGGATAAAAATATTGGATTTCTCCGGATCAAGCCCGCATGCCAGATAGTCCAGAGCAACCTGAAGAATGTTATGACGTACTTTCTCCGGATGCTCTGCATTATCTGTAAGTGCCTGGGCATCTGCGATCATAATATAAATCTCATCATATAAGCCGGAATTCTGCAGCTTCACACGCTCTGCCAGAGATCCAACATAATGACCTACATGAAGGCGCCCCGTCGGGCGGTCGCCAGTTAAAATAATCTTACTCATGAATTTCGTTCTCCTTGAAGTATACTGAATATTTATATCCTATTATAGCCCCTTGAAATTCACCGGTCAAATATTTTTAACCGGAAACTGCAATTTTTCATTGAAATATAACCAAAAGTTTGTATGTATTTATTTTATTTATGCATTATCGGGCACAACATGCTTTATTCCAAAAAAAGAACTGCCATATCACTCGGAAAACTTCCGTGACAGGCAGTTCTTTTTTGTTTTACAGAATCACATGTCTTGGGCAAACTTCCTTACATTTACCGCAGCCTGTACACTTATCATAATCAATGTGTGCACAGAAATCGGTAACTGTGATCGCCTCGGACGGACAATTCTTTTCACATTTTTTACAGCCAATACAGCCAAGCTCACAGGCAGCTGTAACTGCCTTACCTTTTGCGTGGGAGCTGCAGGCTACACGTGTCTGTTTGTCATATGGTACCAGCTCGATCAGGTGACGCGGACATTTGGCAACACATTTGCCACAGGCTTTACATGCTTCCTGATCTACGACCGCGATACCATTCACTATATGGATCGCATCAAATGGACATGCCTTTACACAGCTTCCGAAGCCCATACATCCAAATGTACAGTTTTTTGCACCGCTGCCAGGGATGAAAGCCATCATCTCGCAGTCTTCCACACCTGTGTACTCATATTTCACAGTCGTCTTATCACAGGTTCCCGCACATTTTACAAAAGCAACCTGACGTGCGGTTTCTTTTACTTCCTGTCCCATGATCGCGCCAATCTTGGCTGCAACAGGAGCACCGCCAACCGGACACTGATCTACAGGAGCTTCTCCCTTTGCAATTGCGGCAGCGAGTCCGGAACATCCCGGATATCCACAACCACCACAGTTATTTCCCGGAAGAACGCCGAGAATGGCTTCTTCCTTTTCATCTACCTTAACGGTTAATTTCTTGTCTGCAAGTCCGAGGAAGATACCAATGAATAAACCAGTACCGCCGACAATGACTGCAGCCATAATAATTCCTGTTATACTCATGCTCTTCTTCCTCCTATACGATTCCGGAGAATCCAAAGAATGCAATAGCCATCAGTGCTGCCGTAAGCAGAACGATCGGCATACCCTGGAAGGATTCCGGAATATCGTTGTATTCCATTTTTTCACGGATTCCCGCAAGTAATACAATTGCGATCAGGTAACCTACACCTGTGGCAAATCCGTTGACAACACTTTCAAGAATGCTGTATTCATATTTAACATTGTTCAGTGCTACACCAAGAACTGCACAGTTTGTTGTGATCAGAGGAAGGTATACACCAAGTGCCTTGTAAAGGGATGGTACAAATTTCTTGAGAAACATTTCTACGATCTGTACCAGTGCCGCGATAACCAGGATAAATACGATCGTTTTCAGATACTCAAAATGGGTCGGTACCAGGATGAATTTATAAAGCAGTCCTGCAACAAAAGATGCAATAGTAATAACAAACACAACTGCACCACCCATGCCGGCTGCGGTTTCTGTTTTCTTGGAAACTCCAAGGAAAGAACAGATTCCCAGGAACTGACTCAATACAACGTTACTGCAAAGCGCAGAACCAATTGCGATCAACATCAAGCTTGCCATTTTCTATTCCCCCTTTTTATTCTTTGTCGGAAGGACATCCGCCGCAGGTCGCACAATTGGAGCCACAGCCGGACTGGATCTTGGAAACATCTTTGCCCTTCTTTGCCATGTTGATCTTTACTTTGTTCTGGATCGCTGCAAGTCCGGCAAGAACCAGAAATGCTCCAGGTGCAAGGATAAAGATAGTGATCGGGGTATAGCCGGCAGCACCGGTAGCTGCATCAGCAACCGGAATGATCTGTGCTCCGAAAGCCTTTCCGGAACCAAGGATCTCTCTTACAAGACCAATGGCAACCAGGCCCACTGTAAAGCCAAGACCCATTCCAAGTCCGTCAAAGATAGACGGAAGGACAGGGTTCTTGGAAGCATAACTCTCTGCACGTCCCAGAATGATACAGTTAACAACGATCAGTGGAATGTAAATTCCAAGTGACTCATAAAGAGAAGGAGTAAAGCCTTCCATCAGAAACTGTACGATAGTTACAAAAGATGCTACAACTACGATAAAGGCCGGCATTCTGACGGAGTCCGGAATAACCTTACGCAGCATGGAGATGAGCATGTTTGACATAACCAGAACTACGGTTGTGGAAAGTCCCATACCAATACCATTGATCGCAGAAGTCGTTACCGCAAGGGTAGGACACATACCAAGCATCAGGACGAAAATCGGATTTTCGGTTATAATGCCGTTTTTTAATCTTTCACCACAATTATTCATATTCAACTACCCTCCTAAAATGCGTTTTTGCAATAGCCGATAGCTGTATTGACTGCACCGGTAAAAGCTCTGGATGTGATGGTCGCACCACTGATAGCATCAATAGGCTCACCTTCGCCGCCGTCCTTGGATACATAGAATTTATCGGTATTCTTTCCAACATACTGTTCCTGGAACTTCGCTTCTGTAGCACGCATTCCAAGTCCGGCAGTCTCACTGATGGAAAGAATGGAAACGCCGCTGACGGTACCGTCTTTTGTTACACCAACTGTGATCTGGATATCACCGCCGTAACCCTCTTTATCGGTTACAGTTACTACATAGCCTTCATCTGCTGCTTCACAGACTTCATCTACGATTGCTTTGATTCCAAGATCTGCAACTGTTTTATCTGCTGCTTCCTTGTCTACATCTACAGCTTTAAAATCTTCCAGGCTTACATCACTGAATACAGTCTGCCATGCTTCTTTTTTTGCCTGTTCCTCGGTTCTTGCAATGGGTTCTTTGGTAACTTCGTAAACCAGTCCAAGGCCAAGGCCGGCAACTACTGTAATGATTGTAAGGATCAATGTATTTCTGATAATCTTACCCATTATTTCTTGCCTCCTTTTCCAAAAGCAACCGGTTTTGTTACTTTTTCAATAAGCGGAACCAGAAGATTGCAGAAAATGATCGCATAGGAAACACCCTCTGCGGAACCACCAAAGAGACGGAATACCGCTGTCACGATACCGAGGCAGCAGCCATATACCAGCTGACCTTTCGGAGTGATCGGCGTTGTCACATAATCGGTTGCCATAAACCAGGCTCCAAGCATCAGACCTCCTCCAAAGATATGGCTGAAAAGATAGTTTACATCAAAGCCTTTTCCTGTTCCCAACATATAGAAAATGACAAATACTGCAAAACTTCCAATATATGTAAGAGGTACCTTCAGATCGATGATCTTAAATGCGAGAAGGATCACTGCACCGATGAGGATCGCCAGGGCAGAAGTCTCACCGATGGTACCCTGGATATTACCAAGGAACAGATTCTTTACAGGAATAGAAGTCCCCTCAATGAATCCCTGGCTTTTAAGCGCTGCCAGAGGTGTTGCCTGTGTAACCGCATCTACAACAGCATGGGAGCTTTTGGAAACTGCAAAGTTGGTCATTTTTCCGGCAAAAGAGATCATAAGGAAACATCCTCTCCATCAACTCTTGCAGACCATCTACTCCAAAACACACACGAAAGAACTGATGCAATAAAGAAAAGGAACCAACAATGATCACTGCCGGAATAATTCCCTCAATTGCTTCTTCATAAACACTATCCGTATTCGTTCTTTGCTTTTTCAACCGAAAAAGCCCACTATTTTTCAGCACATAATACATCTCACTCGAAACCAAGGAAACCAGCAATGCACTAAACGCGTACATATTACTAAACTTCGTAATAGAAAAATCATCATACTGTATTCCGGAATACCCGGCAAATGCTGCCAAAGAAATAATGACAAGAATAATAATATTCCCGGTACTTTCATATATTCCCTGCTTTTTCCGTTTTATGATCGAATAACTCACGCTTGTTGCTACAACCAAAAATACAGAGAAAAAATCATTAACTGTCGAATAGACACACTGCAGCACTTCAGCAACATGTCCTCCGAACAACGTTGTAATAAACATTTGATATGCAGGAATCGGCAAATCAAGAAACATTGCCGACATATAGCCAACCACCAACAACGGGATCATCATGATCATCGCCTGCCTGATAGCCCCCAGTACACAACTCTCCTCTAGTTTATCCGTAACACGAATAATAATATTCTTTACCTTCTCCATCTTCTGTCCCTCTATATCTATTACTTCTAACATCGTAATTATCGTTCATTAGGCGGGCCGGATCCCCATAATCACAGCCACCTGTATTTAGCCATATTTTACCACGTTATTCCTCGAAATACAATTCTTCTACTATCCTAGCGCAATCCATAACACTCCCGCATTTCGTACATACACATATGCTGTGTGAAAGATCTCACTCATACTTCATCTTCCTTTCTTCCGGGAACCGCTTCCATCCCGAACATTGCAAGTGCAACATTCACTTTGTCCATTCGTACTGTTGTTTTGCCTTGTTCTAATTCGCGAACGAAACGCAGTCCCAACCCCGAGCGCATCGCAAACTGTTCCTGTGTCAGACCGGCTGCTTTACGCTGTGTTTTTACAAATTCCGCAATTTTATTCATAACTAATCTCCATTTCAAAATACTTATATAATATATTACACCCGAAAAGGTATAATTGCAACATTAATCGCAGTTTTTATACCTTATCGGGTGCAAACAGACAAATTTCATTATTTATTATACCTTATCGGGTGTAAGCTTCCGTATTTTTTTACATCATACCCTATCAGATATAATATTATATATCATTATATTTTATACCTGATCAGGTACGCTTATACATTTTAACTTTTACCATATACTTTTTACATGTCCTGGTTCCTCTCATTCTACACCTGCTGCGGCAACCATGCGTTCCATAAAGAAATGATTAAATGCGGCGATCACTCTTCCAACACCAAGTACTGAAACGACCGTTCCGATCCCAAAGGAATGCTCTTTATATTGGCAATTCCACCTCAAACACTATCATCTCATCCACACTCTCTGCCCGAATCTGTCCATGATGCATCTCCACGATCTGTCTGGCGATCGCTAAGCCAAGTCCGGACCCACCCGTTGCAGAGGATCTTGATTCGTCCACACGAAAAAACTGTTCAAAAATATGCTCTAATTTTTCTTTTGCAATCGTCCGCCCATGATTTTGTACACGAAGCAATACTTTATGCTCTTCTTTCCGTTGCTCCATCGACAACTGGATCACTGTATTCGGATAACTGTAATTGACCGCATTGCGAAGCAGATTATCAAAGACGCGTTCCAATTTATCCGGATCTCCGGACAGATCGACCTCTTTTTCTATTGCAAGCTCCAGTGTCAAACCTTTTTCCTGCAAAATCGGTGCAAACTCACTGGCAATCTGCTCTAGCATACGGCTCAGATGGATTGTTTCCTTTTCCAGGGTCATGACCGACAGATTAAAACGTGTAATATCAAAGAATTCATTGATCAGTTCTTCCAATCGTTCTGCTTTATTTAACGCAATGCCTGTATACCGCTGTCGCAACTGTTCCGATATTTGCGGCTCATCTCGAAGCAATGACAAATACCCGATCACACTAGTAAGTGGTGTTTTTAAGTCATGCGCCAAATATACGATCAGATCATTCTTTTTCTGCTCAGCCTCTTTCACCGCCATCTCATTGCGCAATGCCTGTTCCCGCACAAGGTTCAACTCATTTTGCACCCCCTGCAAAGAACGCGACAACCGTAAAGGCTGTTCCGGCTGATGCACTAACTTTCCTGCTGCTTCCACGACTTCATCCATCTGCCGGAAAGCACGGAACAAATAATAAATCGTCACAATAAGACAGATTGCGCCACTAGCTGCAACACAGACTGAGATCACATGTAAATTCAACCAATGTAGCATCGGCCAATAAGGATCTGTCTGATACCATATTCTCGTGGATAACACCAATTTTGATAATACCACAAGTATTACCAAACCGCCTATGCATATTCCCAGCGTGACTACATACTGCATCAAAAACTGCATCGCTTTATGATCATGCTGCTCCCCTTGTTTCGCCTCTAATGTTATGTTCTTACTCAATGGTATATCCTACCCCCCAAACCGTTTTTATAAACTTTGGTTTACGTGCCGTCTCATGCATTTTATCCCGTATCCTGGCAATATGCGCCATCACGGTATTATTGTTATCCAAATATTTTTCTTTCCAAACAGCTTCAAACAATTCCTCGGAAGAAACAACCTTTCCCTGTTTTCTTGCCAAATACCACACAATGTCAAACTCCAAAGGTGTCAATGCAATTTCCTGTCCATTGAGCATACACTTGTGACTAATATTTGATATGTGCATACCTCGTATATCAATCTCCTCATCCTGCTCCTGCGTAACACCTGCCGTATTGTAGCGCGTATATCGTCGTAACTGTGTTTTGACCCGCGCCATAAGTTCTAACGGATTAAAGGGTTTGGTAATATAATCATCAGCGCCCACCGTCAGACCCATGATCTTATCCATATCTTCCACTTTTGCCGTCAACATGATAATCGGGAAATAAAACTTCTGTCTGATCTGCCTGCAAAGCGAAAAGCCATCCATATCTGGAAGCATAACATCTAATATAGCTAAATCTATTTTTTTTGATTTGATGCACTCAAGAGCATCTATGCCGTTATAAAACTTATGTACTATATAACCATCATTTTTTAGATACACCTCGATTAAATCCGCAATCTCTTTTTCATCATCTACAACAAGAATATTAATATCGGGCATTTGATTGTCCTCCTCTTTGGTTGTTTTTTCCCTTTCATCCCTTTCATTATACCATATACATATGCCTACTTCCTTACTTTTTTCTTGAAAAATTATGGCAAAAAAGGAACTGTGCAGTAAATTTCCCCTGACTGCAGCAGTTCCCTGTTTTTTTCTTTCTTTTTACTGAATATAGCGTTCTATTTTCAGGCGGTACTCATTTTACGATCAAATAATAAGGTGCCAAACAGACAACTTCTCCGGCAGCATTTTTTATTTCAAATATAAGGCGGAAAGTTCCTTTTGATGCACATGCATTTGAGATCTTTCCTTCTTCCATTGACACATTCCAGGCATCGGATCTCTGCCAGCCTGTGAGGCCTTCATAGGCAGTTACTGTTATCTGACCTTCCGGAGGCATATTTAATACCTGAACATTAAAAGACTGTCCCTTTCGCCATCCCTCACTGTCTGATATCCTGACACCGGTGATCTTTAAGGCAGTCCTGACTTTTTCTGCCTTTTTAAAAATAAGCTCTCTTGGTTCTGTTACTGCTTTTCCCTTTAAAGGCATGCTTTCTGTGAATGGATCTGTCTGGTACAGCTGCGCTGTAAAATGGTACTCTTTTTCTTCTTCCGGAAACAGGTCAGAAAGTAAAGTAAGTTTCCAGTTGGAATTTTCATTTTGCATATCACCAAGCGGCAGGATAAAACTGTCTTTTCCGCTGGTCCTGTATTCTCTTTTTCCCACTTTTAACCGGGCATCTTCGGGAAGTTCGGTCTCTCCTGTGCCGGTCAGTACCAAAGCGAACGTTTTTTCTTTTTGCGCAATCTCTTCCCGGGGATCTTCTGCTTTGCAGGTTATTATAACCGTTGGATCTTCTGTTTTGCAGGTTACTGTAACTTTTGGTGTTTCCTCTCTCTCCTCGCTTTCTCTTATTTCAAGATCATATGTTTTTCCCGGCACCACCTGCACTTCCAGTTCCATCTGGCAAACTTTCACTTCTTCTGAGCTGTCTGATGCTATGAAACCCAGTTGATATAAACCTTCTTCTGCTTTCTCTTCTGACTCTTCAAAATCTGCCATGAATTGATAGTCCAAAGAGTTATACTCTGTACTTTCCATATCATAACTGTATTC